>SAMEA104315424__coassemble_1256_pt1 | contig 12049 bp, 8 predicted proteins | sample SAMEA104315424__metabat2_low_PE_034 | metagenome-assembled genome bin SAMEA104315424 (sample SAMEA104315424) | gut metagenome | biome: Monkey gut; feature: monkey-associated habitat; material: faeces | place: China | collected 2013 | reverse complement strand
GCGAATAGTCCGGGACCTCGTCGTGTCCGTAGCGGCGGTCCCAGTGGTCGTAGGAACCGTACGTGGCGTCCTCGATCGCCTGCCGCGCGCGGCGGACGAGATCCGCCGTCGAGGCGCGCGCCATCTCCAGCTTGTGCTTCAGGTAGGGCCGCACGTCGGGGCACGCCGACAGCAGCTCGTCCGCGAGCACGCGCAATCCGGTCTCGTCCAGGGACGCCAGATGGTCGGCCACGATGTCCGTCCGCTTCCGTGCGTCCGCCGCACGTCCGCCAACGCTCCCTGCGGACGCAGACGACGCCCTCGTGTCGCTTTGCGCTTCGGCATCTTCGTCCTCCCACTCGTCGTCGAGGTCGTCCTCGCAATCGAAATCGCCGTCAGGATTCGCAAGCTCCTCCGCCGCGCGCTTCCAGCGGCGCGAAACGAGATCGGCTTCGGGGAAGTCGTCGCCCGCCTTCAGCCGCTTCGCCGCCGTGAGCGCGAGGGCGACGCAGTGCTTGCAGCGGACGCCGACGGGGCAGGTGCAGACGCCCTCCAGCCGGCCGGACGCATCGACCCGCAGCTTCGCGTAGTAGGCGTCCGAACCGTGGACCTCGGCGACGAGTCCGCCGTCCGGGAACAGGACAGGCGGCTCAACGCGCGACAGGTAGCCCCTGCCGCGCTCGACCGACCGCGCATCCGACCATTCGCGCAATTCGTCCCACGTCAGGGCCAGAAGGCGCTCCTTCAGTTTCGCTTCCATATCGCTCCCTCAATTTTCCGCGAATTATACCAAATCCCCGCCCGGCGCGGCATCTTATGACAGACCTCACTGTGGAAAGCGAACACCCCCTTACCCCCGCATTTATATAAATTAGAGGGACCACCATCGCCTGACCTCTCAATGGAACGACCTTAGCTGCGGGGAGAGCCTTGTGCGCCGGGCATCAAATGCCGACTTAAGCGTTGCGACGGTGGCAACCGGCACATCGGCTTCCGTCCATACCTTTGCGACATCGTCAAGGTTGTGCGCATCGGAAGAGCGGATCGCCGCAAGCCCGCCAGACTTCGGCATCCACAGCGACTCGTCTGCGGTCCGGCTGAACTCCACGGCGTCAAAGCACCCTTCCGGTATTGCGCCCAGCTGCGAGTAGACGCTGAAGTTCGGTCTGTCTATGTGGGCGGCAATGTACAGCCCGCCTATTTCACGGCACTTGCATGAAGTCTCCTGTATCGACCTCCTGCACCCCATTGCAAGTATGCGCCACTCCATGTCCACTATCTCATCGTCACCCGTGACTATCGGCTGGTCGCCGAACACATCCGGATCGTTCACCCGCTTCGGCATGGAGGCATACACCCATTCCGTCATGGCAATGGCCTGGGGCACGGTATCGAATATGGCGAGGGTGTGCACCTCTTCAGCCGTGCATACCTCGATGCCAAAGAGACATTTCATCCCTGCGCGTTTCGCGCATTCCGCCATCGCCGGCGCATTCATGGCGGACTGGTGGTCGGTGATGGCGATGCAGTCCATGCCCGCAGCGGCAGCCCTGCACACAATCTCGGATGGCGACATCTCCAGACTCGCGCATGGAGAGAGACACGAATGTATGTGCAGGTCGAATCTCATTCGGACTACACCTCACTCCGCAGGATCGGATGTCCACCAGAACAGGTTGAACAGGAACTTGCGGCGAACCCTTCCGTCCGGCAGGTCTTCGGACGAATAGAGAGTCCAGAACGGCTCCCAGTTTCTCGCGAAACCTCCCTTGTGCCTGACCGGCAGGATATCCAGCACCTTCACCCTCTCACGCCCGCCATCGCTGCCTCTGCTCCAGAACGGCCATATTCGCAGAAAGCCCGGCTCTTTCGTGAAGAACGGGAACACGCTGAACCTATCGCGCGTCTTTTCGACCAGCTGCCATCCAAAGCGCCATATGTCATCGTCAACGCCACCGTCTGAATACCGCTTCTGCACGCTATGCTCGACAAGCGGCCAGACGCTCCAGCGATCCCTGCGCACCCCCCTCTCCACATCGACAATCGGCCATGGACAGCGAAGCCGCCACGTCCCGGGAGTCTCCGTCCGCGAGAAGAACGGCGGCAGGATGAGCGTCTGGCGCTCCCTCTCCCTCTCGACCGTTCCATAGAGCGGCCAGAACATGAAACTGCTTCCGGCGCCCGATGTGTCCCGATCCTTGGCGTAGTCGGCGCACGTTATGAATGGCCAGAGCATATAGTAGTGGACGGACTCCCTAAGCCGCGACCAGCCCCAGAATGGCCATACACCTACCGCCTGGCGGGGCGAATCCTTCCAGGAGAATATCGGCCAAAGTATTGCGCGAGACCTTACATCCTTGACGGAATAGTCCATGTATATCGGCCAGAGCGCAAAATGGATGTCATCCATGAACAGGATGTGGGGATGCTCGCCATAGAACGGGAATGCCGCCCAGTAGAATTCATCCGTCGCCCGGTCTCGACCGGAGCTCCACAAAGGAAAGACATTGAAGCTCCTTTCGTGTCCATGGACCAAAAACAGGAATCTGTACCAGAACGAATCCCCGTTAGTGTGCCATGTGCCAAGCGGCCACACGAAATCCTCCGTGCACGGCGTGGTGGACCACAGAGGGCGCACGGCGACGAAATCCATTTCGGAATCGTATTCGAAGAACGGGCCGACATTGACTTCAAACGCATGGGATGCACACGCATGCGCCAAGACCATGGCCAAGGCCACTATCTTAAGTAGACTCCTCATAACTTGCGGTAATGTACCAAAACCGATGCTGTCGAATCAAGTGCAACCATTTGCCGTAACTGTAACTACAGTGAGAACTTCGCCCGATACCGCAGTATCATGTCTTTCAGCATGAGCGACGGAGCCTCGATGTAGGCATCCTTCATGGCCCGCAGCGCACGGGGGGCAAAGCGCGGATCGTCCAGCGACTCAAGCATCAGTGTTTGATAGAGCACCTGACGCAATTCGGCCCGTACAGCCCCTTTGGGCCTTTGCGCAAGCCCTCGATGCGCCCAATAAAGAGCCGAAGCCTTTGGGCTGCGCCAATCCTGCCGTCCATACTCGCGGTCAATGTAGGCCACAAGCGACGGATCCATCTTCAGCCTTTCCCATTCGCCGCCGGCGGATTCCACTGTCTCGCGCCACTTTCCGGCATACAAAGACGACGCATCATCGATCGCACCCCCTATCTTAGACAGGAATAGCCAGGCGAGTTCCCGGTGAAGCTCAGGACTCGACGGATTCAGCCGCAATCCGTCGTCCCGCAGGAGCTTAAGCCCGGCATCCACCCAGCGCCAGCGGTCTTCCGGCGTTGGCATCATCACGGAAATGTTGTAGGCGAGGTTCCAGGCGGCATAGGCCCACACCTCGGGCGTATACGGCTCAAGCGACGTCAGCACGTTCGCCAGCTGGGCCATCTCGGAATAGCGGCCCTCGTCCTGGAGACGGTCGGCCCTAAACCACACGACTTCCGCCAATATGCCGCGAAAGCCCCCAAGCCCGGCGATTATCATGTCCGCCTCGGTCGATCTCGAGCCGAATCCGCGCTGGCAGTACCATGCGGTTCCGCCAAGAGCCAGCAGCGCGACAAGGATGGAGGCCTTCCGGATCACAGGAAACCATTCTCCGCCAACTTCTCAAGCGTTATGCCGGATCCTTCGGCATCTTCCGAAATGACCTGCGAGACCCTTGCATACGTCCTGGCGTACTTGCCAAGGACATCCGTCTCAAGGTTCACGCCATCGCCTGCGGAGAGCATCCCAAGGTTCGTTTCGCGGAGCGTGGTCGGGATCGCATCCACCTGAAGCCAATCCTCGCCAAGACCGCTGACGGTAAGCGACACGCCGTTTATGGCGATGGATCCCTTCATGACGCATGAGGCGGCGACGATGCGCCCGCAGCGGAAGCGCATGGCGAAGTCGCGCCCCTTTTCCCGCCTTGACAGGAACGTCCCCTTCCCGTCAACGTGTCCCTGGACAATGTGTCCGCCAAGCCTTGCGCCGGCCTTCAGCGCACGTTCGAGATTGACCCGGTTGCCCGGGCACAGGGAGCCGAGGAACGAGCGTTCCTCCGTCTCTCGGAGCACGTCTGCCGTGAACCGGGTCTCATCGCACCTCGCGACGGTAAGGCACACCCCGTTGACGGCAACGGACTCTCCCGGCTCAAGCGGATCGGGCCAGGGTTCAAAGGATATCTCCAACACCAGCCCCTTGCCTCTGCTGACCCTTTTGACGACACCAGTTTTTTCAACGAGACCGGTAAACATGGCGTTCAGTCCTGGACTTTCTTCACGCCGATGTCGGAGAGCTTCATGGAGATTACGCGGGATACGCCCTTCTCCTGCTGGCTCACGCCATAGACGAGATCAGAACCGGCTATCGTATGCTGGTTGTGGGTGATGATCAGGAACTGCGACCTGTCAAGGAACTCCTTGAGGGCATCCACAAAGCGTCCGATGTTCGCATCGTCAAGGGCCGCATCAAGTTCGTCCAGCATCGTGAACGGGGCGGGTTTGATCCTGAAGATGGCAAAGAGGAGCGCAACGGCCGTCATCGTGCGCTCTCCGCCCGAAAGCAGCGTAACGCTTTGCGGACGCTTCCCCGGGGGGCGGGCGATTATGTCGATGCCGCACTCAAGCGGATCCTCTTCGTTCTCAAGCAGCACCAGCCTCGCCTCGCCGCCGTTGAACAGCTTGGTGAACATCTTCTGGAAATTGTCGTTGGCCTTCTCGAACGTAGACTTGAACAGCTCCCCGGACTTTCCGTTGAGATCCGTGATCAGCTCGAGTATCTGCGCCTTGGCGGCGAGGAGATCGGCCTCCTGCGCCTTCTCCTTCGCGTAGCGTTCCTCCAGCTCGCGGAACTCGTCGATGGCGACCATGTTCACGGGACCCAATGCCGCAATCCTGGCGTTTATGTCATTGACCTTCGCCTCAAGCTGCTCCGGCGCGGGCGGCTCGCCCTTGAATTCCGGATCGGGTTCGCGCATGACCTGCTGGGCGTCAAGGCCGTACTCCTGGCTCAGATGGTCGTAAAGGTTCTGCCGCAGCATCGTGGATTCCGTGGCCGATACCTCCAGCTTCGACTTCGCATCCCTTGCCTCGTCGAGAGCGGTGCGCTTCGCACCGATCTCCGCATCCGATTTCTGAAGCTGGGCATTGAGTTCCTCTCGCCTTGCCCGCTCCTCGTCGGTGCGGACGCGCACTTCAGCGAACTTCTCCTGCAGCGGCTGCAGCGATTCCTTCAGCTCGAGCGTCTCGTCCGTAAGCCGCGATATGGACTCCTCGTACCCCTTTATGCCGCTTTCGCGCCCGGCTACGGTTCTCTGCAGTTCGCCCTTGCGCCTATCGACATCCTCCCGCTGCCGGCTCGTGAACGCCAATTCGCTCTCCATCTGCCCCGCCGCCACGCGCTTTTCCGTAAGAAGCCTGCTCTTCTCCGCGTTGGAGGTCTCAAGCTCCACAAGCTCATCCTGCTTTTGCGTCGTCGCGTCAAGCAATGCATCCCGCTTCGCGACAACCGCGTCAAGCTCCGCCGCAAGGCCTTCCCGCTTCGAGTCGCTGTCGGCATTGGCGACAAGCACCTCGCCAAGGGAAGCGGCCACGACATCCCGCCGCGACTTCAGCTGGCTGGCGTCGCGCTCAAGCGAAACGTATTCGCCTTGAGCCTGGGCTGCGGCGCGGCGCGCCTCCGAAAGGCGTTCCTGCAGGCCATTCAGCTCGTCGGCAAGGCGAGCGGACTTCTCGGACGCCGTGGAAAGGGTCGCCTCTCCCTCGGCAATCCTGCGACGAAGCTGGTCCAGGGCGTTTTGCGTTTCCGAAACGAGCATCCTGCGCGAAAGCGGCGATGCCGCCGCCGTTCCGGGCTGCCAAACCTCGCAAGTGCCGTCGGGGCGGCGCACGACCCCGTTCCGGGAAACGTATGCGATACCGGCTTCAGGCCACCTCGTCAGGTCATCCACCACGTACACGTTCCCGATAAGGCACTCTGCGGCCTGCCTGAACGGCTCATCCACCTGCACGGCATCGAGAAGGCGCATGTCTGCGCCATCTTGCGCAGCGTGCCGCCCAGCATTCTTGCCGTTCTCAAGGCACACGATCCTCGCGCTGCCCGCCTCGCCCCTTATCAGGGCATCCACCGCCGCAGAGGCTGCGGCAATGTCCTTCACGACTACCGCGTCAAGCCAGCTGCGAAGCGAAGCCTCCAGCGGAATCCTGTATTCGGCGGGGGCGTCAAAGCGATCCGCAAGCGATCCGACCACAGAGCCCTCCGGCAAGCCAAGCCTGCCCTCAAGCAAAGCCTGGGCTCCGGCCGAAAACGCCGCGGCGGCATCCTGCGTATCGTTCAGGTAATTCAGCTCGGCCTCCTTCGCGGCGGCCTCGGTCTGCATCTTCCCGAAATTCGCGCGGAGGTCATCGACGTTTCGCCTGAAGGCGTCAAGCTCTGCCGATTTCCCGCTGACGGCCGCTGCGAGTTCAGTCTCCATTGACTGCGCCGCCTCCAGCCTCGCCGAAACATCCTCAAGGTTCTTCTGCGAATTGGCCACCGCCTCGTTCAACTGCTCCGCCTCGGAGGAAAGCCGCTCCTTCTTGAGGATCGCCTCCCGCGCCTCGTATTCCAGCTTTGCAATGGCATCGCGCACCTCCGTCGCACGCCTGTCGCACGAGGCGGATTCCGCCCTGGCCCCCTGAAGCTCGAACCTCAGCGAATCTATCGCCTTTTGCGAAGCGTCAAACGCCTCCTGGGCCTCATCCAACTCCGCCTGTGCGCGTTCGACTCCCGCCTCGAGCAAGGTCGCCTTCTGCTCAAGCGACTCAAGCTGCATGTCGGCCTCCCCAAGCAGCCGTTTCGCATCCGCGATCTCCCGCCCGTCCCGGTCGGAAAACGCCCGGTACTCGGAGATGCGCTGCGTATTGACGGCTATCATCTCCTGAGCCCGACGGTAGCCGGCCTCTGCCGCTGCGGCTTCCGTAGCCAACGCGCCCAGACGCTCCTCTGCGGCATGGATATCCTGATGGAGCTTGCGTCCCATCTCTTCGGCATCGGCGACGGCCCGAAGCGCCTCCTCTATGAGCGCATCCGTCTCCACGCGCTTCGAAGCGTTCAGCTCAAGGGCCAGGTCAAACGTGCGGATCTTGTTCCGCGACACGTAGATGTCGAGACCGCGCACCTCGTCGCGAAGCTCCTTGTACTTCTGCGCCTTGCCGACCTGCCGCTGCAGGGAGCCGATCTGTCGCTTCATCTCGCGCAGGACATCCGCCTCGCGAAGCAGGTTCTGCTCCGTCTGCTCTATCTTGCGGATCGCCTCCTTGCGGTCTGCCTTGAACTTCGTTATGCCGGCGGCCTCCTCGAACACGGCGCGACGGTCTTCGGGCTTCGAGGACAGGATCTGGTCTATCTGGCCCTGCGCCATTACCGAATACGAGGTGGTGCCTATGCCGGTGCCCATGAACAGGCGCTTCACGTCCTTGAGGCCGCACCGCACCTTGTTTATGAAATACTCGCCGCTGCCGTCCCGGTATACGCGACGAGTGACGGTCACCTCGTCGTACTCCGTGCCGAGCTCCTTCTCGCAGTCCGCGAACATGATGGACACTTCGCACAGGCCGAGCGGCTTGCGCGTGTCCGTGCCGTTGAACACCACGTCGGCAAGCTTTGTGCAGCGCAGAGCCGTAGGACGCTGCTCGCCGAGCACCCAGCGGATTGCGTCGGACACGTTTGACTTGCCGCACCCGTTTGGGCCGACAATGGCTATCATTCCCGGTTCGAATGTGAGTCGCGTCTTGTCGGCGAAACTCTTGAAGCCGACGATATCAAGTTGTTTCAGATACACTCTTGCCTATTCCCGTAAGTTGCCTTGTGTTCAACCAAGCCCATCCCCGCTGCGGTAGCCGTAGTGGAGCAGTTCACCGGCCTTGTCGCAACCGGTGATTGACGGCATGGCGACCGACATGGCCGCTCCAGTCTCCAAAAGGGATCTCCTCTGCATTTTATCTTTCCATCCTTGGTCTTCAACGTGAAAATCAAGTGTGCATTATACCACAAACGATGCCACTCATTTGGCAATGGGGCATGAGGCACGGCAAATGGGGAAATCCCGACTTGCGAGGCGTCTTATGCGTGGTAATAGGCCGTCGCGTCAGGCGGGCGCACGTTCGTGAGCGTGCCGACGTAGTGGCGCAGCCAGTGGTCCTCTTTCGGGTGCGCGGCGGCGGCTTCCTCGTTCAGCAAGATGCCAAGCCCCGGACGATCCGAGGGATACATCAGGCCATCGACGAACTTCACGTCCTCGTCAATGACATCCCGGCGCCACGGCACGTCGTCGAACAGCGTCTCGTGGATGCAGTAGCCGGGCGTCGAGACGCCGAGCGCCAACGTGACGGCGTTCGCCACTGGGCCGGACGGATTGTGCGCGCAGAACGGAATGTGATGCGCGTCGCAGATCGCCGCGATGCCCTTCATCGCCGTGATGCCGCCCGCGTGCGAAGAATCGGGCTGCAGGTAGTCGCAGCAGTTGAGCTCGATCGCGTCGAGGATCTGCTGCGTCGTATAGAGGCGCTCGCCGCAGGCGATCGGCACGCGCACGCGGCTGCGCACGTCCGCCAAGGCCCGCATCGTGTCGGGGATGACCGGCTCCTCCACCCAGTAGGGGTCGAACTCCTCCAGCGCGTGGCAAATGCGCAGGGCCGTAGGCACGTCGAAGCGGCCGTGGCACTCGATAAGGATTTCGGCCTTGCCCTCCGTCGCGCCCTTCACGGCGGCGACGCACGTCATCGCCTTCTTGAAGTCGGCGGGCGGCAGCTGGCGGTAGTTCTTGCCGAAGGGATCCCACTTGAGGCCCTTGAAGCCGCGTTCGACGGCCGCCGTCGCCTTCGCCGCGAACTCCTCCGGCTCCTTCGCGCCCGCGAACCAGCAGTTCGCGTAGCAGGGGACGGCCTCGCGGCACTTGCCGCCAAGTAGTTTCCAGACCGGCACGCCGAGCGCCTTGCCCTTGATGTCCCAGAGCGCCATGTCGATCGCGGAGAGTGCGCTCATGAGGACGGCCCCGCCGCGCCAGTAGGCGTCGCGGTAGTTCTCGTGCTCGATCCACGCGGTGTCGAACGGGTCCTTGCCGATAAGCGCGTGCTCCAGGTCCTTGAGCGCACCGACGAGCGCGTTCTCCTTGTATTCGAGCGTCCCTTCGCCGAGGCCCGAGATTCCCTCGTCCGTCTCGACCTTCACGAACACCCAGTTCGTGCGGAAGCAGTCAATGACAAATGGCTTGATCGATGTGATTTTCATGGTATAGGTTGAGTTGTTGAGATGCTGTTATCGAATCGCAATGGACAACCCGCTCTTCGCGAAGCGGAGGAACTGCATCGGCTGCAGAATCCCCTGCGAGATGCGCAGTTCGTCAATGCTCCCCTTGAAGAACGCCGTCGCAGAACTCGATGCGCCGAGCCACACGCTGGCGCTTCCCGTTCCGTAGTAAAGCCACCCCGAGACAGTCTTCGTCCAGACCGGCTCGTCAGAATAGTCCATGTAAAGCGCAAGCGCCGTCTGCCGCTGGCCTTCGTCGCCCGACGACTGCTTCATGGTCAGCGCGACATGATGCCGCCGTCCATCGCCGATTTCCGCCGGCGTGTCCTCATCTACCGCCCGCTCGTCAAGCGAACCGGCCTCGTTTTGCGTGGCGCAGCGGATGCGAAGGCTCCTGCACTGGCCGTCCGCCGCATCGCCCGAAACGCTGATCGCCCACACCGGAACGTCCGCCGAATCGCGATTGACGTTGCAGCGGACGATGCCCGCGTATTGCGCCTGTGCACCGCCCTTGACGAAGAACTCGACGGTCTGCTCGGGAATGAGCGGCAGCAGCACGTTGTCGGGGTACTTGACCACGCCCTTGTCCAGCGCGAGGGACTTCACGTTGTCTTCGCGCAACACCGTCCCGTTCCCGTCAATGAGACGCGGATTTCGCCCATGCGCCACAAACGCGGGTTCCGTCCCGTCCGCCGCAGCCTTCTCGGCGATTCCGCCCGTCAGCACACCGTCGGGGACAAGACCGTTGACGGAACCATCGAACCCGACCCAGCCCAGCGTCGTCTGCGTAACATCGAAATGCGAACCGCACAGGAACTCGCCCGGCTTCAGGGCGCGCATCGTGATGCGCACATCGTCGATGCTGCCGCCGAACGCGGCGCTTTTGTCGGTGTCTATGCCGCCGATGCAGACAGGAGTCTTGTGCGCAACCAGCGTCCCGTTGTAGGTCTGCGAACCGATCGGCCGGCCATCGCGGAAGAGCGTCATTCTCTTCGCCACGGAATCAACGACCAGCGCCGCATGGTGCCACTGGCCGTCGTTCGTCGCCTCCGAGTCGGTGACGGCCTTTGCGCCGTCCCCGCCGGACGTGGCATAGTATTCAAGCACCGTTGCGGAAAGCTTCCCGACCGCCGCGCCGAAGCCGAGGTTGACCTGCACGTTCGAGCCGCCGCGCCGCCGAACGAGCGGAACGTACGTGGCGGTCTGCACCGTCCTGTAGAAGCACTCGACCGTGAAGGAAGACCTCTGGAAATCCGTATTGCCGTCGGGCGTGAACTTCGCGTATGTCTTGGAGGTTCCGCCACAGACCAGAGAGCGCGAGTTCGCCACGCCGTCCGCCGCAACTCTGGACGCATAGGTCGTCTCCGTCGCCGGCGCGGTTTCTTCGACGGCGATTGGCTTGCCGCTCGCATCGCGCACAGTCAGAAGGAGTCCCCCACGCGCGCGGTTGAGAGGCGCATTGCTCTGTGACGAGAGTCCGGCGGGCGTCTCGAAGTCGGCGTGCAGCACGACGTCCTCCGCCTCGCCCGCGATGTCGGTGAGCTGAAGGAACTCGTTCGGCGCAAGGACCGTATCCGAGATCCGCATATGCGCCAGCGACCCGCCGAACGGTCCCTTCGTCTGGGGCGTCGAGCCGATGAACAGGTCTTCGGCCCCATAGGAAAGGCCGTCCGGAAGGCTCACCGAGTTCATGTAGACATAGTCGTAATAGGCGTGTGCCGTCTTAGCGCTCTTGGAGACGACAAACGCCAGGTGGTGCCACCTGCCGTCATAAAGGCCTCCGGGATTGCTGACGGCGACTTCGCAGCGGAGATTGTGCGCACTGACGTCCACGAGATCCGTCGCCGCCGCGCTTGGCTTCGTGAAGCGCAGCTGGAACTTGTTGGCGGCTATGACGCGGATGGCCCAGCTGTCGTAGTTGAGCACGTCCGCACCGGATGTCGTCTTGAGCCTGCCCGGCATCACGGCGATGCAGTTCCATTCGCTCTTATCAGTGCCTTCGTCCATCTTGACGAACACCTCGAACGTGAACGTCTGAAGCCGAAGCGCAACCGGATCCGCCACGCGGAGCGCACCGGCCTTCCCCGCAAGCGAAGTCTTCTTGAAGTATAGCCCCGTCGCGCCCGTCTCGACCGTACGCGTCTCCGGGTTCCACACGCCCCAGCCTGACGGGAACGCGGCAGTGCCGACAGGACAGCTCTCGCCGCCATCGACAATCGCCGCGCCGACCATCGAAATCGGGTACGCGTCGAGTGTGCCGGGGGTTGCCTTGTTGACGAGAGCCGTATCCGTTGTCGTGCGCACACCCTCCTCTGCGGCCAGCGGCCACCAGGCGACCGTCTTGGCGTGGATGCGGAGAATGCCGGCGGACGCCACCAAAAAGACAATAGCAAACAGGGATTTCTTCATGGTTGAACTCCTTTATCTTGCGTTTCGTGTTTCGTAAAGCGAATAGCCGACCTCGCGCAGGGCCTTGCGCATGATCGGATAGGGCGTGTCGCAGATGTCCGTAAGGCCGACCTGCAGGTACTCGCCGTCGAAGCGGCCCGTAGCCGCCTGGTCGCTGAACTGGTGCCAGTGGACGCCGACGATTTGCGGGTTCGCGAGCGCCGTCTCTACATACCCCTTCATCTTGGCTGCCCGATCTTCCTGATCCTTCGCCTGGCGCACGCCAGTGCCGAACGGGCCGCGGTCCGTCGCGCCGAAGTGGAACTCGCCTATCAGCACCGGCGCGTCCAGCTTCGCGGGCAGC
>SAMEA104315424__coassemble_1248_pt1 | contig 12112 bp, 9 predicted proteins | sample SAMEA104315424__metabat2_low_PE_034 | metagenome-assembled genome bin SAMEA104315424 (sample SAMEA104315424) | gut metagenome | biome: Monkey gut; feature: monkey-associated habitat; material: faeces | place: China | collected 2013 | reverse complement strand
CCTTGTAGATGACCTCCGTTGTGCTCGCGGCCGACGGCACCGGCTCCAGCTCGACCTTGAACCGAGCCAGAGAGTCGCGGTCGGATCCAAACGCACGAACAGGATCGATGATGAAACTGCCTGTAGCGTTCGTCACGCCATAGACATCGCCTTTAAGCGAACTGCCAAGCGCGGGCATGGCCAATTCCGTCTCGCCGTTGTAGCAACGGACGTGCAGATCCATCGGCTCGGCGACAGATGCGCCGGAGAGTGTGTAGGACACCTGGACATTCCGTGACCAAGGCCACAACTGGCGCACCGTGACACTCGTTATGTCTACGGCAATTGCCAAGCCCGTCGAGCAGATCGCCATACTCAACGACAACCACATTTTCACGATATTCATTCCTTCCCTCCTCCTTATCGAGCCACTATAACGAAACCCATGAAGCCACCGAACAACGTTGCCATGTAATTCTCTTCCTCATCAAAACGCAACTGGGCGACAGCCGTCTGGTCCGACTTAAGGGCCAACACGTACCACCCTTGTGCGCCATGAAGCCCCGTTTCGACATCAGCGTCTCCGATCCGCAGGCTCATGCTGCCAAACGGAACCGGCAACACGGCCTTTCCCTCAACACGCCCCCACCGACGTCCACTGCCTGGCAGAAGGCATCTCGAATCCGCAGCATTCCCATTGACGGCGCCGACAATGCGCCCGACAGTCGCAGTCTGAACCGTTCCATCGTCAAACGTGAGCGTCAGCCGATAGACGTTCTCTTCTCGCTCGGCAGACGGCGTGGGCAGATCGTCAAGCGTAACCTGTTCGGCCTCTGTCTGAACCCGACGCTCGTAACCGGCGCCGACAATCGCCAACTCGGCCGATTTTGCGCCGTCCGGGTAGACGACGGGAAGAGTCATCGATGGCCCAAACATCGTCCGCCAGAAGGAACTTTCGTCTGGACGCATGAAGACAAAGGTCTCTTCGCTCGCCATCCCTGCGGAAAACGCAGGAAATATCGACAGGGCCACGCCTGCAACCGCCAAAACGCCTGCAATTCTGTTCATGCTCTCTCTCCTTTCATTGATTTCTGCTTCTTAGATTATTCATACGAAACGCGCACGTTCCGCAAATCCCCTCGGAAAAGACCGCCCGACTTGCGACCTCCGAACCATGCCGCCGTGCCTACGCGACCGGGGCAGACACACGGACGGCATCCGTTGCTTTCGCCATTGAGTACGAGTTCCACGGTGTCAACACGCCAAATGAGTTCAACGCGATTCCATTCTCCGCCACGCACACGCCCTTTCGCGACGATTGACGTATCGTCATTGTAGGTGCCGCACAATGTCCCTTTCAAGAGACCCTTCTCTGTCTTTATGAAACCAACTGGACCATAGATGTTGGACGTGCCTGTCGCAAAAATGACCTGAGATGCGTTCGCATCTTCGGGCCTGAACTCGAACGTCAGGCGGTAGGCGGCATAGCGTGGAACAACTCCCCACGGCATGGCGAAATACTGGCCGTCGCGGCAGAAGCGCAGGATGTCCGTGCCGGCTTCAGTACGATGCTCCGGCGCGAGCGACCACGGCTGCCGATAGAACTCAGGATGTCCGTGGTAGAACGACGATCCGCCACGATTGCGGCGAACGGCGACGAACGGGATCGCCCCCAGCACCCCATCATAGAGCAAGGAACTCCCCGCTTTGGCGATGACGCCGTTGCGCATAGAGAAATCCCAAGCGAGGTCTGGCAGTTGACGCATCCCCAGCGAAATTTCGACCGCCGACTTTTTCATTGCGGAATAGACACGACATAGCCGTTCCGCACCGCGTTTTCCCAAGACGACTGGCTCTGAGCGGAACATTTTGCCCGACTTGGTGACGAGATACGCCGAGACGACCGACACAGGCAGGTCGGTGCGAACAAGCGCGTCCGCCGAGACCGTGTTCGTTCCCGCCGCAGGACCGTATTCGTTGAATCCGTAGAACCGCGCGACGGCAAAAGTAAAGTTGCTTGGCCCCGCCGCCGCCCATCCATCGTCCCGAACGACATCACCGAGGCGCACAGTCAGATTGGTGATCGTAGGCCACTCGAGCGAAAGGACGGCATTGGGCGTCTCCTTGCGAGACAGGCGCAGATACGTGTCAGGCGTATAGTGGGCTTCATCATGAACCGTGGCCGACAATCCGTGCACCGTCTTGTCGGCGATACGCCATGTCGCATTAGTCACATAATTTACCGTCAGGCGAGGAAACACCCCGCGCGCATGCAGATCCCTTGTCCATCCACGAAGGAAGGTAGTAATGGAGAAAACGTCCTCCGTCTCCGTCGAGCGAAAATCGTCGAATTCGGCGCCCTTCGAATAGACGTGCTGTCCGTTGACATCCAGCTCAACGCGATCGATCTCTTCGGCGCTCTCGGCGGAGATGTGCGCAGAAAAGACGCCTCGGTCAGCCGTCTCGCGGATGGCAAGCGTACACGTCGCCCCGGACGCCAAATCTCGGAGCGGCATCGTCATCCACTTATGATCCCACGAGGCGATCGGGCGAAGATCGAACGGCGTGAAGCCTCGGTACGTCCGGGCGACGCCGTCTTTCATGACCGTCAACTCCGGCACGAGAGTCGCATAAGCACACCAGTCTTCACTGGCGGCACGGAATCGCCGTTCGTCCATCTTCGAGAGGTCGAGCCCGTCCGCCATGTAGGAGCGAACGACCGTTCCATCGATGCCCTTCAAGTCCAGCCGCACAGATACCGCTCCAGTTGCCCCGTCCTCTGGCACGGACAGGATCTCAAAGACCGCCAACTCGCCCGGAGTCAACGTCTTGCGGTAGGAGAGAATCAGATTGGGGATCGCCGTGTCATCCCCCTCCAAAGGAAGGTTCGGTTCGCAACGAGCCTCGGAGATGAGCGAACGCAGGATGCGCTTGACGGCAAAGGAGTTCAGTATCGTCGGCTTCAAAAGAGTGTTTTCGTTGTATTCGTCCCATTCAAAATAGTTGATGAAGTCCGGATTCAGCTCAAGTGCGGCAAGAGTCGAATCGCGGAGCGTCCGAGTGCCGTCCTGTCCGCAATTGAGCCCGAACGAATAGGGATTGCCATGCCCGAGTCCAGCCGAACACCCAAGGATCTTGCCCGAGTTTGCGAACTCTGGTTCGGACAAGACCTCACGCAAACGTGCATAGATCACTTCGCGCAGATAGGCGATGTCAAGGACCTTCTCGCCATCAACCGGCCAGACGAGGCCATGATATTCGCCGAAGTATACGCCATCGGCCGCACGCAAGTAGTTGCGGATGATCGTGCGCATCTCCTCGGCATCGGCCTCGGTGTATTCTCCGCGATGCCACTTGGACTGATTCGCCCACCCGCACAGGCGGGAAAGGTCGGTCACGTATAGAAAGTCGCCGATCTCGGCGCGAAGTTCCTTCAGCCGCTTCGCCATGGCCTCCGGCTCGAAGAAGCGATCTTCCCACCATGAGACGAATACCGGCTTCCCGTTAACGTACCAGCCGTGCGGATTCTTGAGAACCTTCGGCACGGTCGCCATGGCGCGGCGGTAGTCCCTGTCCGCAGGATTCAGCTTACGGAGCTGAAGGCTCGGGACGTACATGGCCGGCAGGCCACCCATTGCCTTCGCCTCGTCGATGCGGTCAACGAGTGCAGGACGATCCGCATTGAAGATTGCGCCGTCAAGCTTGTAGCTCTTCATTTCGGAGAGCGTCGTCATCATGCTCTTCGTCGTTACGCGATAGTAGATGTTCGGCGGGAAACCCGCCTCTCGGTCAACGAGAAGCAGCGCATCCGTCCAACGCCCCGCCCATCCCGTCCACATGTTGCCGTTCGCATAAGTCGTCGCCAAGGGGATCTCAGAGAAGAATTTCGTCTTGCGCCCCACCCGCCGTTGCGCCGGTTCGGCACCGGTCACCTGGCCAATCTGTGCCATCACACACACGAGGCACATCAGGAAACCTGCCTTTATCCCATATCCATTGTGTTTTTCCGCCATCACGCACTCCCTCCACGTTACTATGGTCAGTAACGGCGGCAATTATATCTGTTTTTTTTTCTGCCTGCAATTCCCTCACATGAGGGATGTAGGGCAACTAACAGTTCTATGCATGCTACCTGCGCAACGGCTTCTGACATGCACACCTCACGAAAGGAGAGAATATCGATTCATCAGAAATATTCATTCACGGCAAAAACGACCTGTTCAAGAAAAATCTTCTTGAACGCTGAAAGAATATGCCTGTCGAATTCGTGACAGCTTATAGGAAGTTTAGGCTAAGCTGAAGACCTCGCCCTATCCCCGTAGGCACCCTATTGGACAGACAAGAATCCCATCATCATTTCGATAGGCAAAATCCCCGTCAGCCGTTAGAACCATCTTGAAGCTCGGTTGCGGCATTTTCGTCGCATCGATCTTGGCCGACAATGCCTTCAGCGATTTGCAACCCTTTGCAATCAAGGCATCTCCGCCCGTCTTCACCTCAATCAATCCGTATTCCCCGTTTTCAAGGCGCATCACCGCATCACATTCAAGGCCGCTTTTGTCATGATAATGATAAAGCCGTCCACCCAGTTGCTCGGCATACGTACGCAAGTCACGAATCGCCAACGTCTCGAAAAACAGGCCGAACGTAGGAAGATCGCCCAAAAGCTCGTCCGAACCAATTCCAAGCGCGGCAGCCGCAATTGACGGATCGGTAAAATACCGCGTCGCGGTTGTCCTGATCGGCGTCTTGCACCTCAGATTCGGGCACCATGCCTCAAGATCCTCCGTCACGAAGATTTTCGTCAATGCCTTGAGGTATGAATAGACAGTGTCTTCCGTCAATGACGCAACGTCATTCGCCATGACATCCCTACAGATGACCGACGCAGAAGACTGGGTACCCTGAAGTCGCGCAAGGCTTTTAATGACACCGCGAACGCGCAGTGGATCCCTAAGAGTGTCATCTACACGTGAGATATCCGTCTCGCAAATCGCCTCGAAATACTCTCTGGCAGGCCCTCTGGCCATTTGTCCCCGCAATCCCATCGCTCCGGGCCAACCACCGCGACAGATCAGGTCTGAGATATCTTCAAGTTCAAGTTTGCTCGAAGCCCCGGAAACGTCAATCCCCTTGAACAAGTCCGAGAACGACACAGATCCATTCGCATCGCCACTTTCCCAAAGCGTCATCGGGCGCATCGTCAATCGCGCAATGCGCCCCGTCCCCGTATGACGGATGGCTCTCCTTGCGTCTTCCTCATCCACTTGTGGAGGCACGGCACTCCCTGTCAGGATGAACATTCCGCGCTCTCCAATCTCATCCACAAGCGACCGAACGGCATCCCAAAGAGAAGGCTCCTCCTGCCACTCATCGATCAGCAGCGGATACGTGCCAGCAAGCAACCTGTCAGGGCGTTGCTGCGCCAACTGACGATTAGCCGCGCCTCGTTTGGAATCAGCCAACAAAACCGTTGTTCGGGCAATCTGCCGCGCAGTCGTTGTCTTCCCGCACCACTTGGCACCCCGCACCAGTACAGCCCCCATGTAAGAAAGCTTTTCGAGCAACAAGGAATCTGCACTTCTTTTACGATATTTCTTCATAACGGCGAATATTATATCAAATCCTAATGCACTCAACACCTGCATTAGGTAATTTGGCGCGAAATCATTAGGTAATTTGGCGCGAAATCATTAGGTAATTTGGCGCGAAACACCCCAGTGCAAAACCATGAGCGTTTCCCTAAAAAAAAACTCCGCATCCCTCACATGAGGGATATGTGGGACGAACACGATTTTGATATAATCCGCCCATGACGAGTTTGCCAATCCTTTTAGCCGTGCTTGCCTCCGCTGCGGATATCGTTGGCGCAATCGAAAGCGCTGCGCTTGGCGAAGACTTCGACTTGACCGCCGTAGTCAGCGCCTATTCCGCGAAAGAACGCGACTTCGCCATAGATGACCGGTCCGGCGCGGCGATAGTCTCGAACGGCATAGGCCGCAGGCTGGAGATCGGGGATGTCGTCCACATGCGCGGGATAATCCGCCGGACGGCCCGTGACGGGCACATCCATGCGTGGTGCACCCAGATCGAAAGGCTCGGCAAGGCTCCTGTTCCATCGCCCGCAAAATGCAGCATCCACGATGTGATTTCCGGGGGCTATGACGCGCGTGTAGTGCAGGTGACCGGAGAGTTGCGGGATTGCTTCCGCGACGAAATCGACTCGAACATAATCTACATGATTCTCAATCAGGATGACAAATCGCTGTACCTCGCCATGCCATTCGACCCCGAATCCCCCACCCACAGATTGGAAAGCATGCTGTGGCGCAAGGTCACCGTCACGGGCATCTGCGATCCGCGTCCCTCTGGTTCGCGCCGGAAGATCGGCCGCATCATCCGCATCCATGACGAATGCGCACTCGTTCCCTGCGACGAAAAGCCCATAGACCCTTTCGACGTGCCATCCATCGGCAATCCGAACCGCATACAGCCATCTGAAATCGCACGCCTTGGACGCCGCCGCATTTCCGGGCAAGTGATCGCCGTATGGCACGGCGAGTCCATTCTGCTAAAGACCGAAGACGGGGACATATCCCGCGTTGACCTCTTCAAGCCCGAACCGCCACTTTGCGGCGACATGGTCGAAGCCGTCGGATTCCCGGCGACAGACCTGTACCGCATCAACTTGACAAAGGCAATCTGGCGCACAACCGGCGATAGGCGCGAATATTCCCAGCCGGCCACAAACATAACCGCCAAAACGCTCGTTGCGCATTCGCACGGACGGGCAACGTTCCAGGCGCACTTCCACGGCGCAACGGTCAGGCTGCGCGGAATCGTTCGGGCGCTTCCCGGGATAGGTGACGGCAATGAACGCCTCTACATCGAAGATGACGGGTGCCTGTTGCCGGTTGATGTAGGCGACTGCCCCGAAGCGCTCTATGGGATTTCTCTCGACTGCCTTGTGGAGATCACCGCCATATGCGTAATGGACATCGAGAACTGGAGCCCCAACCATTTCTTCCCGCACATAAAGGAGGAACTCCTTGTGGTGCGCTCTGCCGGCGACATCGTCGTGCTGCGCCGCCCGTCATGGTGGACACCTGCGAAACTCCTGGTCGTCATCGGCTCTCTTCTCGTCACGCTCGTCGCGATCCTCATCTGGAACCGTTCGCTCCATGCGCTCGCCCGCAAGCGCGGCAAGGACCTCGCGAACGAAGAGATCGAACGGCTTGAGTCCGACCTCAAAGTCCTCGAACGGACAAGGCTTGCCGTTGAGCTGCACGATTCCGTCGCACAGAACCTCACCGGGGTGTCGATGGAGATCGACTCCGGCCTGCGTTGCAGCGGTAAACTGCCGCCTGAAGCCACGAGCCATTTCACGAGGGCCGTGCGTACGCTCGGATCTTGCCGCACCGAACTCAGGAATTGCCTGTGGGATCTGCGGAACCAAGCGCTCGAGGAGAATGACATGGACAATGCCATACGCCTGACGCTCAGCCCCGCAATCGGCAAGACCGATCTGCGCATCCGATTCAGCGTACCGCGTTCCAGCCTGACGGACAACACCGCACACGCCATCCTCAGAATCATCCGCGAACTTGCGACGAATGCCGTCCGGCACGGCCGGGCCACAACGATATGGATTGCCGGCAGTATCGAGGGGGACACGATGATGTTTTCCGTGCGCGACAACGGGATCGGATTCAATCCCCATGATGCGCCCGGAGTGCTGCAGGGGCACTTCGGTCTACAGGGCATCCGCGAGCGCGTGGCAAGCTTCGAGGGCTCAATGACGGTGGAAAGCAAAACGGGGCACGGCGCCAAAGTGACGATTTCCATCGAGGCCGCCAGGGATGAAGACAAGGAGAAGATCTGATGAAGAAAGTCCGTGTGCTTGTGGCCGACGACCACGCGATCGTAAGGATGGGGCTCGTGTCGCTTCTCGGCACTTCATCGCAATTCGACGTGGTAGGCGAAGCCTTCGACGGACAGGATGCGGTGCAGAAGGCTCTTGCGCTCCGTCCAGACGTTGTAGTGATGGACATCGCCATGCCACGCAAGGACGGAATCGAGGCAACGGCAGAACTGCATGAAAAGGCCCCGGACATAAAAGTCCTTCTGCTTACCACATTCACCTCGTCCGAAAGCATCGCCCAGGGACTCAGGGCGGGAGCCGTCGGCGCAACGCTCAAGAACACAGACAACGACAAGCTGCTTCAGACCGTTCGTGCGGTTGCCATGGGACAGAACGCAGTCACTCCTGAAATAGAGCGCATGCTATCGGAGAATACGCCGAACCCAGCGCTATCGCCACGTCAACTTGAGATAATAGGGTGCATTGCACAAGGTCTCACGAATCGCGAAATAGCCGCAAAGCTCAGCATCAGCCTCGAAAGCGTGAAGTCCCACATCAAGATTCTCCTTGAAAAGCTCGGGGCGACCTCACGCACAGAAGCGACTTCGATAGCGATGAAAAAGCATCTCCTGCGGACATAGCCACCCTTTCCCCCAAGTCAATCACCCGCCGGTGCAACCTTCTTCGCCCACGACGGGGGCGGCGTCGATATCTCGCATTCCTCATCCGACACCGGGTGCGCGAACGAAGCCGACAGCGCATGGAGGCAATGTCCCGTCATACCCTCCACGGCGAATGCCCCGTACAGCCTGTCATTCACTATGTGCATTCCGGCCAAGGCAAGCTGCGCCCGTATCTGGTGCGTAACGCCAGTGTATATTGTCACTTCAAGCAAAGTGATGTCTTCACATTCCCTTCTCGAATGCGCTATCGGACGATATGTCGTCACCGCGCGCATCGCCTTGGGGCACAGGGCCTTGCGTTCTGAATCAGAGAGCCTCGCATGCGCCACATCCACCATCTTGCAATAGCCGAGGCCCGGCATGTGCACAAGGTCATTCTCAAGCGTCCCTTCCGCATCCACACGACCCTCGACGAGTGCCAGATAGACTTTCTTCACGGCATGATCCGCGAACTGGCTCCGCATCTTACCGTACGCCTCCCTGTCGCGGGCAACGAGGACAAGCCCGGAAGTGCCGGCATCTATCCTGTGAAGCGCCCCCGCCATGAGGGGACTGTCACCCACACCAATGCATTCCGGCCATCTCGCCACAACGCCATTCATGAGGGTGCCGGTCTCGCGCCGCGTAAGCGGCTGCACCGGCATTCCCACTGGCTTGTCGAACGCCAACAGCGAAGAATCCTCGTAGACACAACAGGGAACAACGGAATCATCCCGAAGCGGACGGTTGTCAACATCCTCGTCGAGGGAAGCCACCTCCACCAGGTCGCCCAGCCTGAGTTTCATGCCCTTTGCCGCGACACGCCCGTTCACCTTGATATGTCCAGCGTCGCAGGCCTCCCGCACAAACGAGCGAGGCACAGATGGATACTCCATAAGCAAGGCGGCATCCAATCGAATGCCGCCAGCTTTCGCCTCAAAGGCCGCTCCTCTAATCATACGCTCCCGCAGCGTTCCCCGGAATCGGGATCTGCCCTTCCCATCCCTGATCGCGAGACCACGGCAGATCGGAATCAGCCGCAGTATCCGCAATGCATCCTGCAAGCAGCAGAAGCGCGGCCAGCAGGGCAATCCTATTCAGAGAAGATGACATCGCCCTTTTCGACAGCAGACTGGCTCCAGTCGCCGAGTATGTCGGCTATCACATAATTCTTGCCGGATACCGACTGGCGCAAGGACACCTTGCCCACGAACTCGCCGGCAGGACCGTTGAATCCCTTGCGGCGGATGCAGAGCGTGAGCCCCGGCAACATACCCTGACGGTCGGCGCCGAGCATTTCCTTCATGGCCTCGTCAGTAAATCCGATCACGCAGAACATCAGCTTGTTGTCCACGGCGATCACGCTGCCCTTCTCGCCTGCCGGCAGAGAAGTGACCGCCGAGGAGCCAAGGCCTCCCGCCGCGCTTGAAGACCGGTTCTGCTGCTGGGCCATCTGCTGCATCAGCTTCTGGAGCTGCTTGACCTTCTTGTCGAGAGCCGCATTCTCCTCCTTCATTACGTCCGCATCGTCCTTTGCGGTGGCAAGCTCGTCCTTCACGCTCGTTATCTCGCCAGTCTGCTCCTCGACACGCGACTTGAGTTTCGCGACCTGTTCCTCCAGGGTCTGCTTCTCCTGGCCAAGCTGGTTGATCTTCTGCTTAAGCTCGTCCTCAGTCATCCTCAGTATCCGGGCGTCAGGCTTCAGCTTGTTGTATTCCGAAACCATCGTCTCAAGCTTGCCGCGCACCTCGGCAAGGGCGGCGCGCGTGTTGTTGAGCGTGGCCTGCTGCGCCTTCGCCCGCTCGAAGAGCTGATCCATGAGCTCGGCCATCGTGCCCTTGCCCTTCGTCATCGGCTTGTTGTAGTTCGCGGCATCCGACACCGGCTGCCCGTCAGGCCCAAGATAGTAGAGCTGGCGAAGCTGAAGACGGGTGGCGGAGTTATCCCAGTTGAACGTCTCGAGGTTTTGCGCCTCAAGCTGCGCAGGATACTCCTCAAGGACGTTTTCCATCTCGGGGGTATCCACCTGGCGAGCCTCGATCGGGGAGATATCCTTCTTCGCCTCAGGGACAGACATCGGGCGAGGGGCGTCCGCCTTCTCAATTGTGCGGGCAAGGCGCACAATATAGTCCTCCATCGCCCGGTTCCTGTCGCCAAGAAGCGTACGCTTGTCGAACAGGCTCTTTTCAAAGACCAACGCGGCAACGGCCACGATAAGGATCAAATACACTATGGCATGCAGTAGTTTATTCATCTGTTTTCTCCAACGTCTGTGTAAGATACATTAAAACGGACTCAACTTCAAGCGAAAAATTCATCCGCGCCCCATTGCCCGCCGCACATACGGCAAGTACGATTTCGTGTAGACAACGAACGAATATATGTTGAGGAGCATCAGGAAGGCCTCAACCGCAAAGCATGCGTACAGCCCTCCACGCGCCATTCCCTCAGACCAGAGGTGATGGAAAGCAAGATACAGGTAGATGAATCCGGCGCACGGGAAGGAAAGCGCAGTGCGTACCTTGCCAAGCCACATCGCGGCAACGTTCGCATGGTACAGCGACGCCACGGCGCGAAGAAACGTCACCCACTGGTCGCGAAGTATCCACAGCACCGTGAACAGCAGGAGCGAAACCGCATGCGCCACAGACTCGCCCTGTATCGACGCAAGCCACACGAGGGACGGGAATGCCACTATGAAATAGACCTTGTCCATGAGCGGATCCGCCATCTTGCCGAAATCGGACACCACCCCCCACCTTCTGGCGAGCATCCCGTCAAAGAAGTCCGTAAGGCCCGCCGCCGCACCCGCCACGCACGCGATTATGGGATACAGCATGGAATCGCTGAAGTTTCCGGCTATGGCGAATGCGAGATATACGAAGATGAACGGAACGCGCGACATCGTCAGCGCATTCACGAAAATGGATTTTGCCGACAGCCTGCTCATGCATCCGCGCGCAAGGCGTCCTGAACGCTCTCAATCATCCCTGCCACCTCGGACAACCGCGCCTCAAGGGCCTCCGCCCTGGCTTCCGCCCGCTGGAGATTGCGCCTTGTCGCGAACAGCTGCTTCAGGATCTCGCCAGGATCAAGATCGAGATCGTCGATCTTCATGCCGTCCGGGATAGGCACGAGCACGGCCTCGCCGCACTCCGAGCAGTTGATCTGAAGACCTGCGCCCCGATAGTCTATGCAGAGGTTGTGTCCGCAATGCGGACAGTCGAACACGATATCCGTGTCGTTGATCTGCGCGTCTCCGGCATCTGAATCGACAGCTTCCACAACCTTTTCGGCCTCTTCGTTCTCAATCATGTTCGTCTCCCTTTGCCGCATAGTATACCATAACTGGCATCATGCGCAATAGCAGCCTCGCCGCAGCCATTCCGCCTGCGACGGCGAGGGCGCCGTCGCCACATGCCACGCCGCCGGAACCGCCGCAACAGCGATGCCCACACCCGTAGCGACACATCCCCCGAACGAAGTGAGCCGAACATGCGGTCGCAATAGTGGCGACGGCGCCCTCGCCGTCGTGCGGCATTGTAGCGACATATCCCCCGAACGAAGTGAGCCGAACATGCGGTCGCAAGCGGGGTGCGCCCTCGCCAGC
>SAMEA104315424__coassemble_1213_pt1 | contig 12437 bp, 10 predicted proteins | sample SAMEA104315424__metabat2_low_PE_034 | metagenome-assembled genome bin SAMEA104315424 (sample SAMEA104315424) | gut metagenome | biome: Monkey gut; feature: monkey-associated habitat; material: faeces | place: China | collected 2013 | reverse complement strand
GGCACGGCAGCGATATGGGCAGGGGCGCGCGTGTCGTCCGACATCAGGGCATGCACAAGCGCATTGAGCGGACAGGGAACTGGGAGTGCCAGTACTTCGACGACACGGACGAGAATCGCTGCTACACGTTCCGCATACGCTCTCGGTACGACGAGAGAGGCAACCTTGCCGAAGCCCGCTACGGCAAGATCTATGGCGACTTCAAGTTCGAGGGCCATCTTGATCGCGGCATCATCTCCGTGCGCTTCCTCTACTACCTCAACCCGACGCCGCTCGACCGAAACCTCGAATGGGACATGAAGAGCAACCTCTGCACGAATCCCAGTCTCGCGAACAAGCCTATGCCGTGACCTTCCACATCTTGAAAAAGTGGACGCCCCCGGTTTGTCGCAAGGTGTCGCAATCTGTGTCGCAATCTGGTGAGACGCGGATGATTTTGTGGTACAATACTGCCATTAAACAAAGAGGGTGAAAATGAAATATACAAATGAACAGTTGAGGTTGGCGGCGAACACGGTGCGTTGTCTCGCGGCAGATGCGATCGAGAAGGCGAGCAGCGGGCATCCCGGCGCCCCCATGGGCATGGCGGACCTTGCGGTCTCGCTCTGGCTCAAGTTTCTCGATTTCGATCCCAAGGACGTGAATTGGGCGATTCGCGACAGGCTTGTCTTTTCAGGCGGGCACGCATCGATGCTCGTGTACTCGCTCTTCCACCTTGCGGGCGTGAAGGGGTGCGAGATGGATCAGGTGCAGTCGTTCCGCCAGCTCGGCTCGCGCTGCGCAGGGCATCCGGAGCGTGGCGTGATGCCGGGCGTCGAGGTGACCACAGGCCCGCTCGGGCAGGGGATCGCGATGGGCGTCGGCCTCGCGCTCGCGTCGAGGCGGAACGGCGACATGAACCACACGTGGGTGTTCTGCGGAGATGGCTACCTTGAGGAGGGCATCTCGCATGAGGCTTGCTCGTTCGCGGGCAACCTCAAGCTCGGCGGGCTTACGCTCATCTACGACTCGAACGGCATAACCATTGAAGGCCCTGCGTCCTTGTCGATGGCCGACGATCCCAAGAAGCGGTTCGAGAGCTATGGATGGAAGGTGCTCGAATGCGACGGGCATGACTTCGACCAGATCGATCGCGTCTATCGCAAGGCCCTCAAGATAACGGACGTCCCCGTGGTGATAATAGCGAAGACCACGGGCGGGTGTGGCGCGCCGACGAAGAAGGGTACGGCCGGGGTGCATGGCGCTCCGCTTGGCGCGGAAGAGCTCGCTGGGCTGAAGAAGGCTCTCGGCTTCGACCCCGAGAAGAGCTTCTTCGTGCCGGAAGAGGTCTACGACATGTTTGAGCAGCGCGCGCTGCGGTGCCACCGTCTGCGCAACGCATACGAGCGGGCGAGGAAGTCCGCTCCCACGCCGCCGCCAAAGTATACGGCAGACGACCTGTATGGGGCTCTGCCGGCGTTCGATCCGGCGAAGCCCGTCGCCACCCGTGCGGCAAACGGCGTCGTCATGAATGCGCTCGCGAAGGTTGCGGCAGACCTGATAGGCGGCTCTGCCGACCTAGAGCCGTCGAACAAGACCGGGCTCAAGGAATACGGGTGGCTCGCGGCGGGGAACTATTCCGGCCGCAACATACACTTCGGCATCCGCGAACTCGCCATGAGCGCCATAGTGAACGGCATCACCGCATATGGCGGATACCGCGCATTCGGCGCGACGTTCTTCGTGTTCTCCGACTATTGCCGTCCGGCGATACGCCTCGCGGCGCTGATGAAGCTTCCTTCCATCTGGGTCTTCTCGCACGACTCCTTCTATGTCGGGGAGGACGGCCCCACGCACGAACCCGTGGAGCAGCTTGCCGCAATGCGCACGATGCCGAACGTGGCGACGTTCCGTCCTGCCGATGCGAACGAGACTGGGTGGTGCTGGGTGGAGATGCTGAAGAACACCACAGGCCCGAGCTGCATCCTCACGACGCGCCAGAACCTGCCGATCCTCGAGGGCACGAGCGCCGAAGGCGTGGCGCACGGCGCATACACCGTCTACGAAAGCGCGGCGCATCCAGAGTACCTGCTCATAGCCTCCGGTTCGGAGGTGTCCCTGTGCGTCGAGGCGGCGAAGCGCATCGCCGAGACGGGGCGCGCGGTGCGCGTGGTGTCCATGCCGTGCAGGGAGCTGTTTGAGCGCCAGTCCCTCGAATACCGCGAAAGCATAGTCCCCGGCACGTGCGTAAAGCGCGTGATCGTGGAGGCTGGGGTGAAGTTCGGATGGGGCGCGTACGCGGTGGATACCTCCAAGACGCGCTTCATCACGCTTGACCGCTACGGCGAGTCCGCCCCCTACAAGGTGCTTGCGGAGCACTTCGGGTTCACCGTCGACAACGTGGCGGCGAAGGTCAGGGAACTGTACTGACGCCTTGCGGAAACCTGTTCAACAAACCAACGAAAGGATGACAATGAAAGTACTCAAAGACAAGGGCGTGGAGGGAAAGGTCATAGTATGCACGGGCGCGGCCGGCGTCCTGTGCTCCAGCATGACGGAGGATCTGCTGCGCCATGGCGCAAAGGTCGCGGTTCTTGATCTGCGCGGCGATGTTGCCAGGGACTTCTGCGCCAAGCTCGCCAAGAAGGGGCTCAAGCAGACGCTCGCCATCGAGGCGAACGTCCTCGACAAGGCCTCGCTTGAGGCGGCCTGCAAGGCGGTGCTGAAGAAGTGGAAGCGCATCGACGTGCTGATAAACGGGGCTGGCGGCAACCATCCGAAGGGGACTACCCCGGCGGAGCAGATGACGAAGGGCGTCAAGCTTGAGGATACGTTCTTCGGCCTTACGCCGGAGGGCTTCGAGTTCGTGAACAGGCTTAACCTCGTCGGAACGATCCTGCCGTGCCAGGTGTTCTGCAAGGAGATGCTCAAGAGGGGCGGCGCCGTGCTGAACTTCTGCTCCATGGCCGCATACCAGCCGCTCACGAAGGTGGCGGCGTATGGCGCGGCCAAGGCGGGCATCATGAACTTCACCAGCTTCCTTGCGACGCACCTTGCGCCCATGGGCATCCGCGTGAACGCCCTCGCGCCCGGCTTCTTCATAACGAACCAGAACCGGTTCCTCATGCTTGAGAAGGACGGCAAGACGCTCACCCCTCGCGGCAACAAGGTGATAGCGAAGACCCCGATGCGCAAGTTCGGCCAGCCCAGCGACCTGCACGGGGCGGCGCGGTTCCTCCTCTCGGACGAGGCGTCTTTCATCACGGGCGTGACGCTTCCCGTCGATGGCGGCTTCGTCTGCTATTCGGGCGTGTGACCTGCCGTACGCAAGGCCTTGGACAGGCGGCGCCTGTCGCGCGGATCGCGCACTTGCGTCGCCTGTCTGGCGTTTGCGGCGCCATGATGCGCCGTGATGCGTGGCGCCATTGTGATTTGTGGTTCCAGGGTATAGGTGATTAAGGAGATACAGATATGGACGTCGTTGAGACGCTGAAGTCGGCCGGCATCATTCCGGTCATAGTGATTGAGGACGAGGAAAAGGCGGTTCCGCTCGCGACCGCGCTCGTCGAGGGCGGATTGCCGGTGCTTGAGGTTACGTTCAGGACGAAGGCCGCCGCCGGCGCGATAGCGAGGATAAAGGCCGAGGTGCGAGGCGCCATCGTCGGGGCCGGTACGCTTCTGACAGTGGAGCAGGTGAAGGCGGCAAAGGCCGCCGGCGCGGAATTCGGCGTGGCGCCGGGCTTCGATCCGGCGATCGTCTCCTGCGCGAACGAGATCGGCCTGCCGATGGTGCCCGGCATAGCGACGGCATCGGAGCTTTCCCAGGCGCTTACGGCCGGAGTGCCGATGGTGAAGTTCTTCCCGGCGGAGGCCGCCGGCGGAGTGAAGATGATAAAGAACCTCCTCGGCGCATTCCGCTCGACGGGGGTCAAGTTCATGCCTACGGGCGGAATCAACGCGACGAACGTGAAGGACTATCTTGCGGTTCCGGAGATCGTCGCGTGCGGCGGCACGTGGATAGTCCCCAAGGATGCCCTTGCGGCAGGCGACTGGGCGAAGATAGCCGCCCTCGCGTCCGAGGCCAGGAAGATCGTGGAATCCCGCTGACCATCCACGGGAGATGCGCATTCTCGTCAGCAGGACCGACACGGGAGTTCATCGATCCCGTGCGGTTCCTTTCCAACCCTTCCACCGGACGGATGGGTTTCGCCGTGGCCCGTGCCGCCAGGCTCGCCGGACACGAGGTGACGCTTGTCGCGGGGCCGGTGTCCCTCCGCACGCCAAAGGGCGTACGGCGCATAGACGTCGTTTCGGCCCGCGACATGATGCGGGCCGTCGAGGCGCAGGAGTTCGACTGCCTTGTGGCGACGGCGGCGGTGGCGGATTGGCGGCCGGCAAGATGCGCCGCGAAGAAGCTGAAGAAGCGCGAGATGTCCGGATCGCTCCGTCTCGTGCGCAATCCCGACGTCCTGAAGACCATCGCAGGCCGCGTACGCAGATCTGGGATTCGCAAGGTGCTTATTGGCTTTGCCGCGGAAACGGGAGACCCATCCGCCGAGGCGTCCCGCAAATGCAGGGAGAAGGGCCTCGACCTCGTGGTGGCAAACGACGTGACCGCGCCTGGCGCGGGCTTCGGGGTCGGTACGAACCGCGTTACGTTCGTAAGGCCGGACGGGACTCTTGAGAGGCTTCCGCTCCTCGGGAAGGATGCGGTTGCCCGCAGGATAGTGCGCTTTGCCGAAGGCGCATTGAGCTGACCCGAAGGCACGCTCTCGCCATCGGGCGCGGCGGCACATTCTTGGCCGCCTGTCACTCTTGGCCTCGGCGTGTGGTATAATGCGCCACATGAAGCGGAAGTATGTATGGATATATTCGGCGTATGCGGTGGCCGCGCTGGCGGTCGGCGTGTGCTTTCTCGTAAATCGAATGGGGATCGCGAAGCGTCCCGCCTACACTCCGGAGGATCTCTCCGCCGAATATGCCGCATGGGGGATAGATGCGGCCGGTATGAAGGAGTTTGTGCCGCTGCCCACCCATGTGCCGTACGACATATCCGCCGCAGGAATAGGCGGGGACATGTTCAACTGCGCACGGATCGGGATGGGGGCCCGCTCATGCGCCGCCTGCCACCCTCTTACCGAGGGCGGGGCGGACGGCAAGCTGCACATGGGCGTGTTTACCCGTCCTGCGAAGAATGCGCTTTTCGGCAAGTTCTACCTGCATGACGGATCCGTGTCGAATCTCAGCGCTCTTGTGCAGAGGATGATAGAGGATGATCGCTTCATCGGCGCCGGTACGCTCTCGAATGCGGTCGCCCGCCTTGCGGAGGACGGCAGGATCCGCAGGAAATTCGAGAACTGCTACGGCGATGGAGGCCTTGCGGGGTCTAACCTGGTGGATTCCATCGTGAACTATTCGTGTACCCTCATGACGGCGAACGGACCGTTCGACCGCTTCTGCGGCGGGAGGGACACCCTTCCGCCAAAGGCGTTGGCCGGATTCGGGCATTTCAAGGCCAGGAATTGCGCCCGATGCCATTCCGGGCCGGCCCTTGGCATGCGCGTGGTCACTGAAGACGGAATGCGGGTGCCGGCCCTCAGGGGGCTGTCGAGCCGTCGCGTCTACCAGGCGAATGGGAGGCTTTACACCGACCTTGCCGCCGCAGTCGCGATGATGCCGGACAGCGATTTCGAGGAGGACGAGGAAGGCCGGCTTTCCCTGTTGGCGTTTTTGCGCTGTTTGTGATAGACTTCACACCGTTTTTTTGTCCAGAAACGGGAAGGAGGAAAGCGGGATGATGACCATATACATGTGGGAGAACGGTGGCCTCAGGGAGGCGACCGGCTTTTCGCCGTCTTGCTGGATCAACCTTTCCGAGCCTACCACCGCCGAGTTGGAGCAGGTTCTTTCCTTCTCGAAGATACCGCGTGACTTCCTGACCGACCCGCTGGATCGCGAGGAGCGTCCGCGATTCGAGAATGAGGATGGCGTATCGCTCGTGATCGTCCATGTGCCGTACCCCGTTCGCGGGGACGAGGATGACGAGACGGTGCTCCCGTATGAGACGCTGCCGCTGGGTGTCGTGCTTTTTGGCAGGTCGGTGATCACGATATGCTCGCAGCCCACGCCGGTGACATCCGCGTTTCTGGACCAGATCAGGCGGATATGCCCGCCGAGCGACAGCAACCGTTTCCTTTTCCGTCTGCTTTGGCACGCGGCGGTGCTGTTCCTGCGATATCTGCGCGACATGCACGCCAAGACGGAAAGCCTCGAAGACGCCCTTCACGAATCCATATCGAACGAGGCGTTGCTGAAACTGCTTACCTACCAGAAGGCGCTCGTGTACTTCTCTACGTCGCTGAAGGCCGACAACATCCTCATAAGCCGCCTTGACCGTGCCCGGCAGCTCAACATGACCGAGGATGACCATGACGTGCTGGAGGATGCGGAGGTGGAGTACCAGCAGGCGCTTGAGACGGCGACAATCCACGCGGCGGTCTTGAACGGCACGATGGATACGTTCGCCTCCGTCATCAGCAACAACCTGAACCGTGTCATGAAGTGGCTTGCCGTGGCCACGATATTCCTTGCGGTGCCTACGGTGGTGACATCCGCATTCGGGATGAACGTAAACCTGCCTCTCGTGGACGATCCGCAGCAGGGAGGGACGTGGGTGTTCTGGGCATTGACCGGCATATGCGCCATGATCCTCATGGCGATAACGGCATTGCTCGTGTATCTTAGGAAGAGGCGCATATTCTGATGGCGTGCGATGCCGTCGTACAAGAGGAGAGGTGTGAAGATGGATATAGGCAGAAGAGGCTTTCTTGGCGCTGCGGCGGCTGCGGCCGCAGGCTGCGCGGTTCGTCCGCTTGCAGTCGGCGTCGGGGACAAGCCGGAGTACCATGTGTTTTCGCGCGTGTTCCAGTTCATAAGGGACTATGACCGTGCGGCGGATGTCATAAGGCGGTGCGGCTATGATGGGGTGGAATGGACTGTCCGCCCGAAGGGGTTCATCGAGCCATCGTGCGCAGCGAGGGATCTGGCTAAGGCGAAATGCGCCGCAGAGAAGGCCGGGCTAAAGGCGGAGTCCATAGTGGTGTCGTTCCTGCGCGGCGACGACCCCGGCGCGGAGGACATTGTCCGGGCGGCGGCGGACGCCGGGTACAAGAGCTTCCGGGGCGCGTATTTCACGTACGATCCGGCCATCACGATGCGGCAGAACCTCGACAGGATAAGGAGAGGATTCGAGTCACTTGAAAGGCTCGCGCGCAAGACGGGCGTAAAGGCCTGCTACCAGAACCACAGCACGTACAGCCCAAAGGTGGAGCTGTTCGGCAGCGTCGTGTGGGATCTCGCGCAGGTCATTCGCGATTTCGATCCGAAGCATGTGGGCGTACAGTACGACGTGATGCACGCGCAGGCAGAGACAGGCCCTTCGTGGATGCACTCCATCGGCATAGTCGCGCCATGGATAGACATTCTGTGCCTCAAGGACTTCTGGTTCGAGCCAATCCCGTCCAACCCGAAGATGTGGCGACGCCACCTTTGCATGGCCGGGGAGGGCATCGTCCCGTGGGGCCGGTACCGCGAGATACTCGGGCAGTATGCTGTCAGGCCGCGCTACACGGTCCACTTCGACTACGACTTCCCGGTGGACGAGGCTGGGGCGATACGCTGCGCGAGCGCCGACCTCGAGTTCTACCGTTCGCAGCTTGGCTGAACCGGTTCGCCATGGCGAAAAGAATCGATTTCCCGGAATACGACCTCCATCCGCGAGGTGCGCGGGTGGACGATGCCGTCTCCAGGTTCGACAGGATCGTATCCGAGGCGCGGGGCGGCGGATGGAGCCTGTTCGCGGTCGTCACCGGGTACGGCTCTTCCGGCGGCACGGCCATGATCAAGGGAGCGATACTTGCCGCCTGCCGCAGATACGTGCGGCAGAACCACATTCGCGGATTCCTCGACGGCGAGTTTGCCGGGGACATGTTCTCCCCGCAGTACCTTGCGTTCCCCGAAGCGGCTCGCATCCCGAATTTCTACAAGCGGTTCCCCAATCCCGGCATCGTATTCGTGTGCGTGTGACGCTCTCGCCGATGGCGTGGCCGCATGCGCGGTTCGCCGAATGCCGCAACGCAATCGAGAGGATGGCCGCCCTGGGCGTCCGAAAAAAAAACGGACGCGAGCGGGACTGCTTGACAGGAAAAAAAAAACAAATATAATTGCCGCCATTCCAACCATAGTAACCTAACAGGGAGAGGTGACATGGTGCGCCAAGCAAAGCTCGGCAGAACTAACAGAATGAAAGGAATCTGTACGGCAAAGAAAACGACATGCCGATAGGAAGGTTGGCTGCGCGGAGGGCGACCGACGCGCAGAAGCCCAACTGGACAAAGGAATGAGCCAAACGAAAGTGAAGTCCCGTATGTACGCCTCGAAACTCCTAACCGAAAGGTCTCCCGTGGTCAAGCGGGTCATGGTAGCCGAAACCAACACGGACGCGCCGAAGTCGTTTTGCGGCGTGCCCGACGGGACGGGGCATAGGGACATGGCGCGTTCCGAAAGTTCTGCACGGGAACTTGGGAGACCTGTCCTGCGCAAGCAGGGGGCAGGAGTCGGATGGAGCCGTAGTAGCGATGAAGCGGGTAATGACCGTGGAGCGAAGGGGTCCTGCTTGCATGGCGTTTCAAACGGAGACGGCGGAACGCGGTTGGCCGAAATGGCTCACGACGCGAAAAGGAGAAAGACCATGTATCCAGAAAGAGATAATGGTTGGTGCACTGCACCGCGCTCGTCCCGGGAGAAACTCGCGGCGAAAGCCGATGCGGGGTCGCGGGTGCGGCTTCGTGGAATCACGAACATGTTGGGTTCGGGTGGAAGTCCCGCTCTGCGAGGAAATGCGCGGACGTGGGAGAGAGCCGGGGCAGGCGAGCGGCGGCGTTCCGCAAGCAACTCGTGGAACTCGGACTTGACAGAAAAAAAAATCTGCTATGGTACTGTCTGCTAAAGGCACATCAGAGTGGAAACAAGTGAAAGGCAAATAACTGTGAAAGAGAAAGTCATGCAAGGAAAGCCGTATGCGGGAAATCCGCACGTACGGTTTGACGAGGGGGCGGGCGTTCCGAGGTGTTCGGGGCGTCCCGCTCTACTCTACATGGCGGCAAAATCGCTCGATGATTTTCTTCGTGGCTTTCTGCGGACGCTTTTTGGGCTTTCACTGGGCACGGCCCTGGCGGTCGAAGACCTGACGGTGGACGCCGGACAGTCATTAGAGGTATCGTCCGATTCGGACTACGGCGTCGTTGTCGTCAACGGTGCTCTTACCGTGAAGGCTGGCGTGACGCTGAATGCGACGGACTTTTTCGTCGGTCGGGCCGCAGAAGGCGAAGCATCGGCAGGGGTGCCCGCGACCGTATTGGTCGAGGAGGGCGCGACGGTCGCCGTGGCGAGCTGGGACGATGGTGCCGAGACAAACCGGTTTGTCATCGGCGACGGAGGCCCCGCGACGTTCATTCTGTCGCAGGGTGCGCGCCTCACGTCGAGCGAGCTGCGGCTCGGCCGTGAGGACATGACGGTCGCGGCGGGTTCCGGCGCCAGCATCCGGCTCGTGCTGAACGGCGCGACGGCGAGGATCGCCAGATCGGTGCGCACGTCCTCCCGCTCGACGGACGCAGCGAACGAGGTGATCCGCATCGAGCTGAATGGGCCTGACGCGCTGCTGGATTGCCGCTCGTTCTTCGCCTGGGGCAAGAGGAGCCAGGCCTGTCTCGCGTTCGGCGGTGGGCTCATGAAGTTCGACATGTGGTACAACTACGGGCAGAGCGGATCGATCCAGCTCCCGTACGTGGACAGTGCGTGGAATCCGCAGTCGCTCGCGCTGGAAAGCGTCGATGCGCATCCGATCCGCCTCTGGTTCGGCGACAACAAGACGGGCAACGCCATCTTTCACCTCAAGACGAGCGCTTCGAGTTGGATCGTCCTGCGCGGCAAGGGTCCCCTCCTGCTGGAGGGGGCGTCCTTGGATCGTCCGCTCCTCAAGCCCGACAGCCAGGGGCGACTGCGCTTCGAGAACGATGGGGGCATCTTTGTCGCGGCCGGGGTGACGCTGCCGTTCAATGACTTCTCGGCAGGCCAGCTCTCGTCCGCGACGGGCGTAAAGGTGCGCGTAGCGCATGGCGGCGCAATTGACCTTGGCGGCTATGACCTTGCGCTGGACGGACTCGAGGCGGTCGGCATCGTCACGAATTCTTCTTCTTCCAGGACGGCGGCGACGCTCACGGTCGGCAAGGACGGCGGCGACGTCCTCTTCGCCGCGCCGCCGACGGCAGACCTGCCGGTCGTCAAGGCGGGCGCCGGTGCGCTGCGCATCCCCGACGGGACGCTCGCGAACCTGTCGGTCGAATCAGGCTCGGTCGAGTTCCTGAACCGCCGCGATGTCGGCTTCCCCTGCTACCGCCTCTACGTCGATGGCCGGAGCGGGACTTTCCGCCTGAACGAGGTCGCGCTCCTGGATGGCGAGACGGACGTCACGGCCGAGTGGACTGCCATCAGCCGCATCCGCAACGGCGGCTACTACTACGGAGCCCCGACTGGCGCGGTAGACCGCGTGGACTCCACCACCTGGGGTGACTACTCGCGCGACGGCTGGTGGGGGCCGTGCGATTATAGGACCAACCGCACCTTTTTCGTTGCGCACTTCGGCGGGGTTCCGTCGTTCGACTTCGGCTGGTTCGGCGCAACCCCCGGCGACAAGGTGGCGGAGGTATGGCAGAACGCCGCCGCGCCGCGCATACCCGCGTCCTTCTGCCGAAAGGTCACGGCCTACCGCCTGAAGACGGATGAAGCCACCCCCCTGCCCATCGATTGGCGGGTTTCGGGAGGCTTCGCCGATGGGATTACGGACAACGTCTGGCGGGATTTGGATGTCGTCCGGGACGCCGCCCATCCTGGCGCCCTGTCCTGGACCGGGACGCATACGCTGTCGTATACGAACGCATCGGTGCGGGTCGGCAGCCTGTCGCTGGCTGACGGCGCCACGTGGGTGCTTGACGTCCGGCAGGGGCGGATTGCGCTGGACAGCCTTGAACTGCAGGGCGGCGGTACGCTCGTGTTGCGCAACTTCGCCCGTCTCGCCGACCTGCGCGAGTTGCCGGTCGAGGTCGTGTCTTGCGAGACTGCGGCGAATATCGACAGGTGGCAGGTGGTTTGCGAAGGGAAGCCAGACCGGCGACGCGCCCTCGTTTTTGCGAACGGACGTCTCGGCACCGTGAGCCTTTCCGGCATGCAGATTATCGTGCGCTGAGGACTTACGATGAAGCGTGTCGCGAGTTTCACCATAATCGCCATCGCCATGGCCGCGGCGGCGGACACGCTGACGCTGCGCCCCGGCGGATCTGTGCGTCTGCCGGATGATCCGGAGGGCTTCGTGCCAATGCTGAAGATGGACGGCACGTCGCTGACGGCCATTGGCCGGGAGGCGGCGACGGATAAGGGAGTCCGCTACGATTTCGTCCGGCGTGGCGAGGTTTGGGCGCATGGATCTGCAAAGCTTCGGAAAACAGCCGAGGGGGTGCGCGCAGAATGGGAGTTCAAGTTTCTGCGCGATGCCGCGACGCTCGAATACGGCACTACTGTGGCACTTAATGTCGGACGATTCCCCGAAGGCACTTTCGATGTCTCGGCGAAAGGCGTGGTGCGGATCCGCGACCTGACGGCGCACTACCCGGAGGGGTTTTCGGCCCGCGTGTCTGATGGCCGATGGTGGTGGCCATGGAACTCCGTCTACAGCGTCATTGTCACCGCGCCGCGACAGAAGGATGTCAAGGCTGGGACGAGCTTCCCGCTGACGCTGGACTTTCGCTCGACGAAGCCCCTGGGGGTTGCTGCAGTCGGACTCTGCGTAGCCAAAGACGGAGATGGGTGGGTCAGGATGGATCACCGCAAGGAAATCATCCCCGGCAGCGCCCTCGACTTCTCCGGGTTGGGATTCCTTGACGCGCCGGCCGGAAAGCACGGCTGGCTCGTGACGCGGAACGGCGAGCCACGTTTCGGGCTCCGGCCAGACGGTCCTGCGCCGCGCTTCTGCGGCGTGAACTTCTGCGGCACGGCGAACTACCCGGAGACCCCGGAGGACGCCGAACGCTACGCCGGGCGTGTCGCGGCACTCGGCTACAATGCGCTGCGGCTTCACCACCACGACAATCTTTTCGCGCGCTACCGTGACGGACGCCTTGAGATCGATTCCGCGAACGCGGACCGGCTCGACCGTCTCGTCGCCGCCTGCATCCGGCGCGGCATCTACCTCACGACCGACCTCTACGTATCGCGCAGTGTCGCCTGGCGGGACATCGGCGAAGACCGTCCCGGAAAGGTCCCGGTCAAGACCTGGCAGATGGTCACGGAGCGCGGCTGGCGGGACTGGTGCGACTATGCGCGCCTTTTCATGTGGCACCGCAACC
>SAMEA104315424__coassemble_1208_pt1 | contig 12495 bp, 11 predicted proteins | sample SAMEA104315424__metabat2_low_PE_034 | metagenome-assembled genome bin SAMEA104315424 (sample SAMEA104315424) | gut metagenome | biome: Monkey gut; feature: monkey-associated habitat; material: faeces | place: China | collected 2013 | reverse complement strand
CGCGCGCGAGCAGATGACGTACGCCGAATACTGGCGGAAGTTGAAGTCGTAGAGATCCCGCATCGGCCCGCTGCCGGTCAGACCCTTGGATACCGTCACCGCCACATGGCGTCCCGGTGCAGTGGAGGCCGCAGAATCAGCGGCGGCATTAGGAACTGCCGCCGCGACCGCCTCTGGTTCAGACATGCCGCCGGCCGCTTCACCGCGCTCTCCCGCACCGCCGTCCGCCGATACGGGCCTGGCAAGCAAGTCTATGTTGTCGAACAGGCTTGGAGGCTCAAGCCCCTTGCTCTTCACTATCGATCCTCTTGTTACGCCTGTTTCCGGGTGGAATCATCCGCCTTGTCGAACTGGGGGCGCTTCCCGCGATACCACCACACCATCACGGGCGTGGCGATGAACATCGAGGAGAACGTGCCGGCGATTATGCCGATGAGCATCGTGAGCGCGAAGTCGAACACCGAGCCGTCGCCGAAGCAGAATAGCGCAAGCACCGCAAAGAGAGTCGTCAGCGACGTTATGACCGTACGCGAAAGCGTCGTGTTGATCGCATGGTCGCAAAGCTCCTTGAATGGAGTCCTCTGGTCCTTGTGGAGATCCTCGCGGATACGGTCGAACACCACGATCGTGTCATTTACCGAATAGCCGATGATCGTGAGGATCGCAGTCACCACGATGAGCGAGACCTGACGTCCGCAGAGCGAGAAGAGGCCAAGTGATATGAGTGCGTCGTGCGCAAGGGCCACGATCGCGCCGAGTCCGAATCCGAGCTCGAAACGGAATCCGACGTAAATCAGGATTGCGCAGAGCGAAAGGACGACGGCCCACGTCCCGGACTTCTTGAGGTCCGCCCCGACCATCGACCCGACTTCATCCACCGACACCTGCTTCAGGTTCGCATCGGGGAACTTTGCCTGCAAAAGCCTGGTGACATATCCGCCGACATCGTGATTCTCAAGAGCCTTGCCCTTTTCCGTTTCGGCCGTCTCGCCGGTCTTTACGAGAAGCGTGGCGTCGCTCACGCCCTGCTGGTACTGGATGATGGCCGCGTTGTCGAAGGGATCGATTGTCTTGCGCACATCGCCCACGGAAGGCATCTTCGACTGGTCAAGCGAATAGACGATCGATGTGCCGCCCGTAAGGTCAACGGCAAGCACGCTTGCGCGGTTGTTCACCAGACGGATCGCGAAGATCGCGAGCGAAACCGCTATGACGCCAAAGGATGCGAAGAACGCCACGCGGCCAAGCTTCACAAACGGAATGTGGGGGACATTCTTGAAAACCTTCAGCATGCGGAACGGCTTTGTGCGGTTGCCGTCGACAAAGTTGTCGAGAAGGAGACGCGTCACCACCACGGCCGTGAACATCGAGAGTATCACGCCGGCGGTGAGGGTGATCGCGAAGCCTCGCACCGGGCCGGTGCCGACGACAAAGAGGATCATGCCGGTCACGATCGTGGTGATGTTGGAGTCGAGGATCGCCGTGAACGCCCGGCCGTAGCCGTTCTTGATCGCCGTGCCGGCGGCATGATTCGCCTCAAACTCCTCGCGGATGCGCTCGAAGATGAGCACGTTTGCGTCAACGGCCATCCCGAGCGTAAGCACAAGGCCGGCAATTCCGGGCATCGTGAGCACCGGGAGAGTGAGCGTCCCCGTGCCGCCCATCGTGGCATCCTTTGCGAACACGCCGAGTACGTTCGCCACAAGGACAAGTGCGGCCGGCAAAAGCGCCACATCGAGGAACAGGGCGACGTTCGCCACGAGGCCTGTGAACCAGTAGTAGAAGAACATGAACAGGGCGACGAGCGCAAAGCCAAGCCCCGCTGCGATCATGCCTGCGTTGATCGCGTCCTCGCCGACCGTAGGTGCCACCGAGGACTCGGCCAGGATCGTGAGCGGCGCGGGCAGCGCACCGGCATTCAGATCGTTCGCGAGCTGCTGGGCCTCCGCTGCGGTGAAATGGCCCGTGATCTGGCCGCGCGCGCCGATTTCGCTCTGGATCACCGGGGCGGAGACAAGAGTGTCGTCAAGTATGATCGCGAGCTGGCGCCCACGGTCGCTGCGGTTCTTCGGTCCGTGCGCCACGTAGTTGCGCGTCGTCTCGGAGAAGAGCTTCGCGCCCTTGGAGTTGAACGAGAACGCGATCGCAAGCGATCCGGCAGGGTCGCGCTCGACAGAAGCGGAGGTAAGGTACTCGCCGGTGATGGGCTCTTTCACCGGAGGGGTGCGGCAGACGAATGCGGGGCGGAAAGACCCGTCGCTGCACTTCTCGAGCATGAACTGGTAGCGGGGATCAGGAACGCGGAACGAAGACAGGCGGGCCGCGTAGCCCTTGCGGGAGGCGACCTCGTTGAAGTTCGCCGCCCTCACGAATCCCGAACCGCCACGCTCATACCCTTCAGGGCAAGCATCGGATGCCATGAGTTTCCCGACCAGCTCATCGTTGCGGGGATGCGTAAGGCGGAACTCGAGGAACGCCGCGGACTGCAAAGAACGCTTGGCCGCCTTGCGGGTCTCCTCATCGACGCCGGGGAGCTGCACGAGGAGTCGATGATCCTTCATGCCCTGGATCACAGGCTCATTCATGCCCATGCCGTCAATGCGGCGGCGCACAACCTGGATGATGCGGGCATCGCAACCCTGCAGCGTATCCTGGATCTTCTTTTCCACTGCGGCAGTCTCGTTCGACAGGGCCGGATTTGCCGCGATGATCGTCTCGCGGAGCTTATCCTTGTCAACGCCAAGGGTAAAGGACGTGCCGCCCTTCAGATCAAGGCCGAAACGGAGCTTCTCCTTCGTTGGGAATGTGACATAAATCGAGAATACGGCTATGATAAGCAACGAAAGCCACTTCCATATGTCATTTCTCATCGAATCTGATTTCATCTGCGCTCCTCGCTTTGTCTTATAAAATGGGTGTGTATTATACAATACGCCGCCGCACAATTCAACCCAAATGATGCCCTATGCCTGCTACCGATGCGGATGCTTTCCGGAAGCTCAGTCCACGATGGGCGTAACGCCCTTCTTGAGGATGACGTTGCCGTACTTGCGAGTCTCGCCCGTGAGCACGATCGCATACGCCTTCTTCGCGCGTTCGTAGAACGCATAACGCTCCATCAGGTCAATCTTCCCATTGTACCGGAGTGCGGCACGGTAGGCTTTCTCGACCGCCGGATCGAGCATGTCTCCCTTCACAGCCTCCATCATGACGACAGGCGTCGCGTAGCTGTCAAGCTCGAACAGCGGGCTAACCCCGGCAAGCAGCATGTCCGCCGCCAAACCGTCCGCGCGGAGCACTATCGCACCCGCACGACCGAAGGTGTGCGCCGGGAAATGCGCGTCTGAAAAGACTATCTCGTCTCCGTGGCCCATTTCGGCCAGCACCTTGAGAAGATCCGGCGAGATGACCGGAGAAATGCCCTTAAGCATGGTTGTTCCTTTCCTTTTTATGTCATTTTTTCTGCAAATCCAAGATTCATACCGGCATATCCAGCCAACGCCGCCGCAGACGCCCCAAACGCGAATGTGCGCCGCGTCAACCGCCTCTGCAAAAATCATGGCGGGCAAGGGCGGCTGCGACAAGGGCCGTGAACGGCGCGACAAGCACAAGTCCGAAAGATCCGACAAGCGTCTTCACCATCTCCGCCGAGACAAGCGTTGAATTGAGGAACGCCACCGGCGGCGTACCCTGCGCGGCAAATACCATGAGAAGCGTCAGATATCCGCCGGAATACGCGAGCAGCAATGTGGTCGTCATCGTGCCGACCACCGACCTGCCGATGCGCAGGCCGCTGAGGAAGAGTTCGCGGAACGAGAGCCGCGGGTTGTGCCATGCCACCTCATCGACCCCGGCGGCTATGTCCATCGCGAGATCCATCAGGGCTCCGGACGACGCAAGTATCACCGCGCCCGAAAAGATGTCCGCAAGGTTCAGGTCTGAATAGCCGGAATACATGAGCGACTGCGCGAACGGCATCGTCGCCCCCGTCACGTGCATCACCTTCGTGAAGAACACGGCGAGGGCCAGGGACGAAAGCACCCCCAGCATCGCACCGAGAAAGGCGCCTACGCCACGCCTCGTGAATCCGGCCACGAGGTACATTATCACGGCCGTCAATGCCGATACGGTCACGAACGACACGAACGTGGGGTTCCATCCGCCAAGGCAAAGCGGTATGAGGAGCTTCCATACGGCAAAGCAGCTGAACACGAAGCTGAACAGGGCCTTGGCCCCGGTCCAGCCGCCGAAAAGCACGAGCAGGAGGCAGAACGCCCCGAACAGCAAGGCCGTCCAGCCAAGCCGCCAATGGTCGCGGGCGACAAGCACTTCTCCATCCTTCGCGCCGCCTGCCGGCCAAGTGACCATCGCGGTGTCGCCAGCGCGGAACTTCTTGTCCAGCTCAAGCTGTGCGCGCAATTCGTTCGATGCGCGGAAGCGCTTCCCGGACGCATCCCCGTCGAGGATCTCCACCTCAAGGTTCTGCGTACCGTACTCAATCAGTCCGGTAAGCGTGATTGCGCTGTCGTCAACGGAAACCACACGCGCCCGCAACGGCGTGCCTCCATCGTCGGCCAGGGGACGCACGGGAGGGATGAACCACATCGCCACGCAAAGCGCGACGAGCGCCACAGCCGGAATCGCGTCTTTGCGGCGCATTGACCCGCCCTACTTCTTGAGCAGTTCCTTGAGTCGGTTCCCGATATCCGTGTTCTCCGTCATTCCCACAAGGATATCGGCCCGGCATCCACGCGCCGTGGTGAGGGTGGGGAGCGCGGTATGGTTGCCAGAGCTCCAGCCGATCCCGGCATGGGCGGCAAGCACCTGGCACACGGCACTCGCGAACACGTAGCGTCTGCCGACATCATGCGCAGTGGTGTCCGACATATGCTTCCTCGTACGCTCGCGATCCTTCTCGAAAGCATCGCGCAGCATCTTTTCCTCTGCGGCGGAAACCCGCATCGGGTTCTTTTCGTCGCCGGCGAACGACAGGCCGTACTTCTCTTCGACCTTCGGCATCACAGACTCGAAGCGAGCGCCGATGTCGCCCATCAGCATCTTCTTGACCACGTTGTTGGAGAAGTTCTCGTTGGACGTCTTCTGTCCGGCAAGCCTCTCCACGTGGAACATGCCGCCCGTGCCGGCGAAGCCCATCGAGAGGCCGCCGGTCTCATGGTCTCCGGTAGTGATCACGAGAGTGTCTTCCGGATGCCTGTCGGCGAACTCGAGCGCGACCTTGACGGCATCGTTGAACGCCAGGGTCTCGCGAAGGTTCGTCGCCGCGTCGTTGGCGTGTCCGGCCCAGTCGATCACGCCGCCCTCGCACATGACGAAGAAGCCCGACGGATTGTCCACCACCTCGATGCCCTTCCTGAGCATTTCGGCGAGGGTCGGGACGTCCGGATTGCGGTCTATCACGTATCCGAGGGAGTCCGGCCTGAACGTGCAGAGCGCCTTTGCCCCCCGGCGAAGCGCGGCCCAGTCCGCGACATTCGTCGCGACTGTGTAGCCGGCGGCGCGGGCAAGGTCGTAAACGTTCCCGCGATACTGGGAATCCTTCACGTCATTCTCCTTGTGGCCGAAGCCGCCGCCGGCAAAGTAGTCGAATCCGCTCGCCACAAGGTCAAGCCCGATGCGGTACGTCTCGCTCCGGCTCTTGCGGTGCGCGTAGAATCCGGCCGGCGTTGCATGGGATATCGGGGTCGTGGTGAGAATCGCGACCTTGCGCCCGCTTCGCTTCGCGACCTCGGCCATGGACTCGAGCCTCGTGCCGTCCGGAAGCAGCCCAAGCATCCCGTTGCCCGTCTTTGATCCGCATGCGATGGCGGTCGCGGCGGCGGCGGAATCGGTTATTATCGAGCTGGCCGATTTCGTGCGCGTACTCACCTGATACGGCAGACGGTTCATCACCAGCTCCCCGTATCCGGTCTTCATGGCGAACTCTTCGGCCATCATGCGCTGCGGCATGGACATTCCGTCGCCAATGAACAGGAACACGTATTTCGGCGACCCGGCCGCCGCCATCGCCGCGATGCACATCACGCACACCGCAAACGCCAGACACATTTGGATTTTCGATTTCATCTTGATGACTCCGTTAGCTTGATGACTCCGTTAGAAAAAAGAGATTCGCAGGCCTGAATCCGTTCGGCTCCTGGCATTGCCCCCTCCGCGTTCAGATGACCAGCTCGCCGACAAGGTCATACCCGCTCACGCCAACGATCCGTACCGAGGAAAACTCGCCGACACAGCCGTCGCAATCGAGCCTCACCACGCCATCGACGTCAGGCGCCTGGCTTTCCAGCCGGGCGACCCCGGGGGCGACGACAAGCGCCGACATGACATGCCCGACCATCGCCTTCGCCTTTCTTCCCCAGATGGCCTTCTGCGCAGACATCACCTTGAGCGCGCGGGCCTCTGCAACCTTCATCGGCGGACGCCCCGGCATCTTCGCCGCAGGCGTGCCCTCTTCTGGCGAATAGGCGAACACCCCGAGATGGTCGAATTGCATACGCTTCACGTCGGCGAGAAGCCTCGCGAAGATCTCGGCGGTTTCGCCGGGGAACCCCGTCATCACCGTAGTGCGAAGCGTCACGCCCGGCACGGCGGCGCGGATCCTCGCCGCCGCCTCGCGCGTCGCCTTCACGGCGCCGCCACGCGCCATCGCCTTCAATATCGACGGATCGGTGTGCTGGAGCGGAACGTCCACATACTTTACGGCCCTCGGACTTGTGCGCAGCCACTCGAGGAATCCGTCGGTGATCTCGCTCGGGTACGAATAAAGCACACGCACCCGGAAATCACCGCGTATGCGGTCTATCGCCCTGAGGAGCGATACAATGTCAACCTTGCCCTTGCCGCGCAGATCCACGCCATAGAGCATCGGGTCCTGCGCGATCACGTTCAGCTCCTTCACTCCCGTGCGGACGAAGTCGCGGGCCTCCTTGAGGATCGCGCGGAGCGGACGCGAGCGGTACTTGCCGCGTATTCCGGGAATCGCGCAATACGAGCATCGGTGCGCACAGCCCTCCGCGACCTTGAGGTAGGCGAACGCCTTACCGGAGAAGCGCAGTCCCGGGACGCGCTGGCAATCGAACTTCTTTGGGACGCCTTCCCAGACGTCCACGCCCGGGAACCGGCTTGCTCGTTCAGGATAGCGCTCCGGATAGCACCCCGTAACGACGACTCGCCCCACCTGCCCCTTGCGCTTCAGCGAGACAGCCCTGCGTATCTCCCGTTCGGCCTCTTCGCGGGCTGACTCGATGAACGCGCAGGTGTTTACCACCAGCGTGTCGCACCGATCCGGGTCGGACGCAAGAGTCCATCCCTCGGAGATGAGCCGGCCCGCCCTGACTTCGAGATCCGCCGCGTTCTTTGCGCAGCCGAGGCTGACGAGGCCAACCGTCACGGCACCGGGAAATTGGCGACGAGCCTTGCGGCTTCCGCCTTGACCTTCTGCCGAAGGGCGACGTTGGAGATGTCGGAGAGGATGTCGGCTATCCATCCTCCAATGGTGGCGGCCTCCGCCTCCTTCATCCCGCGCGTCGTTATGGACGCGGTGCCCACGCGGATTCCGCTCGTCTTGAACGGGGATTCGGTGTCGTACGGGATCGTGTTCTTGTTGACGACGATCCCGGCCTCGTCAAGCGCTGCCGCCGCATCCTTGCCGGTCATGCCCTTCGCCTTGACGTCCACCAGGAAGAGGTGGTTGTCCGTGCCGCCGCTCACGATGCGGAAGCCGCGATCCTGCACGGCCTTGCACATGGCCTTGCAGTTCCTGACGATCTGCGCGGCGTAGTCCTTCATCTCAGGCTGCATCCACTCGCGGAAGCACACCGCCTTTGCGGCGATTATGTTTTCGAGAGGGCCGCCCTGCATGCCTGGGAACACGGCGGAATCGAGAGCCTTCGCATACTGTGCCTTGCACAGCACGAGACCGCCGCGAGGCCCGCGCAGCGTCTTGTGCGTGGTGGTCGTGACGAAATCGGCGTAAGGGACCGGGGACTCGTGGGCGCCGCCGGCCACGAGCCCGGCGATGTGGGCCATGTCGACCATCATTATCGCTCCGCACTTGTCGCATATCTCGCGGATGCGCCTGAAGTCGATCGCCCGTGGATACGCGCTCGCGCCGGAGAGGAGTATCTTCGGCCTGACCTCCATGGCCTGACGCTCAAGCGCATCATAGTCGAGCATTTCGGTGTTCCGGTCGACCGTGTACGGTACGATGTTGTAGATCTTTCCGGAGAAGTTCACCGGCGAACCGTGCGAGAGGTGCCCGCCCTGGTCAAGCGAGAGGGACATGATGGTGTCTCCCGGCTTGATCGTCGCGAAATACACGGCCATGTTCGCCGCGCTGCCGCAGTGCGGCTGGACGTTCGCGTGCTCCGCGCCGAACAGCTCGCACGCGCGCTTGCGGGCCAGCTCCTCGGCGGCATCGACGGGGAGGCACCCCGAATACCAGCGCTTGCCCGGATACCCTTCGGCATACTTGTTCATGAGCACGCTGCCGGCGGCAAGGCGAACCGCACGGGACGACGTGTTCTCGGAGGCGATCAGGTTGATCTCCGTATCCTCCTGGACAAGCTGCGCATCTATGGCGGCCCAGACCTCAGGGTCTGCCGAGGCAAGGAGGGAGAAGTCGGAAAGCCGCTTCGCGCGCTCCATCTTCGCGCGGCGAATCGCGTGGCGGGGCGTATCGTCCACGCCGGTGGAGATGAAAGCCGTGAGCATGTCGCGGGCGGCCTTCTCGTCGGTCACGTCCGCACCGATGCAGAGGATGTTCGCTCCGTTGTGGCGACGCGCCGTCTCGGCATCCTTCACGGTGCGGCAGAGCGCCGCGCGCACGTTCTGGAAACGGTTCGCGGCCATCGACATGCCAAGCCCCGTGCGGCACACGAGTACGCCAAGATCGGCATCGCCCTTGGCTACGGCCATCGCCACGTCATCGGCGTAATCCGAGTAGTCGCACGCCTCCGGATCGTAGCATCCCATATCCTGACAATCCCTGAACGCGGCCAGCAGCCTGGCCTTGAGTTCGTATCCACCGTGATCGGCACCGATTGCAATCTTCATGAGTAAGCAGACCTTTCTAAATTTGCGTGGTATTCTACCAAAACACCCTACGAAGGGCAAGCAACATGTCAATAGTCCCCGCGCTCGATGTCGCGGCGCTGCGCCTTGGCCTTGAGTGTTTCCCGCTTGTCGTGCAGCGCCTTGCCGCGACAGACGCCAAGCTCAAGCTTTATGCGCCCCCGCTTCAGGTAGAGCCTCAGCGGAATCAAAGTAAGCCCCTTCGCCTCCGTCTTTAGCCGCAGGGACTCGATCTCCTTGGCGTGGGCAAGGAGCTTGCGGTTGCGCTTCGGATCGTGGTTGAACCTGTTTCCAAACTCATAGACGGGGATGTGCATGGCGCATACGAACAGTTCGCCGCCCAGTACGGCCCCGTACGCCCCGGCAAGGGACGCATCGCCATGGCGGACTACCTTCACCTCCGTGCCAGTCAACTGAATACCGCACTCGACCCTGTCGAGTACGGTATAGTCGTGCCAGGCCCTGCGGTTTACTGCAAGATCGCCCGGCGGAGTATGCTTCTTCTCTCCCACGCCTTATTCGTCGTCAGCGAATATCGGGCGCATGGAAGCGTGCTGCGCCCATCTCGTCTTCGCATCTTCGGCGCGAGCGATCGCATCGAAGTCAATCTCGGATATGAGCTTGCCATCCGCGACCTCGCGAAGCGCCGTGTCAACCTTATCCTCATCCGAGGAAAGCGGACGCACCAGCGGCTTTTCGCCGTTGATGAGCTGCTTGACGCGCTTTGAGACGAGGTTTACAAGAACCGGCACCGAAGGGACTCGCTCGTGGGCCTTCTTCAAGAGTTCGACGTTCATTCAATTTACTCCACTTCCAAAAAGAAACGCGAATGATATCAAATGCGGCGTTCCCCGTCAAGGAACACGGCCTTTACCTTGAACGACTTCGGGTCCAGCACCGCAAGGTCGGCGACATAGCCCTTCTCGACCTTGCCGAGCCGGTCGCCCAGCCCCTGCTCTATCGCCTGGTTCCAGGATGTCACGCGCACGAGATCCTTCAGCGGAAGCCCGGTCACGTCCCTGAGGTTCTTAAGCCCCTGGTTCATCCAAAGCGTGGATCCAGCAAGGTTGCCGCCCTCGACGAGACGCGCCTCGCCATTCTTAAGCTCGACCTTCAGCCCGCCCATCTCAAAGGCATAGCCATCCCTGCAGTGGGAGCAGCGGAGGGAATCGGTGATCATCTGGATATGTTCGAGGCTCCTGCGGGCGAACACCAGCCTGAGCATGTCGTCGCAGAGATGGATCCTGTCGCATATAACCTCGGTGTTCAGGTCCTCGATGAGGAATCCGGCGCCGACCATGCCGATCTCGCGATGGTGGAGCTTCGTCATCTGGTTGCAGAAGTGCGTCATGTGGCGCAGCCCCTTCCTGTACGCCGGCATGAACTCGGCGAACGTCGCGCCGGTGTGACCGCAGCTCGGGACGATCCCGTGCCTGATGCACGCCGCCGCGAACGCCGCGCCGCCCTCCTGCTCCGGGGCGAACGATATCTGCCTAACCGGCGAGATCCTGTCGATTGAAAGCACTTCCTTCATGTCGGGCTTGCGCACGAACTTCGGATTCTGCGCACCGCAGCACTTCACGTTGATGAACGGGCCCTCAAGGTGTATGCCTATGACCTTCGAGAACGTGGGGTTCCTGCGGTAGGCGGCCACCGCCTTCGCGGCGGCGATCAGGTTGTCGTGCCCAACCGTGAGCGTGGTTGGAAGGAACGACGTGCAGCCCTCGGCAAGCTTGGCCTCGGCGATCTTCTCTATCGCCTCCGGCGTGGCGTCGCACACGTCATACCCGCAGGCCCCGTGCAGATGCACATCTATGAATCCCGGCACTACATACGCGCCCTTCGCGTCAAACACCCAATCGCCCCTGGCGGGCTTCGCGACCTTGGCAACCCTTGCGATCTTGCCATCCTTGATTTCGATGGCCGCATCGGGCAAATCCACTCCTGGGCTTATGACATGGGCATTGACAATTATTGACTTCATTCCGCGTTCTCCTTGTTAACGGTGGATTATATCAAATTTTCAGTTTTTATGTACCCGTTTCAACATGATTCAGGCTCAATAAGCTCTGACCCTCTTCCGTCACACAACCCTGTCTCCCCAGAAGGCGAGCGAGGTTTGCTTATGGCCGACTTTCGCCGCTTGAGCGAGCGCACGGCGAATCAACGGTTCATCGAGCCGACCGCGATGATTCTGCTTATGGTCAAGCTCCCACAGATGCCCGAAAACGATTCGCTTAGCGTCAATTTTCGCCACCGCTTTGGCGGTATTGATTCCGCATCCCGGGAAAAACAGCCACAAATCCGGCCTTCCCCATACCGTTTCCAGTTTCGGCTCGGTTCCCTTTCCGCTGTCGCCCGTATGGTACATCGTCCAATTTCCCACCCGGATTTCAAATGCGGTGGTGAAATCGATCAGCCAATCGTTGTGATCGATCAGCGAAGTGCGGATTTCCACATCTCTGATTCTGGAAATCGTTTTAGCGCGCGTATAGCCCTTGAAACCGAGAAAATTAGATACCACCGGCTTCTCAAGCTCCGCCATTTTCCGACAGAATCCTGCCCGCCAATGATCACTGTGATTGTGCGTGACAAGCGCGAAGTCCATCAGCGAAGCCAGTTCCGAATCGCGGCGGTGAACTAGGTCTATCGAAAAAATCGATTCTCGCGTTTTAACGATATACCCCATGTTGTACACGCTCCATACCGCCGGAGTGTCATCGACCGCCGTCGCCTTCATTTCCCGCAGAACTTTATCGAACGCTTTTTCCAATTTCTCAAGCGAAGCAAACCCGCGGGTATCCCCGTCAATCATGTACTGCCGGTAAACCTCCGGCGAAACCTGTTCCGTATCATTCTGCCAACGGGCGATATCGTCAAGCGGGGCGCCGGCACAGATCCTCGGCACCGCGGCCGCCATACCCAGCGCCGCCGCATCGGCGACAAACCTGCGCCTACTGATAAAAGGAAAAGGGTCAGAGCTTATTGATACAGCTCTATTGATACGGTAACTCATGCTAGCTTGTACTCCTGCCTGGGCGACATCGGATTTTCGGGATCGGTTCTTTCGACAAGTCCCTTCTCCATCAGCGGCGTCATGTAGATGAAGATGTGGAAATGGTTCGACATGAACGCGTAGGCCAGCACGACAACGCCACTGAACTCCTCTACGCGACGCATTAGCGCAACCGCGCGGTCCTTCTCCTCGTCGTCAAGGAAGAACGCACGGTGCGCAAGCCGGCTGACAAGGTGACAGCACCTGTTCTGCTCGATAACCCTGTTCTTTCTCATGCGGACATTATACCAAAAACTCGGCTACTGTATCAATTCTACTGTATCAATAAGCTCTGGGGGTTTCTTGTCAAACTCAATGCGACTGGGGTAGTCGCATCCACTCGTTCCCAA
>SAMEA104315424__coassemble_1201_pt1 | contig 12576 bp, 8 predicted proteins | sample SAMEA104315424__metabat2_low_PE_034 | metagenome-assembled genome bin SAMEA104315424 (sample SAMEA104315424) | gut metagenome | biome: Monkey gut; feature: monkey-associated habitat; material: faeces | place: China | collected 2013 | reverse complement strand
AGACTCAAACCCTCATTTACCTTTGCAAACCCACGTTTACTTTTGCAAGCGGCAAATCATTTCAGGTCTTCTGAGGCACTCAATCTGCGCCAAAAAACGTTCAGTACGCGAATATGGCCGGAGAGAGCGCGGCCCGCGAAAATGAGATTATGGTGCGGACTAAATCTTGTTGTGGCGATCGATAGACGCCAGCCGCCGGATTCGCCACATCTCATGGCACCTATGGTATAATATTCCGACATGAAAACGGAAATACTGCCTTCGCTTCTTGCGGCGGACTTCGGGCGGCTTGCCGATGAGATAAGGAGAGCTGAAACGTCCGGGGCGGAGGCGTTGCATCTTGACATAATGGACGCGCATTTCGTGCCGAATCTCTCGTTCGGTCCGGATGTCGTCGCGTTGGCGAACAGGATCGCCCCGGGCTTCTACCGCAATGTGCATCTCATGATGACCCGTCCAGACCTCTACATCGAGGCATTCGCGAAAGCCGGCGCACAGACGATCCAGATACATGTGGAGGCCGACTGCGACATACACGCCCAGCTAAGACGCATACGCGGGATGGGGCTCAGGAACGCCGTGGCCATCAACCCGGAGACGCCGGCGGAGCGCATATTCCCGTATCTTGGAGAGGTGGACGAAGTCCTGGTCATGACGGTGCATCCCGGCTATGGCGGGCAGAAGTTCATCGAGGATTGTCTGCCGAAGGTGGCTGGGTTGCGCAGGCTGAAGCCATCGCTCGACATAATGGTCGATGGAGGCATAAATGCAGAGACTGCGGTGCAGGCGGCGAAGGCGGGGGCGAACCAGTTCGTCGCCGGGTCATACCTGTTCGGGCAGGGGAACATGAAGGCGGCCGTAGAGTCGATGCGCAAGGAGACGTCGTTGTGAAGAAGCGCGGTGAGCAGAAGCCGAGAGAGGAGCGCATATCGTCGCTCGTGAAGTCGCTCCTGATGGAACTCGGCGAGGATGTGGATCGGGAAGGACTCAAGAAGACTCCCGAACGGGTCGCGAAATCCCTGATATACCTCACGCGGGGATACCGGCAGAACGTGAAGGCCGTCGTAAACGGCGCATACTTCACGAGCGGCACGAACCACATGGTGATACTGAAGGGCATCGAGCTGTATTCGATGTGCGAGCACCATATGCTTCCGTTCTACGGATCGTGTGCGATAGGGTACATCTCCAAGGGGAAGGTGCTTGGGGTATCCAAACTGGCCCGCATAGTTGACATGTACGCGAGGCGGCTTCAGATACAGGAACGCCTCACGGAGCAGATTGCGGGTGAAATAATGAGCGAGGCCAAGGCGGAAGGCGTTGGGGTGGTCATTCGCGCAAAGCACCTGTGCATGATGATGCGCGGGGTGGAGAAGCAAAACTCCGAAATGGTCACGTCGGCGGTTCTCGGGTCGTTCCGCGCCGATGAGCGCGTACGCGCGGAGTTCCTGTCGCTCGTCAACGGGTAGTAGAAGCCTCCGCGGGCCGAAGATTTTCAGCAAAGAGAGAGAACAGGTTCACATGGCAAACAGATTGACGCCGCTTTTCATCGTGATAAGCGCACCTTCAGGATGCGGGAAGTCTACGCTCATCGATATGCTTCTGCAGGAGTATCACGATCTGCAGTACTCGATATCCTGCACCACCCGCCCCATCCGGGGCGAGGAGGAGGATGGAATAGACTACTATTTCATGAAGGTGGAGCGGTTCAGGGAGCTTATCGCGGAGAAAGCCTTCCTTGAATACGCCGAAGTCCACGGCAACTACTACGGGACGCTGAAGCGTCCTGTGGAGGAGGTCCTTGCCGAGGGCAACTCAATGATCCTCGACATCGATGTGGCCGGGGCGGAGAAGGTGCGCAACTACGTGAAGGGCCTTCCCCCGACGGATCCGCTCCGCGTGGGATACATGGACATCTTCATCAACCCGCCCGACATGCAGTCGCTCCGCGAACGCCTCGAGCATCGTGGAACCGATTCCGCCGAGGTGATAGAGCGCCGCCTCGCCAACGCAGAGGGTGAAATGGCAAGGGCGCACGAATACATGTATCAGGTGACAAACGACGATCTCGGCATGGCTTACCGCAAGCTGTGCGACCTGATAGACGTGAAGTCCGGGCGCATGTAGACGGATTGGGGGAATGCAATGAAGGTCGTATTGGGCGTTGCCGGGTCGATTGCGGCATACAAGGCGTGCGAGCTCGTGAGGCTTCTCGTCAAGGACGGCTGCGACGTGCGGGTGGTGATGACGGCGGCGGCCAGGGAGTTCGTGACGCCGCTCACGTTCCAGACGCTGTCGCGCAATCCGGTAGGCATCGACCAGTTCGCGCTTCCGGAACGTTGGCAGCCGGAGCACATAGCGCTTGCGCAGGCGGATGCCGTCGTGGTCGCGCCGGCCACCGCGAACGTGATCGCGAAGATGGCTTGCGGAATCGCCGACGACCTGCTCACGTCCACCGTCCTTGCGACCAGGGCCCCTGTTATTGTGGCCCCTGCTATGAATTCGGGGATGTGGGAGAACTGCGTTACGCAGGAAAATCTCGGCAGGCTGCGGAGCCGGGGAGTGATCGTGGTGCCGCCCGCCGATGGCGAGCTCGCCTGCGGCGCTTCGGGACGGCCGCATGGCGGACGTTTCCGGGATATTGGCGGCCGTCCGCAATGCCTCTTCATGATATAATACCGAACCTATGGAAGAATCAGCCCTATCCAACGTACGCAACATCGGCATCGTGGCCCATATCGACGCCGGCAAGACCACGACCACAGAGCGCATCCTGTTCTACACCGGCAAGATACACAAGCATGGTGATGTGCATGACGGCAACACCACCACGGATTTCATGGTGCAGGAGCGCGAGCGGGGCATCACCATCCAGTCCGCCGCCATATCGTGCGAATGGAATGGCCATGCCATCAACATCATCGACACGCCTGGACACGTTGACTTCACGATGGAGGTGGAGCGTTCGCTCCGGGTGCTTGACGGCGCGGTGTGCGTGTTCTGCGCAGTGGGCGGAGTCCAGCCGCAGTCCGAAACGGTGTGGCGACAGGCCGACCACTATTCCGTGCCGCGCATCGCGTTCGTCAACAAGATGGATCGCATGGGCGCCAACTTCACGCGTGTCGTGGGCGAGCTGCGCGAGAAGCTGAAGGCGAATGCCGTGCCCCTTGAGCTGCCGATAGGCAAGGAGGATGGCTTCGTTGGCGTGGTAGACCTGATCGAGATGAAGGGGATCGTCTACGACGAGAAGACCGACGGCAAGCAATTCACGGTAGGGGACGTGCCTGCCGACATGAAGGACGACGCGGAACTCGCGAGGGCGGAGCTGTGCGAAAGGGTCGCCGACCTCGACGAGGGTGTGATGGAGCCATACCTCGAGAACGGAGACCTCACGGCAGGCGAACTCAAGGGTGCGATACGCCGTCTCGTCGTGGCAAACAAGATGGTGCCCGTCCTGTGCGGAACGTCGCTCCGGGACAAGGGCATACAGCCGCTCCTTGACGCGGTGGCGTGGTACCTTCCGAGCCCTAGGGACCGGCCGCCGGTGAAGGCCACCGACCTCAAGAGCGGCGAGCCCGTAACGCGGCAGCAGAAGGATGGCGAACTTCTCACGTCTCTCGTGTTCAAGATCGCGACAGACCCGTTTGTCGGCCGGCTCTTCTTCGTGCGCGTCTACGGCGGCATCCTGAAGAAGGGGGCGAACGTGTTCAATCCCCGTACGCGCAAGCGCGAGCGGGTGATGAAGATCGTAAGGCTTTTCGCCGACGACCAGATCGAGGTCGAACAGCTTTCAGCCGGCGACATAGGCGCGCTCGTCGGCCTCAAGGAGGCCACCACGGGCGACACGCTCTGCGCGGAGATGAAGCCCTGCTACCTGGAGCGGATCACGGCCCCGCAGCCGGTGATGTTCCTCGCGATAGAGCCGAAGTCAGGCGGCGACAAGGACAAGCTCGTGGAATCCATGAAGGCATTGGCCGCCGAGGACCCCACATGCCAGTTCCGCGAAGACGAGGAGACCGGGCAGACGATCCTTTCCGGCATGGGCGAACTCCATCTGGAGATTCTTGTGGATCGGCTGAAGCGCGAGTTCAAGGTCGCCGCGAATGTCGGCAAGCCGATGGTCTCGTACGCGGAGACCGTGATGCAGCCTACGGTTAGGCCGTTTACCTTCGACCGGGAGATCGGCGGAAAGCGCCACGCAGTCACGCTTACGGTGGAGGTCAAGCCGCTTGAACGCGGTGCGGGCCGCAAGGTGTCGGTATCCCGCGACGTCAAGAACGCCTTGCCGGATCGCCACTTGGAAGAGACTCTTGAACAGGGATTGATGGATGGCATAATGACGGGCGTTCTTGCCCGCTACCCGATGACGGACATAGAGGCGGCGGTCGTCGGCATCGAGATGGTCGATCCGGAGATCTCGGACGAGATAGCGATTCGCGGCGCGGCTGTGATGGGTTTCCGCGAGACGGCGCTTGCGGCGTCGCCGGAATTCCTTGAGCCAATCATGAAGCTCGAGATAACGACTCCTCCGGAATCCGTGGGGGAGATACTGGGCGACATCAACATGCGCCGAGGAACGATCCTGGACATGACCCAGCGGGACGACATGCAGATAGTGCACGCCCGAGTTCCAATGGCGCAGATGTTCGGATACGCCACCGCGATACGCTCCCTGACGAAGGGACGGGCCTCGTATTCTATGGAGCCGAGCGACTTCGATATTGTGCCGAAGAGCGTGCATGAGCATCTGCTGGCGATGTGATTTAGTTGGTAGTTGGTAGTTGGTAGTTGGTAGTTGGTAGTGGGTAGAAGAGATGTTGGGATGGTTAGAGAGGCAAGGAATAAGTGGCGACGACGCCCTCGTCGTCGTGCCAAACGCGATACGATGGCGAGGGCGCCATCGCCACATGTATGGTTTACTGGCGATACGATGGCGAGGGCGCCATCGCCACATATATGATTTGATGTGCGTGAAATGACATGAAAGGAGAAAAGGAATGATGAAAATCCATATGAACATGACTCTGGCGGCCATGATGCTGGCTTCGCTCGCCCAGGCCGCCTCGATGACCACGCCATGGGGCGACAAGGTCACGGCGGAGAATGCGTGGCGAGAGTATCCGCGTCCGCAGATGGTGCGGTCCGGCTGGACTTGCCTCAATGGGCAGTGGGACTATGCAGTCACTTCCGTGACCAACACGCCCGGCAGGCCGTCGGCGTGGGACGGAAAGATACTTGTGCCGTTCGCGCTCGAGTCGAAGCTGTCGGGCGTAGGGAAGCTCCTTGAGCCAGACCAGTTCCTTTGGTATACGCGCACGATCGACTGCGCGAAGCGTCCTGGCGAGCGCATCCTCCTGCACTTCGGCGCGGTGGATTTCCGCACAATGGTGTTCATCGGGCACGACGAGGTGACCGGCGTGCCGCATGAGGGCGGACAGAATCCGTTTACGCTCGACATCACGGACTTCGTGAAGGACGGGGCAAACGAGCTTACGCTCTGCGTGTGGGATCCCACGGAGGACTTCGTAAACTCGCGCGGCAAGCAGAGCTTCAAGCCGACGGGATGCTATTACACGCGCGTTTCCGGGATATGGCAGACGGTGTGGATGGAGAACGTGCCGGAAACGTACATCGGGGGCTACACGGTCGAGACCGACATCGATGCGGGTACCGCAACCTTCAGGTTTGATGTCCGCAGCCCCAAGTCCAACAGGCCCGAGGTCGAGGTCTCGGTGGCGGGCGTAAAGGCGACGAGCGTCAACGGTTCGGTCACGATCAGGATGCCGGAGGGCTTTAGGCTGTGGAGCCCGGAGGAGCCGAACCTCTACGATTTTGTCGCACGGTGCGGCAATGATAGCGTGAACGGGTATTTCGGAATGCGCAAGTTCGCCAAGGGGAAGGATAAGAATGGCGTACTTCGCTTCTTCCTCAACAACCGTCCGTACTACGTGATGGCGACGCTCGACCAGGGGTGGTGGCCGGACGGGCTCCTCACGCCTCCATCCGAAGAGGCGATGGCCTTCGACATCCAGACGCTCAAGGACTGCGGCTTCAACGCGATGCGCAAGCACATCAAGGTTGAGCCTCTCCGCTACTATCATCTCTGCGACAAGATGGGGCTTCTCGTCGTTCAGGACCTGCCGAGCGGCGCGCACAACTGGAAGTCGCCAATCGAGGCGGGGACGACGGCGCGCTACCACCTGCAGCGCCGGGAGCAGAAGGAGATGATGGACACCCTTCAGGCAGTGCCTTCCATCGTGATGTGGTGTCCGTACAACGAGGGCTGGACCCAGCCCGGGGAGTTCCTGACGCACTCTATGCTTGATTTCGTGCGTCGCCACGACCCGACGCGTCTCGTGAACGGGCCGAGCGGCTACTGGGACTGGGAGGGCGGTGAGATTCTGCCGAACGGATGGAGCAAGCGCGAGCCGACGGCGCACAAGCCGGCGGGCGTCTGCGAGGCGGCGGACACCGTGGACGTGCACTACTATCGCGGGCCGGCGATGTTCCCCGTGAACGACCGGCGGATCTCATTCCTCGGCGAGTTTGGCGGATTGGGGCATCCCGTTGAAGGCCATTTGTGGAAGGTATCCCCCGACGGACGCGGCAACTGGGGGTATGGCGGCATCAAGGACACCTCAACGCGCGGGGGGCTTGAGAAGCCCTATCTCGGGCTTATGGACAAGCTCGCCCCGCTCGTCGAGAAGGGCCTCGCCGGCAGCGTGTACACGCAGACGACCGACGTGGAGATCGAGATCAACGGTCTCATGACCTATGACCGCCGGGTCTTGAAGTTCAATCCTGCGGTCCTGAAGGCGGCGCACGAGAAGATCATAGGTATCGTCAAGTGAGGCAATTGCGCATAGGCGCCTTGCCGCCGCATGGCATCGGAATCTCGAAGCGTTTGCGGTATGCGGTGCGCAGGGCGTTGACTGTGCGGTAGCCGCAGGCGGCGGCGATTGCCTTCAGCGGCAGGGCGCGGTTCCGCATGAGCGTCTTCGCGCGTTCGAGCCGTACGCCGGTGATGGCGGCCTTGATCGTGGAGCCGGTCGCCTGCCGGAACCGGATCTCGGCCAGACGGCGGGAGCATCCCATCTCGGCGGCGATGTCTTCGACCGTGAGCCCGTCCGCGGCCCGGTTGTGGATGGTGTGGAGCGCCCGTTTCACCTTTATGCTGAACCCGGATGTGTCCTGCCTCGTGCGCGTAGACCCGCGATGGATTACGCCGAGAGTCCCGTAGCGGCGGCATGCCCCGTTGAGCTTTGTGGACTTGAGCCGGGCGCAAAGGAGGTCCGCGGCCTCCCATCCGCCGCGCTCGAAGTCGGTAATGATGCTCGACAGGCGTGGTCGCGATGATTCGCAAAGGCTCGCTATGTTGTCTATGCCGAGAACGGCGACGTCGCCCGGGACGTGCCAGCCGTTCAGCTCCGCGATGCTGAGGACATCGCAAGCCGTGCGGTCGTTGGCGGCGAATATGCTGACGGGACGGGGCAGCTTGCGAAGCCAGTTCTCAAGCGACCTCGTGTCGCCATTCGGTCGCCGCCGTGCCGCATAGACGTGGCAGGCGTGACCATGGAGGCGTATGGCGTTCGCGAAGGCCATCCCCCTCTCGTTCGACCACTTTGACGCAGTGCCGTCTCCGACGAATGCGTAGCCGGAGCGGTTGCCACAGATAAGCGTGTGCGCGGCGAGTCTGCCGCCCTCCGCGTAGTCCTGGATGACATCGAGGCTCTGCCCGCCGGAAGGCTTGGATCTATCCATGTATACGGTCGGGATGCGGGCGAAGTTTCGCGCAGAGAGGGAGCGGGCCCCGTTCCACGCGAAGACTATGCATCCGCGAGGCTTATAGAACGCGATCAGACGGCGGAGGGTTGACGGGTCGATCGCATAGTCAATGATCCGCTCCTGGTAGTCGTTCCCGAAGCGCCGCCGGATGCCGGCGAGGGATTCGGAGTAGAGGCGGGCGTCTTCCGGCAACAGAACTAGGATGTTGTTCATGGAGGACAGTATACCAGAAATTCCGTTTCGCGTTTTTGAATACACATTGATTCGCATTCTTGCACGGCGGTGTTGTACAATATTCCGCAAATCAACATCCCTGTCAAGCTTAGGAGTGCAGATCATGTGTCAGTCGTCAATGATGCCAATCATTTCACTTGCCGCAGCGGCAATCGCGTGCATGAATGCGCACGGTGTCACCTACACCTACTGGAACGGCCCTGAATGCGGGGACTGGTGGAGCGAGGCGAACTGGACATCTGGCGTTCCGAAGGGGAGCGATATCGTGCCGAGGTTTTCCAAGGCGCAGTCGGTCGACGTAGGTTCGACGATTTCGATCACCAATGCCGCCGCCATCGATTGCCCGTATATGCTCTTTACGGATGGCGAATGGACGCTCAACCTGCGCGGGACGCTGTCGCTTCCGAATGCGAGTTCTTCTATCCGCACGGTTTTGGTTGAATCCAACGCCAAGTTGACCGTCGTTGGAGGTGTGCTTGAAGACATGTCCTTTTGCGCGACGACAGGCACGGGCGGTGGGTGCTCTTCCGTTGAGTTAAGGAATGTCGTGACGAGAGGATGCTATACGTTCGTGCGTGGCGGCAGTGACGCGGATTCGCCGGATACGTACACGATCGACGGCGGAGTGCATGGCATTCGCACGTGGTATCCTCGCCTGCATGACAACATGGTCGTAAAGGGCGGCATCGTCCGTTTCGGCAGCATCCACGGCTACGACCGCTACAGCGAGGGCAAGGACACGCGCCGGCGGACGGCACTTGAGGTTTCTGGCGGGCGTGCCGTCATAGACGGGACTGATGCGGAGATAACCAGTGGTTCGGTCGGCATCCTGGCGCACGATCGCGGCGTCGTCGACGTCACGGTCGGCGGAAACCAGATCTGGCTGGCCAACGGTTCGATGGACGGAAAGCACAGCGTCGACGTGAGCTGGAAGGTTCAGGACAAGGCGCTCTTCCGGGCAGCGGGGCCGTATGTGGTCAACGGCATGTCTACGGGGCGCGTCGAGGTCGTCGGCGGACGCTTCGTGATGACGAGTTCGTTCGCGAACTGGGCGGGTTCAAATGTCGGCCGCTATTCGAGCGTGCTGCTGGACGGCGGCACACTGGATTTCGATTTCGCCACAGCAGGTTCTCTACAGGGCACGAAGACCGATGTCGCCGGAACGGCCCACGTGCTCGTTGCGGGGCCTCGAGGCGCACGTCTGCGCAACCGCAACAACGTGACCGTCACGATCGACAACGCCGGCTTCGTGTTGGCGGATGGCGGTACGGGCGGCGTGACCTTCGACGGGCGGGGGCTTTTCGCGCTGACGGGCGCGAGCGCCTACGCGGGCGGCATGACCGTGCGCGGATGCGTCCAGCCCGGTGTGGCGACCGGGGCGCTCGGAGCCGGGGCGGTGACGCTGCGCGACGGCGGTACGCTGTCCGTGAGCCTCGCCTCGACGGCCCTGCCGCCGCTTGCGTTCGCGAATGGGGCGCAGATCAGGCTCGCGAACGCCGGCGCAAACCTGAAGACCCCGTCCATCACAGGAGCAGACGCTTCCGTGATGGCGGTCGTTTCGCCCGTTTCGCGCGAGATGTTTGGTACGACAGACGCGCATTTTGTCCAAAGTGACGCCGCTCCCGCGCTGGATGCGCTCGGACTGCCGACGATGCCGGTCGTGTCCGTCACGAAGGAATCCGGCAACAGCGCTGCGGAACTTCACCTGCTCACGTATGATGAGGGGACGAAGCACTTCCGCGCGGCGGCTTACACGGCGGGAGTTGACGGCGGGGCGAATGCGATTGCCTATGTCGAAAAGGAAAGCGTCGTCATGGACGGCCAGACGGTTGGCGCACTGGTTGTCAACGGCGGCCTCGTTAGCGGCAAGGGGAAGATCGGTTCAGGATCGGGCAACGCCTATCTCGTTCTCCTGTCCCATTCCAACAGCGGCTATCAGGGACAGCTGACGGGTGCGGGGTCCGTCGATTTCGGCGGTGCGCGCGGCTACGTCCTGAGCGGCGCTGGCGTAAACGGCGTCATAGGATGCGGTGTGAACGGGTATCTGATCGGCTCCGGAGGCATCGCATTCTATGCGATGGACAACGGCGGAACAATCCTCCATCGTGCGCAATCCTACACGGGCGGCACCAAGGTTCTGGGCGGCACGGTCGAACTGAAGGGGAGTGGTGACCATGTTGGTGCATTCGGTCCGGGAGTTGTCGAGGTGCTTGGCGGCGAATACACGGGTGGCAGCGTCCGCTTCAATCTGGCAGGCGCGACGCATTCGCAGGATTTCAGGATCTCCGGCTTTGGGGCGAGGACTGATGCGAAGACTGGCGCACTCGATTTCAGGGCCGATACGACGCTGACGGGGCAGATCGCGCTCGAGAACGATGCGATGGTTTGCGCGACCGCAGGCAATGCCGGGACGTTCGCCAAGCCAATCGGCGGTACGGGCGACCTCTACCTCGGCGGCGAAGGAACGCTCGCCGTGCCGGGCATCGACATCGCTGGCGACCTGCATATCGAAGGCAACGTCACGACGACAGGTTCGCTGCTCACGGGCGAACGTTTCCTTTTCGTGGACGGGACGCTCACGTTCAAGAACGAGGATGACATCACGGTGGATGCGAAGGTGTTTGGTCCTGGGCAGATCGTGCTGGCTGGTGCAGGAAAGGTCGATTTCGCCGACCTTTCGGTCTTCGATGGCACGGTCGACATTGCTGGACGGGATGCGGCAATCGGGGCGGTCTTCGGCATTCCGACAATCACGAACTCGTCTGAAGCGGCTGCGACGCTGACGGTGGCGGGCGCGACGAATGCCGCCTACTTCGGCTCGGTTGGCGAAGGCGTCAATCTGGATATCGGCGGAACTTTCCAGCTTGGGACGACGGCGGAACTGCCGACGACGGCGGAGGTCTCCCTCTCGGGTGGCGAACTGGCATTGTGGAGGCCGACAGCCATTGGCATGCTTTCAGGCACTGGACGTGTCTCGGGCGATGTGCTGGCCGTGACTGGCTCGGCCACAGGCCTGCCGGTGCAGTCTGCCGAGACCGATCTGGCGATATCCTTTGATTTCTGGCCGTCGCTCACGTCAATCGCGGGGAACTGGCGCCTCAAGCCGGTGGGCGCAGGTGCGGCACTCGTGTGGCGGCGCGGCACGATAGTCGTCGTAAGATAAGGAACAAGCCAAATGATGCGCAAGATGCTTTCCCTGCTTGCCGTCGCCTGTGCGACGTGCCTGTCCGTCGCCGCGCCGCACGTCCTGAAGATGGATGTGCCGGTCTCCGAGCCGGAAGAGGGCTTTGTCCTCGGCAACGGCGACCTGTCGGTGTGCGCGTACCAGACGGCGGACACGGTCGTATTCCGCTTCGGGAAGGGGGACGTGTGGGATCGCCGCATCGAGAAGGAACGCGATCCAGGCCCTATTACGATCAGGGAATACACGGACATCGCGCTTGGACGCAAGCCGGCGGGGGACTTCACCCGACGCTCGCATGGCGTCGGCCAGGCCTATCCGATGCCGAAGCCTGTTGGCGAGTTCAAGCTGCACATTCCGTCCAATCTGCCGGGATTCCCGAAGTGGAGGCAGCGGCTCTTTCTGGAGGAAGGGAAGATTGGCATCACTGCCACTTGGTCGAACGGTGTTGAGATAGGGATCGAGGCGACGGTCGACCCAGAGAAAAACGAGTTCGCCTGCACGTGGAAGTGCTCGGGCTGGAACGAGGAAGCCCGTGTTGGACGCGGCGAACCGCCGATTTGGTATTCGCTTGAGCGTGAAGCGGATCCTGTCGCATCCGTGTTCCGCAGCGAAGTGGCGTCCGTCGGCTTCTCCAACGCGGCGGGACGCTATCCCGATGCGCAGCCGCTGCCGTCTCCCGTGGCGATCGTCGATGCGACGAATGCGCTGTACTGCATCGACCAGGAGTTCTATCCCGACCGGCTTTTCCCGGACGGATTCAAGTGCCGTCTTCAGCTCTGCGTCGGCAGGGACTGGGGGCGTGTGCTTCCGGTGGAGGCGGGGCCACGCCGAGCGATGCTGCGCTTCTTCGGCTGGAGTCGCGACGCATCCGGCTCGGCTGTCGTGAAGGTGACGACGACGCGAGACGTCATGCGCGGTGCGTCATGGCCGGCATATGCGAAGCCTGCGCCATTCAGGGAGTATCTTGTCCGCGCCAAGGCGGCAGCCGAGGCGTACTGGGCGAAAAGCTCGGTTTCGTTCCCGGATGATCCGTCCCTCGAAGACCTCTGGTATGCGACATACCACCTGCGGCGATGCTTCCTGCGGGGAGGCACGGTGCCGCCCGGACTCTTCCACCCGTGTTCGCTCAGGCACTATTCGCACTGGCACGGCGACTATCACGCGAACTACAATCTCGAGTCGATCTACTGGGGCGAATTCACCGCCAACCGCTGCGAGCAGGCGGAGGCGTTCTTCGATGCGGTGGACTGCTACCTTCCGGTCGGGCGGCTCATAGCCGAGAAATACTACGGGTGCCGTGGCGTGTTCATCCAGCTGGAGGGATTCCCCGCCCTATGCGACGACGACTACAACGGCCGCATCACGCTCGGGCG
>SAMEA104315424__coassemble_1200_pt1 | contig 12577 bp, 7 predicted proteins | sample SAMEA104315424__metabat2_low_PE_034 | metagenome-assembled genome bin SAMEA104315424 (sample SAMEA104315424) | gut metagenome | biome: Monkey gut; feature: monkey-associated habitat; material: faeces | place: China | collected 2013 | reverse complement strand
GAAGCGTTCATGTACTTCGCGAACTTCGGATCAAGCGCATAGCGGATCGACAGGCTTCGTCCGGGCTGGCGCGGCGTAACCGTAAGCCTGTTGTACTGCACGCCGTCGTACTCTATCCATGCAAGGTTCTCCACGTCCGCATCGGCGCAGGAGCCCTTCGCCGTGAACCCGAGATGCGTCACGGAATTCGACGTCACCGCCATCGAATCGCACGGCAGGGGAACGCCGCCCAGCAGCAGTTCAGGCCTGCCGGCGAGCAGGTCCTCGCCGCAGCTGCTGATCTTCGCGGGCAGCAGGCTTTTCTCCCAGCCATATGTCCGCAGCGAGAGGTCTGCGCAGATTGCGCCGGCCGAGGCCCTGGACTTTATCGGGCTGAATGGCGGCAGCACCCAGTCATGGTGCGGATCCTGCCTCTCCCAGTCGCCGATCCCGGGATAGAAGGACTTCACCTCGCCGGCGACGGAGCCGTCGTCCTTCACCAACAGGAACGCATATTCACCGGCCTTGCTGTCGCGCCCGAACGCGCACTCGAACGGGCGGCCATCTGTCTTCCGTTCCAGGAACACCGCTCCATCCGGCGAAACGACCCTGAACGTTCCGTCAAAGGGACGGCGGAAAGACACCCTTATCCGTTCCTTCAGGTAGAGCGGCGTGACGTCGAACACCCTCTTGTCGAGATCGTACGGCACGGCCTGCCGCATGACGACCCTGCCGTTGTCGGTCAGCACGTGCAGGACCGCATCGTAGCCGGGCACGGAAGTGGAGGCCGTAAACGAGCCTTCAGCCACTTCGCCGGCCTTTAGGGACAAGTCGCTCCTGTGAATGCGCTTGAGGCCAAGAGACCCGTCCCTGGCCGCCAACGAGACCTCGTAGACAAGGTTGCCGCCCGTGGCGGACGTGAGCGAATACCTCTCCGTGTACTCGCCGCCGGCGGGGTCGGTGCGCCCGAGCAGCCTGTAAGAGGCGGCCGGGGCGAACGTGGCGACGGGACACCACTGCCGCTCATCCCCGCTCGGCTGGTATCCCCGGCCGTTCGCGTTGAGCGAGGAGATGGTTCCGCATGTCGGCAGCGTCCACGACCGGCAGAAGTTGAAGCGTTCCTTTCCGGCGATTGGCCCCTTAAGGTCAAGCGAAGACCACGGGATCGCGACCTCGCCCTGCCAATGGACGGAATCGTCGATGTTCATCTTCTTGGAGAACGCCCACTTCCAGCCGCCGTTCCACTTCTTGCCGAGGTCCGGGTATCGCGACTCGCACGTGCCGCCCGCATAGTTCCCGGCGAACCGGAACATGCGCGCCCCGACCGTAAGGAAGAACTCCCACGACTCGGACCCCCACGCCTCCGGCTCCATCGCCTCAGTGCGGGCGATGCCTTCCACGCACGAGAACCCGCCGGGGAACAGCGTGTCAAAGCCAAGGTACAGGTTGGCGTCGTCGTACGCCAGGCGGAATCCGTGCGGGGGCAGCGAGCCGGAACGCCCCATGAAGTTTCCGCGCAGCAGCTGGGGGAATGACCCCGCATAGCTCCAGGCCCTATCCGTGAGGTAGCCGTCTACCGACGGAGCCGCCACGTCCTTGGGTAGCATCGGGATGACAAGCGAGTCTGGCGTCGCACTAAGCGGGACGAACGCGATGCCCTCGTCCGCCGCCACATCCGCAGGTGCGCGAGCCTCGTCCCAGACGCGCAGCCTCCGTATGCGGATGTCGTCGCCCCACGGGCGCGGGGCCTTCCATGCGTCGCTATACGGACCGACGCACAGCCTGGCAAGCGATCCCGCGCGAATCGGCATGGGCTGGACGCCGGAATCGACGGCACGGCCGTTGACGTACACCCGAACGACATCCCCGTCCCACGTCACGCCGAGACGGTAGACCTCGCCCTTGCGGACGTTCCGGAGCGCCTCGGGGATCTCCGCCCGATAAGTCTTGTCCTGATCCGACAGCTCGCACTGGAGAGTGCTGTTGCCGTAGGCGTTCCACGCAAGCGTCGCGCGCCCCTTCGTCCTCAGGTGCATCAGGGTCCGCTGCGGGACATCCTTCGACAGCGGCTCGCCGAACACGACATCCAGGAAGACCGACCCCTTGTTGTCGCCGACGACGCTCCCCGCCTCCCATGTGCGGCCGGTCGCGCCGATCATGAACCCGTCGCCGCCGCCCTCATCGAGGGTGAGCCCGCCGCGAGCGCCTGTCACAAGGCAAGCAAGCACACAGGCCGACAATACATCTTTCATCGCACAGTTCCCCTCACTTGATTATTACGCGAAGACCCTTCGGCGCAATCTGGATGCCGTTTTCCGAAACGCTTGCAGTCCAGCTCGCAATCGGGCGGGCATCTTCGCCTATCACGACTTGCCATGCCGACAGGTTCTCAAGGCCGGTGCAGCCCATGAACGTGGCGTGGATGAACTTCGCCGCCATGGACGCCATGTCGAGATTCCTCAGCGCGATCTTGCCGTCCTTCGCGAACGTGAACCCGATGATCGTCCCCATCCGCTCTGCGGCGCAATCCACCGACAGGGACCGCAGCGTCACTTCCCCATCAGCCATGAGCGTCGCGCCGGCCGCCACGGAAACGCCGCTCACGTTCACCAGCTGCGAATACATTTCCTCCGCTTCGCCTTCGTGTCCCTTAAAGCGCCAGCCCGATTCCGGCATGTGCGCCTCGCCGGCACCGAACGTCGAGTTGTCCGAGGCCCAGTTCGACAGCGGATCCGGCGCGGCATACGACTCCTTGCTCAACAGCTCGTGCCACGTCGACCCGTCCACGCTGCCCTCAAGAGTGAACGCCGTTACCGTCTGCGTGGAACCGGGGACGAGATCGAAGGCGGCCGCCTCGTTCGCGCCGTCCGGCAAGCGCCATACGATCGGGATCCAGTTGCCCGCCTGGCTGGGCTCCCCCGACCTCCATGCCATGCGCCAAGTCTCCGACACAGTACCGTCGAACAGGTTGCCTCCGGGATTCGAGTTGTAGTAGTACAGCTCCTTGCCGGATCCGACAACGGCCTCGCCGGGCCGCAGCAAGCGATAGTCCACCTGTTTGCCGAAGAACCCCTCTGCCGTATGGTCGGTGCGGTCTAACGGCTCGAGAAAAGCAAGGCCGGAGTCGATGCGGTTGCCGTCCTTGTCGAACAGCCCGATCTCGGAGATGAAGGACACCTGATTTGACGTGCCCTTGATCAGGAAGCGGAACCAAGTGTAGCGGCGATGCTTCTCCGCAACCTTGAGGGTCCCCTCGCCCACGTGAAGCGGGCCGCTGAACGTCTGATCTCCCGCCAACGTCCACGTGCCGGGGCCTACCTTCGTGACGCCCACCGCGCCCGCTCCGTCCGACACGTCGCAGACGACGCTCCCGGAGTCTGATCCGTCAAGGTACAGGGTCTTTACGGGATCGCCGTCCGCAAGCGCGGACACGCCCGCGATCTTCAGCTTCCCATACCCTATCGCAGAGCTCCTCAGGTAGGCTCCGCCGCCCTTAAGCGCGATCGGTCGCGTGGAGCACACGCTGATTACGTTCGAGCCCGTATACTCGAAGACCACGTTCGTTGTCGCTCCGCCAAGCAAATAGGCGTAGTCGACCGCATTCCCCTCATTTTGCTCCCCCTGATACGGCCGATACAGCCTCGTGGCAAGCCCCAGTGCGCATTCGGTCCCGGCTTCCGCAATGGAATCGAACTGAAGCGTCCCTTCCTCGACGGCGATGCCGCCCTTGTTTCCGCGCCTGGCCCCATCCAGGAAACGCCATGTGCCGGTCCCCTTCTTCGCGACGTGGAACGTGGCGCTGTCGTTCTCCTTGATCTCCCCGGAAATCCGGCACGGCATGGCGTTCGATCCCGTAAGCGTCAGCTGCCCCACGTAGCCGCCCTCCGTGGCAAACTCCCACGCGCCGGTGAAGTCGATCCCTCCGGCCGCCCCGGCGTCAAGCGTAACGGGATATTCGGATTGCCCTGTCCTCAAGTAGCGAAACGCGAAGTTGCGGTCGGTCGCCTCCCCCTCTCCAAGATACGTCAGATAGCCGGAAAAGCGCAGGTCCACGCTCACGCCCGCACCTCCCACGGAGGAGGACGCATCACCACGCCGCCCGAACGCCGCGACCTCAGCCGTGCCGAATATCGGCGCCCCGGCGCCGGAGTTGCTGTTGCGGTACACGGTGAACGTGCCGCCATTGGTGTTCTCGCGCCCGAGCAGGCGGGCATGCCCGACGACCGACAGCTTGATCTTGTCTCCAAGTATCCTGCCGCTGAACTCGCCGATCGTTTCGTCGCCGGCAAATCCGAGGTTCAGGCTTCGCACGTCCGTCGATTCGCTCATAACAGTCCCAGACCCGTTCAGCGCGCGGATGTTTGTCGTTGCATTCCTCTGCACCAGCAGCGTCGCTCCTTCGCCGAGCGTTATCGCGGGGTACGAACGTGCTACCGAAGACGACTGCGGCAGCGCAAGCGTCCCGGATTCAACGACAAAGCCGCCGTCCGTGTAATGGTCTGCGATCGCGCCGCCGACCTTCAGCGACCCATTGGCCTCTCCAAGGGTGACGTCGCCCCGCACGACCACCCTCCCCGCGCCGTGTATCGTGCCGTTAACCGTCACGCCCCCCGGAGTCTCGAATATGAGCCGCGTGCCATCGTCGGGCAACAGTATCTCCGAAAGGGCCGAGACCGCCTGTGCGTCGACATCTCGCACATGCACATCCCCGGCGGGAAGCACAACAGATCCCGACATCCCCGACCAGTCCCAGGCCATGCAAGCCTGAACGGCGGAAACGAAGGCCGCCATGAAAAAGGTCCGCGCCGCGATCTGCCCGCGAAAGGCTCCAATGCACGGCTTCCGCCTGAACGTCCCAAGTACTGCCATGAATCCTCCTCTTCGCTTGCTTAAGGGTTGGAAAAGTTAGAAACGGCGGCTATTATATCCGATTTTTTTTTCCTGTCAAAGCGGCTTCAGGAACCCTTTGATTCAAGAAGAAAGTGTTAACCTGTCATAAAACCGGACAAATGGCGCTCTATGGTTTCAAGCAACCTATTGGACAAACAACAATGCCATCGTCCCTTCGATAGGCAAAATCGCCTGTTGCCGTCAACACCATGAGGAAAGACGGTGACGACATCTTGACCGTATCTATTCTCTCGGCAAGCTTTTTAAGAGTCGCAGCGCCCTTTTCAATCAACTCCTTCCCGCCAAGCTTTATCTCGATAAGACCGTACTTCCCGTTTCTCATATGGACAACCGCATCGCACTCAAGCCCGCTCGCATCAAGATAGTGGGAGACCGATCCAAACAACGCATCCATGTAAACACGCAAATCCCGCACCGCCATCGTCTCGAAAAGGAGACCATACGTCGTGAGATCGTTTATGAGATCGTCCGGCCCAAGCCCCAATGCCGCCGTCGCAACGGAAGGATCAACATAGTACCTCGTGTCGCCCGTCCTGATTGGCGTCTTGCATCGGAGGTTGGGACACCACGCCGGCAGATCCTCTATCACGAACAACCGTTTCAACGCAGTTATGTACGAAGAGACCGTATCAATGGAAATCGGCAAAGCTTCATTTGCTTCAAGATCGGCCTTTATGACGGAAGTTGCCGACTGCGTTGCCTGAAGCCGTGCATACGAACGCATGAGTCGTCTGGCACGCCCTTCATCCCTGTTCACTCCGTCCACACGGGAAATATCACGCTTGACGATTGCGTCAAGATAGGCAAACGCACGTCTGAGCGCTGTCCGTCCATTCAGTTCGCAAGCATACGGCCACCCTCCACGGCACAGCAGAAAGGCAATCTCATCCAAATCAGAACACGCAGATTTCGCCCCGGTAATGTCATGCCCATTGAACAGTGCCGATAGACTAGCCTCTCCCGAAGACTCCCGCGATTCCCACAAAGTCATAGGACGCATCTTCAACCATGAGAACCTTCCTGTTCCAGAATGCTGCATCTCAGAATCGTCTGCCGGGACGGAAGAACCTGTAAGGATATAGCAACCAGGGTTATCGGCATGATCCACGTTGTATCGAATTGAATCCCACAACACAGGAGCAAGCTGCCACTCGTCTATCAACCTTGGCTGTTCGCCAGAAAGAATCTTCTCCGGTTTCAGTCTTGCAAGGCTAATGTTCTCTTCCTTCTTTCCCGTCTTATCCATGTAGATAACGCTTTTGGCTGCCTGTTCAGCAGTCGTCGTCTTTCCACACCATTTTGCACCTTCAATAAGAACGGCTCCTGCACCCGCCAATTCTTCTTGAAGAATTGCATCAAAGATTCGTCTTTTATACTCTTTCATGCGGGTAATTATATCATTTACGCCCAATCAATGCAATAGCTAATCCTCAACTTATTGGATTTCCATTCCGTAACTTATTGCATTTCCATTCCGTAACTTATTGCATTTCTATCCCGCCGATCCCCGTCCTCAATCGGGCTTGAAATCTACAATTGGCGATCTTTGAGCCAGGACGCACGGGAGTGCGTCCCTCCCCGGATTTTGTAATTTCTGTTTTTGAGCCGCACCATTGGATTCCCACTCTGCCGTCTGATATAATTCGCGGCATGAGCAAAGGCACGACGCATCCGCTGAAGATCTTTCTGATGTTCAGCCAGAACAACAAACCCGACCGCGAACGGATGGCCGGTTTTTTGCGCTACAACGCCATGCTGCCCGTCAAATGGGATGTGCGCACGCTCGATGGTTCATCCTCTGCCCTCTATGACAGATGTCGCAGACTTTGCCTGGACTGGCATCCCGATGCTTTTGTTTTCTCCGAATACGACATATTCCGAAACCTCCAACGCAGTTTCCCCTGTCTGCGCCAGACAAAATACCGCATCGGGATTGACGTGCATCTTGGCAAGCGTCCATCGAAGATTCATCAGATCGCTCTGGACAATCAGCAATTGGTCACATCGGCTCTTGACCTTTTTGCGAAGCGAGGATATCGCCATCTTGCCTTAGCCGGCACCGAAGTGCCGGATGAACGATTGCATTCATGCGATGTCGAAAACACTTTCCGTTCACTTGTTGAGGCTTCCGGCAATCACCCGTTCGCTTTTCGGTTCGGATTCAACCAAAGCCTGACGCTTGCGCTTTCCGAAGCGTCGGCATGGCTGCACACGCTGCCGAAGCCTTGCGGAGTATTGGCCTATTCGGACGAGATTGCGCAGCAGATCATCATCGCCTGCAAGCTCTCGAACATTCTCATCCCCCAGCAGATATCCGTCATCGGCGTGGACAACCATATTGACATCTGCGAAACCTCCCAGCCAACGCTTACGTCGATTCTTCCCGACTTTGAGCAGTCAGGGTATCTTGCTGGCTTGCTGCTATCTCGCCTTTCCGCAGCCGGCGAATCGTCAGGGAGCGTACTGGAAAGGATCTCCTACGGCATAAAGGGAGTGTTTGAGCGGGACACGACGCAAGACTTGCGCAATTCAGCTCGGATGACGAGCGCGATTCAGGACATGATTCGTTCCGAGGGAACTGGCGAACTGACCGTTCCGTCCATCGCCAAGCGCCTCGGCGCATCCGTGAGGTTGCTCGAAATGCATTTCAAGTCCGTGACGGGACATACGATCAGGGACGAGCTGATGCATTTCCGCTGCACCAAACTCCGCGAAAGGATCCTGACGGAACACCGCCCGTTGACAGAACTCGCCACGTCTTGCGGATTCAGGACCGTGAACGCCGCGCAAGTCGCATTCCGAAAGACGTTTGGCCATTCAATGAGCGAATGCAAGAGCCAATTCGCCGAGAAACTTGGAGCCTTAAAACAAGGATAGAATCCGCCAACGCAGGATCCATTCCATTCAGGTTTCATCCACCAAGAACAATCTCACTACGGACTGGTGACGGGCACACGACAGGCAAGATACGGACTTGCACCGTGCGGGAAGAAAGGGGCGGAGTGTTCGCGGCGGCGTTCGTGATGCGGACACATGATGGGCTTGCTGATGGACTGTCGGACGCGCAACGGTCTATACAAGGACGTATCGCTGCTATTTCCCCTAAAAAGGAACGCACGTTGTAGCATAAATCGGCATTCAATGCAATAGGGTGGCGCCCTGGGCGCCTCGTCGCCGCCGCCTCCAGAAGCTGAACGCGCCCCACTGCGCATCATCGCACCGCCTTTCCGTTCATGCCTTGAACCGCCCCGCCATCAGCTTCTTCTTATCGCCCCATCGGAACAAAGGCCGCAGAGGTCATGGAGCGTCCCTCCTTGCGCTTTCTTCTTGACGCGGACTGCGGATGCGGACAGCGCCCACGCGATGGATCGGCTTTCATGTCATGCCCCTTGTGGCAATCGGTGCAGGACATGCCCTCCTGCCCGCCGAGAGGCGTGCGGTCGTCGGAAGAACCCGCGACCCCCTCCGCGTTCGCGGCATGGCAGTTCGCGCAAAGCCGGTTCTGCGCATCGGGCGAACGGCGCACTTCACGTCCGCCAGGCGTGAATATCCTCTGGAGGTGCAGATTCGCCGCCGGAAAGCTCGTCCATTCGCCGCGCGAGAACAGCTGCAGCGGATCCTCGGAATGTATCCTGTGGCACGCAGTGCATGGGATGGCACGGCGCGAGGCGAGATCCTTTCGCTTCACGATATCGGACATCTCCCCTTCAAGGAACATGCCGTGGCATCTGAGGCAATGGTCGGCGGGCTTCCAGGCGGCGTTGTGGGACTCGTCCTGAAGGAACTCGGAAGCTGACTTGCCGTGTCCGCTCCTCGCCCACTGCTCCGCCTCCGCACGATGGCACTTCGCGCACCTGTCGCACAAATCCTCCACTTGCCTCTCGGAGAGACAGAAAGTCGATCCGAGACGGGCATAGTCCGCACCCATGACATGCTTGACGCCCCGTTTTATGTTGTCGCCAAGCGACTCTAAAGTGCCGCCATGGCAGTCCTTGCAGTCGACTTCCTTATGCGGCGACCTCGACCACCTGTCGCGCGATCCGCGTATCTCGTGGCAAAGGATGCAGGTCTTCGCCGGGTCGCCGTACTCGAATCGGCAGAACGCGCCTATTCCGGCGGCGATACAGAATGCAATGGCGACAATCAAGACAAGCGGGACGGTTCTGGAACAACGGAACATACAAAGCGCGCGAAAACTCACAGCCCCACCTCCTTATGGTTCTCGACGATATGCGAGGCTGTACGGAACGCGAGTGCCATGATAGTGAGCACAGGGTTCATGCCGCCATTGTTCACGTGCACGGAGCCGTCTGCTATGAAAAGGTTGGGGAAGTCCCATACGCGCGACCATTTGTCTGTGACGCTCTTTTTCGGGTCTGCCCCCATCCGGCATGATCCGCTCTGGTGCTGTCCGCCTCCCCCCCACCATTTTCTCGGCGCTGGATCGTTGCCGCCCTGAACAATCATCTTCGCCCCGCACGCCCGTATAATGTCCGCGCACCTGTCGGAGAGGAAGCAACGGCCCTTCGCGTCGTTCGGATGTTCGCCGCCCTCCGAGGCCAGGAGTGGCAGTCCCCAATGGTCCTTGCGTTTGGGGTCGAGCCTGATGCGGTTCTCCCATCTCGGCGTCTGTTGCATAGGCCCGCACACGCGGATCATGCGCCTGTAGTGAGTGCGCATGAAATCCTTGTGCGCCCTGCCCCATTCGGGAACGCCTTGCCATTTCGCCGCCGCGAAGATGGACGGCACCCAGCGGAAATCCGTGTGGACGATTCCTCCGCAGATGAATCCATTGTTGTCGTGGCTGAAGTCCATGAACGCCGTACCAGCACCAGGCCCGGCAGGAGTGTACAGGTCGTGGTCAACGAACCCGCGAGCGTCAACGTATGCATGCGAGGTGATGTTGCGCCCCACGACATCGTGGTTGTTGCCCGCGCCGTTCGGGAAAAGCTTAGAACGCGATGTCATCAGAAGACGCGCGGTGGCATTCGAGCCGCCGGCCACAACAACGACCCTTGCGGAGATTTCGTGAACCTTGTCGTTTTCATCCACATACCTTACGCCCGTAAGCCGCCCCCTATCGTCAACGACAAGCTCCGTCGCCATGGCGCGAATCCGCAATTCGCAGTTTCCGCTTGCAAGTGCAACGGGGATCACCGTGTTCTGCGATCCGTTCTTCGCGTCTATGGGGCATTGGAAGCCGACGCACGAATGCTGATGTATGCAGGCGGGACGTCCGTTGCGCGGCACGGAATTGCGCAGGAACGGGACATGGAACGGATGAAGCCCCATCTTCTTGCCGACGTCCCAGACGAGCCGAGATTCAGGATCAAGCGCGAACGGAGGCATCGGGAAAGGCTTGCGGCGCGGAGCGGCGAACGGATTGCCATCGTTCGATCCCGACACGCCGACCTCGCATTCCGCCTGATGGTAAAACGGCTCAAGGTCGGCGTAGGTTATCGGCCAGTCTTCGACAGAAGAACCAGGAAGCTCCCCATAATGGCTTTTGAGCTTGAAATCCGTCTCCAGAAAACGCCACGCCATGGCGCCATACGTCACAGTCCCTGAACCGACACATGCCGCGTTCCACGGAACCACCACGCCGAAGCGTCCGTTGTCGTGGAAATGGCATTCCCGCGTACGTGCGCCGCCAGGCCCCGGACCCTGACATAGATGCGGCGAACGCTGGGAGGCGAGATCGTCCTCTCCAAGAACATCTCCCTTCGCCCATTCGCCGCGCTCTATTATGATGGTCCTTATGCCTGCGCAGGCAAGCACCTTTGCCGCGCAACCGCCGCCCGCACCTGAACCGATTACCACCGCATCTGCCGTTTCCTTGATCATAGATGGTTCGCCACCCCCGGAATATTCCGCCCCGTGACCGACGGTCCCGCTATGCCAAGCATCCTGTAGCTCGCCCATCCAGCATTGCCGCCATGACGCGGATGACCGTAGAAGCCCTGCTTCACGTGATTGAGAAGCAATTTGAAGAATTCCGGGAACTCCTTCTCGACCTCGGCGGCAGACATCGGCGGGCACGGGGCTCCCGCCATGCCATTCGCGGCGGCGGCAGGGGGGCGGGCAGCCCTCTGCCCGCCGCCTTCGCGAATCAAAGCCAAATGCTTGCGGTACGTCGGCAGATGCCTCTCATACGGCGCGCCGGTCGCAAGCTGCCAGTCGATGTAGCGCACCACCTTGGCGTCATGTGCGCCGGGAACGCCCCTGACGCCGTTCTCCGGCGACGGCGGATCAGCAGGTATCAGTTCCTCGGCGAGCCGGTCAAGCTCTTCGGCTTCTTTGGGCGTAAGCGATTTCCACGGCGTGTCGGGCGAAGCTCCCATGTACTCGACAAGCCCCACGCCGAACCATCCGGCAGCAATGCCGCCCGCCGCCACACCTGCGGTTAGTCCATGTATGACGAACTCTTTTCTTGTCATTGTATCTTTGCTTCATCCGAAAAGGAACGACTCCATGGCCTTGCGGTAGTAGGAATCGACCTGCGCTGCCGCCAAACCCATTTCGCCGAAGAGCGCATCGTCGAAATTCTGGAACTTCCGGCAGTGCTGGACACTATAATTACGCACGTTGTTGTCGGTTCCGAACATCAGACGGTCCTTGATGGCGTCCTTGAAGTGCGTCATGTATATCTTCTGCAACGCGTCCTTGCGCCAGATGCTCCTCGGACCTGGAGTCGTGTCTATGTACATCGAGGGAACGTCCCTGTTCATCTCGCCGGTACGAGCATCACTCAGCCGCCAACTCGAATCGCGAATCTTGCCAAGCACCGCCAGACATTCATCGCACCACGGCCATGAAATATGCGCGAGGCAGAACCGCAAGTGCGGCACGCGCAACATCGATTCAAACGCAACCGGGCGGAAAAACTCGCTGGACGGAACCCCATCGTACAGGATTCCGGAATGAAACGTGAGAGGCTTCCCGTAATACGCCATGCGACGATAGGCGTCCAGCGCAGGACCGCTCGCAGGCATGCCGTTGTTGCGAATCACCTTGAATCCGCAAATCCCCTTCTCGACAGCCATGTCCACAAGCTCAACCGCATCGTCCCGGGATGGATCAATCCAGTAGAACGGATAGAACGTCGGTGAAGCGGAGCACCACGCGATGACATTGTCAACAATCTGCTCCGGCGTCATGCGCGTCGTTTTCGCAAGACGCGGCGACGGGGCCTGTTCGCGCGAAAAGACGCAGCCACCGGTCATCCCGGCCTCTGCCATGCGCGCGGCAAACGCTCCAGGATTCGGTTCGTTGTCGTCGTAGATGTGGATATGCTCGTCATACCGACCCGGCGGCAACGCCTTCGCCTTGCCAAGATCCTTTCCTTGTCCGACAGATTCCGCCTGTCCGACGTCGGCAACCGGCCTGCCCGCGATCGGCGCGACTGCCCCGATGCAAGCGGTTCCCTTCAGGAAGTCACGTCTATTGTAGCGTGCGTTCGTCATAGCTGGGCTTTTCCTTTCCTTGCTTTACAAGTTGTTGGTGGTGATTGTACCAAATTTTTTCCTGTCAATACCGCCGCATGCGTACATCAGCCACCCGACCCCTTCACCTCTTCCCGCTCCGGATGGAACAGCCGCCAGGTAGCCCAGCCGCCGGAGAGGTTGTACACCCTGAAGCCGTTCTGCTTGAGGATGCGCTCGGCGAGGTAGCCGCGCAGCCCCACCGC
>SAMEA104315424__coassemble_1196_pt1 | contig 12599 bp, 5 predicted proteins | sample SAMEA104315424__metabat2_low_PE_034 | metagenome-assembled genome bin SAMEA104315424 (sample SAMEA104315424) | gut metagenome | biome: Monkey gut; feature: monkey-associated habitat; material: faeces | place: China | collected 2013 | reverse complement strand
TCGCTACGAAATTCAACAAATGGCCAAATGCAATCGCAAATCGTAAATCGAAAAAATCGTAAATCCACTACCCACTACCAACTACCCACTACCCACTACCAACTACCAACTACCAACTACCAACTACCAACTACCAACTACCAACTACCAACAACTTTCTGTTGAAAAAAAAAATGATAATGGTATCATGCATTCCATCCATTAAGGAGACTTGCATATGAAAACCTTGACATCGCTTTTTGCGGCGCTTTTCGTTTCGGCTGTGTGCCATGGTGTAGACGGCATTGCGGAGACATCCGAGGACATGACATCCCACGGCGACTGGGAGGTGACAGTCTCGGCTGGCGAATCGAATGTGGTTGTTGCGGCGCAGGGTGGCGCTGGGCGGATAATAAAGAAGGGAGAAGGCTATCTTGTGCTGAGGAAGAACAGCACCTTCACCGGAGGCGTGGAGATCCGGGAAGGGTTCGTGCTTGTAGATCCGGACTCTGAGGCGGGAACGTCCGGCACGGTCAACTCCACCGCACTCGGCATCGGCCCGGTGACGGTCTGCGGGCAGACCGATTACTGGCAGGGATGCTGCGAGCTTGGCATCGTAGGCGCAGGGAGCAACGACACTCGGATAGTCACGATAGCCAACGACATCGACGTCACGGGGACATCTTCCGGCGCATATCCGGCTCTCACGATATACGGGCAGAACGTTGAGATCACCGGCAAGATAACGGCGGCGGCGGATTTCGTGTTCATAGACGACCTCAACTCCACTACGGCCATAAGCAAGTCCCAGTGGAACAGGTGGCAAAAGGTGCAGTCTTGCACATTCGGCGAGATCGAGGCCGCCGGATCGGTCGGCTTCTCGGGACTCTGCCGCATGGCCTTCAAGGGGAAGGTGAAGACCCCGAGGTTCGACCTATGCATACAGCGCGAGATGCGTCCCGGGGATGACGACAAGCCGAACCAGAACAACATGCATGGCGCATTGGTGTTCCATGCGGTGAACGAGATAGGCGAGATCATAGACGCGAACCGTCCCGTATACTGTGCGGCTGACAATGTCCTTCCGGGTACGCTCTTCCGTCATGTGAAGAAGCCAAACGGCCTCAGTCTGTATACGTTCGCCTTCCTGTACACGCATGGCTACGATGGTCAAGCCTATAGCCAGACGATAGGCGGGTTGAGCAGCGATCCGCTCTATGACAACGAGGAGATTTCAACCGGCTACAAGTACGAATGGTACGTCTCCGGGGCGGGTTCCAAAATCCTTGCTATAACCGGCGAGCCGCCGGACGACGGCGCCGACTCGAAGGAGCTTGTCACATCGGTGCCGCTGAAAGGATCCATGTCCATCGAAATAGACGCATACGACGGCTTCACCCAGACAGTCTCCAACCAGACGCATTCAATGGATGGAGCAATCAAGGTCAAGAGGGGCGGATTCCGCGTCGCGGGCACCGCCAGGTTTTCTGCCGTGAAGAATATTTCCGTTGGCGAGTCGGCGTCTCTCGACATTGCCTCGACGAACGAAGAGCCGTTCCCGTCGCTCAAGTCGATTTCGGTGGACGGCATCCTGAAGGTGTCGGACGAGTCTGCCGGATGCAATCTGCTGGAGGGCGTCTCCCTGACTCTTGGATCGGATGCGAGCCTCGTTCTGCCGCAGTCATCGACCCAGACGGTAGACGTGCTGTTTTTCGACGGAAAGCCGGTCTTGCCGGGGGTGTATACGTCTGAGACGCTCCCGTGCCTGAATGCCGGCGCGACGCTCCTTGTGTTTTCGATAGACCAGGGCTCCACTGCCGTATGGACTGGCGCTGCGGATGGCGACAACCTGATGGGTACTCTCGGCAACTGGCAGGGGCCTCCGGAGTCGATTGACATTGCGAGCGGAGCGCTTGGCGTCACTGTCGCCGGTGACGGCGACGAGATGGTGTATGAGGAAGGCACGGTGGTCAACGGCATCAACTTTACCCGCACGGCCGCGTCCACCCCGTTCACAATCCGTCCGGCGACCAAGGACGCATCGCTGACGGTTGTCGGGAAGATGACTGTTAAGGATGCCGCGCAGATTGTGCTGAGCGGCACAATCGCGACGCCCAACCACATGGATCAGGGCGCGCCGGCGCGAGATGGCGCACACACGATGTACATATACATAGCGAGCAACGACTTTACCCTTGCGTGTTCGGAGACGAACAACGTGTACATGGGGGGTGGCGCCTACGGCAGCCTCCCGGTTGTGCTGGACAACGTGACCATCGAAAAGCCGGTATACTCCCTTGGTAGCAACCTTTCCGGATTCACGCTCTTCTACTGCATGCCGAATACGACAAACGAGATCAAGGGGGCTTTTCATCACCTGTCATGGTGGCCATACATTACAGTGGACGAGGGGGCTTCCCTTGCTTTCTCGGGCGGGATGTCATCGGGGATTCTTGTGCGCAAGCATGGGCGAGGGACGATGGTGATCAGGGACAAGCCGTTGGTGTCAGAGTCCTACTTCGGCGTCTACCAGGGGACGCTGACCCTTGACGCCGAGAACATTTCGCTGCGGGGCACAAGTTCGGGGGAGGGCCTGATGCTCGAATGCAACGGCGGAAACGCCAAGATAGACTGCCGCCGATCGTACTGCCTCAACGGCGACTGTGCGCTCATGATATACGGCAACAACAGTCCGGGCATAGTTGAGCTGAACTCCACGACGCAGCGGGTGACGCGGCTTGCCGCAGTCAAGAACGTGAAGGGTACGCAGATGCGGGGCAATCCCGGATCCCTCCTTGAAGTGGTCGGCGGGCGCACCGACATGACGTTCGCCATGACGCTCCTGACGAACCGCGTGGATATCGCGGGGGCGCTGTCCTTCAGGCTGTGCGCAACGAACGAGACGATGACTTTCTATTCGCAGGACTTCTCCACCGTCGGGGATCTCGAGGTGTCTGCAGGCACTCTTGACATGAGGAGTGACGCCACATGGCTGAACGGCACCAACGTAACCGTAAGCGGGGAGGGCCGGCTCAAAATCGGCGCCGGCAAGACGTTCAATGGCCGCTTTGCCGAGCTTGACATTGGAGGAGGGGGCGTGTTCGAGATTCCGGCGGGAGTGTCGCAGAAGTTCAGGAGCGTATGCACAAACGGCGTGGCGCTTCCGGCCGGCAGGTATGCATCCCTGCCAAACGGCGACGGGGATTTCATCGACGGCGGCGGCGAAATCGTCGTGCCGATGCACGGAACGGTGGTTTCGGTAAGGTAGGCCTTACCTTCTTCCCCTTGCCACGGTTCGCAGGAGCTCGAGCTCCACGTATTCGTCGGAAGGCTGCGACGACACCAGCCTCTCGCGCAGGGCGATCATCCTGTAGCGGGCCAGCCGCAGTTCCGTCAATGTGAACGCGGCGGCCGCGGCGGCGTTCTTGCGCGACTTGAAGTCGTTCCCCCCGCCGCCGACCTTCGCCACGATCAGTTCTCGGAACCACCTTTCCACTATGGTCGAAATCATTATCGTCCATCCGGCGTCGCCCTGGAACTGCTTGAGCACGTCAAGTACGCGGGCGGTGTTCCGCGAGGCCAGCGCATCCGTGAGCGCCCAAATCTCGGTTTCATCTCCGCCTACGGACGTTATCGCCTCTATGTCCCTTGCCGTCACCTCATGGACATCCTCGCCAAGGTACGTACGCATTTTCGCGAGTTCGGATGCTATTGTGCGGGTGTTGGATCCGGCCTTCGCTATGAATGCCCTGGCGTCGTCCGGGGAGAACGAAAGATGTTCGGCCTCCGCAAGCGAGGCAAGCTTGCCGAGCGCGGCGGCGGTGCGCTCGGCGGAGCGGTCTGGCGTTGAGCAGATCATGACATCCGAGATGGCTCCCATCCTCTTGGCGAACACCGACGTCTGCAGAAGCTTCAGGGCCGTTACCACGAGGAACTGGTTGGGCGGGAGAGGGTTGCCGGCGAGGAATTCCGCAAGGCCCTCAAGGGCGTTCTTCACGTCGTCGGCGATCTTGCCGCCGCGTCCGCCCCCGGGAAGGAAAGTTACGCCTTTCCACCACGTCAGCTTGACCGGATCAAGGAATGGCGGCGTGCTGACGGACGACATGCACTCCCTGATTGAGGCGAGCTGCGATTCGGCGTTTGAAGCATCCCCGGACACGATCTCAACGGCGCTTTCGCGGCATTCCTGCGGTACGTGTTCCGCAATTGCGTTCTTCGCCGCAAGCTCCGCTTCGTATTCATCGTCGCCGACGGCGAGCAGAATGTTCTTTGTATCCTTTGCCATATGCGTCCCGTATTATACCATGAAGAGTCATGCCGCGTGTATGATGTGGTTGTCGGTTTAATCGTATTTTAACATCGTCTTCACATGATGCTGACATCGTAATCCTATACTTCGCGCCAAAAAAGGAAGAGGTATGGAAACGAAATAAGCGATCAAGATGAAGGTGAAGCAAAGTAGAATCAAGTTGGCGTCATTTATGGCGCTGGCTGTGTTTCCTGCGTCGGCGCAGATTGCCACCACAAACCTGTCCGTCAATGCAGGCGTGGAGGTGCGGCTCAGGTATGACCTAACCGACAACCTGCCCACCGCAAAGCGCGGCGAGGCCGACTATTCAAGCTACGCCCGCGTCCGCCTGCGTCCGTGGATCGGCGCGAACTATTCGGACTGCGGGCTTTTCCTGCGTCTTGCGGACGAGTTCCGCTACTACAACAGGCCCCGTTCCAGCTCGAGGAAGCAGCGTTGGCCGGACGTGCTGTTCATAGACAACCTTTACCTCGCGGCAAAGGATCTCCCCGGATCGATTGACGTCAAGGCTGGACGTCAGGACATGTCGTTCGGCGCAGAACGCATAGTCTCTGACGGCGTTGGCGGAGACGGATCGCGCTCGGCCTACTTCGACGCGGTGCGGCTCACGTGGCATGCGGACGACGGGCGCACCCTTGACGCATTCGCCCTCTACCAGGCAAAGGACGACTGGCTCCCCACGCTCGGCAAGGAGCACGCGAACGGCAGGAAGCCGCAGGACTACGACATAACGGGGTACGGGCAGGACGAGTTAGGCATCGGGCTCTACTGGCAGGATCGTGCCAGCAGGGACTTCGGCTATGACGCATACTATGTCGCCAAGAGCGAAATGCGCGGCAAGGATTCCAAGTACCGCAAGGAAGGGAAGACGACCGATACGCACACGTTTGGCGTAAGGCTCCTGCCGCGCTTCACCGACACGTTGAGCGGTGAGGTGGAACTCGCCGGACAGGTCGGTTCGCATGGCCTTGTCGCGGGGCAGGGATATGCCGGGCTGACGTATGCGCCAAAGGCAGGGTTCAAGCCAAGGCTCACCGGGGCATGCTGGATCCTCTCCGGCGACTCCAATGGCGACCGTGGCGAGCATGCCTGGCACGCGGTGTTCAACCGCGACACAGGGCTCGGCGAATCGCTCGCGCCAATGTATGACAAATACAACTACACGAACCTCGTCTATCCGCATCTGGCATTCGGATGCGATGTGTGGGACTTTTCGACGGTAATGGCCCAGGTGGGTCCGATGTTCGCCGCCGTGCGAGAAGACGACGCAGGAATGTTCCGTGGATCATACGCAAAGATCCGATACGAAGTAAAGATCGCGAAGCTCTTTGACGCCGACATCCTGCATGGCGGCGAGTTCGCGTTCCAGGGGGAATATTTCGGCAAGGGAGACTATTTCAGTGATGGTTCAGACCATCAGGCCTTCTTTGGACGTGTTGAGCTCTTCTGGGACTTTTAATGGATTTTCACCTTTCGGACATGAAATCCAAACATTGAAATGGCGCCTTGCCACAAAAAAAAACATGTTATAATTGCCCCATTTAAAAGGCGCATTACATGTCAATCGAAAGGAAGGCAGCCGGGATGAGAATTGCAGTGCATTGCATATTCGCTTCAGTCGCACTTACTGGGGCGTTTGCCGGTACGGAGTGGATAGATCCGTCTCCCACAGGAAGGAATTCGCTGATGCTTGACGTGGATTCACGTCAGATGCGGATCGACCCCATTGCTGAAAACCTGTTTCGCGTTCGCGTCTCCAAAGACGGCAAATGGACTGAAAGCGCGATGAACCGCTACGGGGTGCTGAAGCGCGATTGGCCGGAGTGCTCCGCCAGAAAGTCGGCATCCGGGCTTCAGACGGCGGCGGCGGATGTCTCCGTCGATCCAAAGGCGGGCAGCATATCGTTCAAGTCGCATGTCTCTGCGGCAAACCTGTCCATAGACGCCAAACTCGTCGGCAAGGGATACACGATCCGGTTTCCGCTCCTTCCCGACGAGCGCATCTATGGACTTGGCGACGTGAGCCGCGACAACATACAGAGGCGACCCGGACGCTACGAGATCTGGGTGAAGAACGTGAACAGCTACATACCGATTCCGATGGCGCTGTCGTCGAAGGGATGGGGCGTTTTCGTCAACACGACGTGGCGCAACAACTTCGATGTTGGCGCGACGGACAAGGATGCGCTCGTGTGCGACGCCGTGGAATCCCCGCTGGATTTCTACGTGTTCTGCGGCAGGGACTACCGTGCACTCCTCGACATCTACACCCGCGTGACGGGCCGGCCGGCGCTGCTGCCCGCCTTCGGATACGGTTTTACGTACGTCTGCAACGAGAACGTGGACATGTTCGCCCTTGTCAACGACGCCCTGCGGTTCCGCGACATGGATCTGCCGTGCGACGTCCTTGGCCTTGAGCCGGGCTGGATGAATCCGCACGCGAAGTACGACTACTCTGTGCGCAAGAAATGGGACCGGGAGAAGTTCGAGTTCGGCTGGAATCCCGCAGGGGGACATACCTTCATCGGAGGATTGAACCGCATCGGCTTCAAGCTTTCCCTCTGGCTGTGCTGCGACTACGACCTCTTCCGCTACGAGGAGGAGTGCGTGGCGGGCAAGTTCTTCGACTTTGGCTCCAAGATCAACGTCAAGGAGGCGACGACGGATACGTTCCGCGACGCGAGGATAGAGTCCCCGGAGCAGATAGCGAAGCTTCCTGATGCGGAGAGGAATGCCAAACTTAAGGAAATCGCGGCCAAGAAGGCGAAGGTCGCCGGCGGACTCGATGGCGACGAGCCGTGGTTTGCGCACCTGCGCAAGTTCGTGAGGCAGGGTGCCCAGTGCTTCAAGCTCGATGGCGCACGGCAGGTCTCCGAACATCCGAAACGCGCATGGGCAAACGGAATGACGGACAAGGAGGCGCACAACCTCTATCCGCTCGTGTACGGCAAGCAGATGTCGCAGGGGTACGAGGCATATGCTGGAAAGCGCTCAATGGTATATTCCGCCGGCGGCTATGCCGGTGTGCAGCAGTATGTTGCGACATGGGCCGGTGACACCGGCGGCGGCGCGAAGCCGTGCGCATCTCTCCTGAACCTCGGAATGTCCGGTCATTCAAACCAGAGCTGCGACATGGGCATATTCGACGTGAGGGCGCTCCATTTCGGCTTCCTCCAGACGTGGAGCCAGGAGAACAGCTGGGCGTACTGGTTCCAGCCATGGCTGCAGTCCAAGGCTGGCGTTGACAGATTCAGGAAATACCTGCACCTGCGCTACAGGTTGCTGCCGTATATCTACACGGCGGCGGCCGAAGCCCATGAGACGGGCTGGCCCGTCATGCGCGCCCTTCCGTTCGAATATCCGGATAATCCCGCCTACGATGCCTGCAAGACCACGTATATGCTCGGTCCGAACCTGCTTGTCTGCGCGTATACCAACAGCGCCGTCATTCCGCCCGGCACTTGGTACGAATGGCGTAGCGACCGCAAGGTTGCGGGGCCATGCGAGGAGAGGCTTGAGCTGACGCAGGATTGGGGTGGCGGACTCTACGTGAAGGCCGGGGCAGCCATTCCTACGTGGCCTGCGCGGCAGTTCATCGACAAGGGCTGGAACGAGGAGATCACATACGAGGTGTGGTCCGGCGGAGACGGGGAGAGTTCCCTCTATGAGGATGACGGCCTCTCGCTGAGCTACCGCAAGGGCGGCGCCGCTGTCGCTCGCACCAGGCTCGCCGTGAAGTGCGACGGAAACTCAACCCGCTTCACGATCGGCCGGCGCGTTGGCGGCTTTGGCGGCAATCGCATTGCGACAGTCAGGTTCCACGCACTTGCCGCAAAGCCTGCGTCGGTGACGTGCGACGGCAAGCCGACCGAGTTCGACTGGTGTGAAAAATCCAGGATCTGCACGGTCAGGCCAATAGAGGTGTCCGCCGCAGGCGCCACGCTGTTGGTGAAGTGAAGCGGCTTGGAATCGGATTCTTCCATGTCTAAAACGCAATGGCTTAAAACGAAGTAATGTTCAAGCAAAGGGGAACGCACATGAGTGTACTGGCAAAGAGAACGGCGTTGGCTGTCGGAATCATCCTTTCAGGATATGTCCTTGCGGATGAGGCGGTGATGATGAGGTTGGCAGACCCCAATGGGCGGTACCTGATGTCGGAGAAGTCGAACTGGTACAGTGGCGCAGTTCCGTCCGCATCGCTTTCAGACTTGAACATCCGCTTCTTTCCCGGCGGGAATACCGTCGTGAACGACCTTGGCGACGGCTTCCAGGTAAAGAGCCTGCTGTTCTTGAAAAGGAATGGCGGCGGTGTGGTGACAGGCGAAATGTTCGATGTCGGCAACGGCGGGATCACGGTCAACAATGACGAGTCTTCGACTGTGGTGACTACGCGGATCGAGAGTGTGATTCGAGCCTGCGGAGCGACAATGCCCGTTGATGTCTCCGCATACGATGTGCTGTACATCGCCGGAGGATTGACGAATGCAGGCGCATCGGTATGGTCTTTCACCGGCAGCGGCGAACGGCACATCAATTGCGACTTGATCGTAGATGGAACGACTGGTGACCAGCACCACACATTTTCAAAAGGCACGACGTACATAGAAGGGCATATGCGTCTGCCTCAGATCGAAACAAAGGACGAGGCCCGTCTGGTGGTTCGCGGCAATGGCGTTCTCGAGACGTGGAACACCGCCGCGAATTCCTTCTTTCAGGGATCTACGCTTGACGTCCTGGATGGCGGACGCATCCTTCTGGGCGGTGCGAACTGCGTTGCGCAAGACGCGCGTCTTGGTACGGCGACGTTCAACGTCTACACGAATGGCTTCATGGATACGGGGCTTGCAAGCAGCGGATACCGATGCGCGAACAACGGGCATTGCAAGGTGAACGTAAACGGCGGAACGCTGTTCTGGCGGGCGACGGGGTCCAACACCATTGCGGAACACGGCAAGGCTGAACTGGCGGTCGCCAACGGTGGACGCATAGTTGCCGTTGGTAAGGACGGATACATTTCGGAGTTTGCGGCGTACAACAATGGGTATAGGGAGACAGTCTCATACCCGGATGGCAGCATCGTGAGACTTTGCGGCGGAGGCGAGTTCGTATGCCTCAGGATAACCAGCCGAACGACTGCCGAACAGTACCTTGATGTCCCGGTTCGGTTCGTGTTTGATGGCGGCACGTTGGTTCGCACACAAAACAACGATGCCGTCAATGCCGTTGACATGTTCACCTTTTCGGAGAGATCCACCGCCGAGCGCAATCAGCTTCGCTTCCACGTACGCGAGGCCGGGGCGATCTTCGACGGCAGGCAGAGCTCCACCCGCTGGAATGCCGTGGCGATACGGGGTACAGATGTGGAAGACGGAACGGATGGCGTGTTCGAAAAGCGCGGCGATGGCGTGTTTGCGCTGGCGGCGCCGTACCTTTCGTCGGGTGCGTTTCTGGTGAGGGCCGGAGAGCTGGCCATTGAGAACACGGAATATTTCAACGGGAGACGCCTTGAACTGCGCCCGCAGGCATCCGTTTCGTTTTCGGGGACCAGGCTTGCGCTTGACGGATTGTCCGTCAGGGATGGCATAGTCAGGCTTGCGGCTGGACAGTCTGTTTCGGTGGAGGAGACGCCTGTGGTGGAAGGAAGCCTTGTGTTTGACGTCGCGACGGACTCAGACGGGACGTATACGCTGATGGAGTGTGCTGGAATGGACGCAACCATTGCGGAGAAATGCCGGGTTCTTAAACCCACGGTTGGCAAGGGCGCGGTCTTTGCCGTTGAGGATGGCATCTTGAAACTGACCATCGCCGATGGCGAGTCCCCTGCGGCCCCTGCCTTGGCGGCGAGCGAGGATGCCCGCATGTTCACGCGTAAAGCGTACGGAATCGTGTCCGTCGATGATGCGACCCTTGATGGGCGCGAGGTCAATCTGGTCCAGGGCGGCATCCGATATGATGGGAACGGGGCGACGTTCGGGGCGGATAATCTCGGCGTCGCGGGCGATTCGTCGATTACGATAGGCCCAGAGGCTGGCGACATCGTGTTCGACGGGTGTCCCGACCTCTCTTTCGCGTCTGAACAGAGGCCGCCGGTGATTTCCCTTGCGTCTGCGCCGAACAAGAACAGGTTTGTGTTTACGGGGGATTGGACTACGCCATTTCCGTGGACATCGCCTTGGTTCGGCTTTAGTTTTGGCGTTGGCGACTACCAGTTCGGCCCTGGCATGACGGGCGAGGTTGGCATCCCGCTCAAATTTCTCCAGAATCAGCTCTATGCGTTCGTCGGTGTGCAGGCTACGCTGTCACCGGCGACGGATGCCACCGGCGCGACGCTCCAGAAGCCTGGATACCGCTCCTCCGTTGTCCTTGATGGCGCACATGTGAAGGCGCTGTCGAATGGCTCGGGTTCCCTTGACGATTTCTTTGCGGGTGCGACCTCGCTTGCGCTTGGCGCGGACGGCGCAGCGTTCGACACGCAGGGACATGACGTGACGATTACGCAGTCGTTGCTGCCTACAAGCGCATGCGCCTCTGCCGGCTTCGGTAAGCTTGGGGAGGGGACGCTCGCGCTGAGCGGCAGCCACAATGTCCTGTATGGCCCTCTTGTGGTCAGTGGGGGAGTCTTGCGGGCGGGGTTCGATACGGGAATGAGGAAGCCATATCCGCCCGATGCCGTGGCGATCTGGGATTTCGACGGCGACGATCCGTATGCCGACAAGTCTGGCCACGGACATAGTCTGGAGCAGGCCCATCCAGAGCGGCGGCTTGTCGGCTTCAAGACTGAAAACGCCTATGCCGGGGCGGCGGCGATATTCGACAATGAAGGCCCATCTTCCCAGACTGGCGGTTCCCTTTGCTGCTCGAACATTGTATCCACATCTTTCCAGACCCAGACCATAAGCGTTCGGGTCCGTCTCGCGAGCTATGACGTCAATTCAGGCATAGTATCGACTCGAGTGAAGAGAGACTTCTCGGATGGCGACGGCACGTTTGACCTTGCCTACAAGAGGGTATGGAAGACGAACAACGTGGAGATAGCCGGTGGGGCTGCTGGGTTTGGCACGATATGGGGAGGTTCCCAGGCCTCAATATGGGATGACGTTGTAGGCAACGCTCCAGCGCTCGACGAATGGCACCATATCGTGATGATCCAGGACAAGGGCGCGTATTCGGCGTACCTTGACGGCGTTCGCTACGTTGATGACTTCAAGGGCGTTACGAGGGATCTCGTATCTGATGGCTTCATGCTGACGATAGGGCAGGGTACGCGCACGGGCGAATTCATGCATGGAGGCGGCATGATCGACGAGGTGTTGGTATATCCGCGAGCGCTTGGGGAGGAGGAGATACGGCAGCTCCACGAGGGAACGCCATCCTCCGCCGATTTTGACGCGACGGTTGCGCTTGGCGCGACGTGGGATCTTGACGGGTCGAACCCGACTGTGCGAAGCCTGTCCGGCGACGGCAGCATCGTGAACGGGACATTGACGGTGACTGGGGAGATCAGGGTGGGGAACAGCCATAAGTTGTCGGTCTCGTCCCTGGCTATCCCGGAAGTTGGTGGCGTAATCGATATCGGCTATGGAGAAGAGGATAGGCTTCCATCCGAAACGCCAATGCCCGTCTGCGCGGTGGCCGACATTGATGCGGCCTCGCTGGCCAACCTCCAGCGGTGGACTGTCGTCGGCAAGGGATGCCATGGTCTTGACCGGAGTGCGGAGTTCAGCATTATGGATGGCATGCTGATGGTAACGCTGCGTGCCAAGGGGCTTGCGGTAATAATCCGATGATTGATGTTGCTCGCCACCGGAATTGACCGCCCTGTGCTCGTGGCGTATCTGCAATGGCGGCATATGCTATAATACCGTGCATGAAAAACCTTTACCGAAGTGCTGACGAAAGACTGGTCGCTGGCGTGTGCGCTGGGATTGGGCGCAGATTCGACCTTAATGTCACAGGCCTTCGCTGGACAGTTGCGCTGGCGACGTTGTTTCTGTCGGGCGTTCCGGCGATCGCGTATGTCATCCTCTGGGCCATTCTGAAACCTCGCCAGACATCTGATGTCATCGATGTCTGATCATGTGAGATGGAAGAGCTGCGGGTTGAAGTTAGAAAAGGGAGGAATGCATGGGAAGGCTGTCAGTGTTTGTGTTTGTGACTTCGGCATTTCTTGCCGTAGGCGCAAGTGGGCATGATGTGGAGCCGGAGCCGCTGAAGGTGCTTATGGTCGGAAACAGCTTTTCGATCTCATGCCTTACTCACCTGCCACAGATGGCCGCTGACTGCTCGAAGCGGCTTGATATCGCCTCTCTCT
>SAMEA104315424__coassemble_1171_pt1 | contig 12888 bp, 11 predicted proteins | sample SAMEA104315424__metabat2_low_PE_034 | metagenome-assembled genome bin SAMEA104315424 (sample SAMEA104315424) | gut metagenome | biome: Monkey gut; feature: monkey-associated habitat; material: faeces | place: China | collected 2013 | reverse complement strand
CCCTCCCGCACATAGCCTGATCCGAAGGCCGTGCGCACGCCATAGTCGAGGTCCCGCGTCTCCATCGCGGTTCGCGCATCGAACATCGGATAGGATGCTACACCGAGAAGTGCCGCAAGAAAAAAAGCGCCCATGTTGTCAATCCTTCATGCAGGTGTCAAGAAAACGATACTTCATGCCAATTTCACCTATTTGACGATCATGCGGAAACCCGCCGACCACGGAACGGTATCGAAAAGCCAGCCGAACGGCTTGCCATCATAGACCAGCCCCATGAACTGGCGACGTTCCTCGCGCGGAAGCCCGCGCACCGCGGCCCTGTCCTCGTCGGACATCTGGCCACGCGGCACAATCCCGGCCGACGCGCACGTCGCGGGGAAATCTGCCTCAGTCCAGCCGGGCTGGAGCCTTGAGGCGTAGAACCGCACCGTGCGCCCGGCGGGCGCGCGCACCGCCAGGCCGGCAAAGAGTTCGGGGCCGGACGGCGCGGCACCCGTGAACGTGACGTTCGTGATGCCCGTAAGCCCCTCGCCCGAAAACAGGCCAGGCTCAAGATAGGCATTGGAGGCAAGCCCTATCTCGATCCGCCCAAGTCGCCTGCAGTCGCGGAACTCATTCATCACGTCATATGAAACGCCATCTTCCTGGACAGTCCTGCCGAGATCGCGCAGCTCCCCCGAGCCGAGCCTGATCGCGTCGAATCCCCGCGACCAGGCGATACGGTAGCCGCTGATCGTCTCAAGGGCCGGCAACGACAAAGTGCCGTATGGCCCGGGCGCATACGTTTTGGCAAAAAACGCCCGGGTACACACGTTCGTGGCCGAATCGAACCGCCAGGCAGTGGCATCCGTCCTGGTCAACGGCCCCGCGCAGCAGAAATTCGGTGGTACGCACTTGAGCGCGGGCAGGAAAAGCTCAAGTTCCTCCAGACGTGCGCTCGCGCTTGGCGTAGCATAGTCCGGCCTTCCAAGAAGCCCAAGGTATGCGTCCTTGCCATCGCGCAGGTCGAAGTCCTCCAGGATGTCGCACTTGAACTTCAGCCTCTGAAGGTTTGTGCACTCGTAGAAATGCCCGTACCCTGCCTCTGTCAGCAAGGGGCAGTCCACCACGACATTCGTCACGGAGGTACATCCGTAGAACACGTACTGGCCGATCCTTGTCAGCGTCTTCGGGAAGGTGCAGTCCGTCACGACGTTCTGCTGGTCGCCAGCAGCCGTAAAGCGGAATGCGTTGGACTCCATCGAATCGGCGACCCACTCGGATCCGTCCGCGTCGGTGATGCGCGTGTCCAGGTTGATCCGCCCGGCCCCGGAGACGACGGCCCCGATGCCCCAACTCTTCCCGATATTCATCGTGCGCCTCTGCCCGGAATCGTCTCTGCGGAGGAAGCGGACGGTCCACTTGCCGTCCGTCATCGTCCCATCGCTCCCCGCATCCGGGACTGTCCCGATGTACCAGTCGTGGTCGAAGACCGCCGTCACCTTGCGAGGCCTGTCCATTACGAGGGTTAGCACATGGTTGGATGGATCGGCATCGCCGATGTCGCCCCGCCAGAATGCGAAGTGCGCCTTGGGGATCTCGTCGGACTCTTCCCTGGCCGTCAGCGTGACGGACGATCCGTGCGCGAGGACGGCCTTGCCGCCGTCGAGCGACGCTCCCGCGATCTCGACGGTCTCGTTCCGGTAGCCCGTATCGAGGGAAAGCGCCAACTCGTGGGCCGGCTCGAATATCCACGTCACCCGCAGGGAAGTCCCCGAGGCGGGCATCGTAATCTGTGCGCCAGCCTCGCCGTATGCGTTCGTGACGGCCTTCGTCCAGCGGCCGAGCGCATCCAGCTCCTCGACTACATACTTCACCGCCCTCACCTGGCTTCCGCCCACCTGCACCGGGGTCGTCGGGGCGGCAATGGCGAACGTCTCGCCGGGCCCGTACTCGTCGGTCATGCCGTAGGCGGGCGACACGCCGGCGGCATACTCCGCCGGATACCCCCTCACGTAAAGGAGGTGTTCCCGTGTGCGATAGTCGCCGTAGGCGAGAAACATCCTGTGGCTGACGAGTCCGCCGCCCGCCGCGTCCGGCTCGATGACGCCGATGATACGCTCCTCCGCGACGTCGGGATAATTCGCGGCAAGCCTCGTCCTCTCTTCGCCCGCAGGCTCTCGCGCGGACGAGACGAGCGACGACCAGCTTTCCTCCCCGTAGGGGATGAACACCATGCCCTGGCAATCCTCTTTCATCTGCAGAAGGGCGTCGTCTTCGGAAGTCTTGCGCGTCGCGGGCCGGGCCCCGCTGAACCAGTAGCGGTAGGCGCCGCCCGTCGCATAGACGGGCGAGACCGATCCCTCGAATTCCGTGCCGGCGGGCGACGTGCCGAAGACGATCTGCGGAATCATCCGCCCGAACAGAGCGCGGGCCCCGGCCCAGCGGAGATTGTCCCGACCGAGGACAACGGTCTTGGCGTCGACGTAGCAGAGAGAGCCGTACTCAAGCCGCTCGAGGGAGTCGAGGCGGAGCGTGTCCGCCTTGAGCGCCCAGCCTTCACCGCTGGACTGGGACGAGGCGTAGAAGGCATTCGTGCCTATCGTCCGTACATTGCGGAGGTTGAGGTCATCCTGGCTTACGAGCGAAAGGTTCGCATGCTGGAACGCCCTTTCGCCATATGCCGTCACTTTAGGGAGGCTGACCTTGAACGTGGTCGTCGATGCGCGTTCGCTGTAGAATGCGCTGTCCAGCACGTTCGTCGCATTCGGAAAGTTGAGGACGAGCGACTTCATGTTGTCGAGTTGCGGCTTATTAAGTAAGATTCCGCTACCGACCACTGTGACGTGCGGGCAATCGAATGTCGCCGAAACGATGTTCGTCGAGTTCTGGTAGAAGATGTAGTTGCCCAGTGTCTTCAGGGTGGCTGGCGCGGTGAAATTCGTGACGACGCATCCGTAGCGGAGCGCATTCGGGGACATCGTCGCGATGGAATACCCGGTCTGCCCGTCTTCGGACAGGATCGGCTTCGACAGGTCAAGGGTCCCCGAGCCGGCAATCCATGCGCACATGTCGTTGGCGGCCCACCCACCTGTGCGGATGTTCAGCTCGAGCTCGCCCGGAGTCGCGCCCTGGATGACGAAGAGCTGCCAGTCGCCATTGGTGATGACGCCGGTCGGATTGCCATTCCCCTTCTCGATGAGGGTCGCGTACAGCGGATTGTCCGCGAGCTTCGTCAGCGGCACGTACCTCCATGCGCCGTCCGTCGAATCGGCGCGAAGCCCAACGGCGGCCAACAGACAGAAGCCGCCAAGCAGAATCCTTGAAGTGAATGAACACATGACCGTATCTCCAGAGTTGGTTGCGGCAATCCCTTCCGCACAGCCCTGCGGCATCCGCAGAAGCCCCCGTGCGGCAACGGAATCCCTACATCAAGCAAAATAGCAAAATCGCCCCCTTCGCGCAAGAGAAAAATGGTTTTTTTTTTGAGTGATATGGGGCAAACTTGCAGTTTAGACACCCCATTGTTCAGGCAAGGACGCGCCGCTTCACGGGACGAGGAAGCCGTTTACGCGATCAAGAAGGGAGCCTTCCGACTGCACCACGTGTGCGGATGCCGCTATCGACTTGCGGAAGATGGCACCATAGTTCTTGGTCACAAAGCGGCGATCCGTCACTACGACGATGCCCCTGTCCCGCTTTGTGCGAACGAGCCGTCCGAATCCCTGCCGGAACTTTATGACCGCCTCGGGAATCATGTAATCGTGGAACGACCTGCCGCCTGCGGCCTCTATCTGCTCGCACCGCGCCTCCGCAACCGGTTCGTGCATCTGCGGGAACGGGAGCCTGGCGATGACTACGCACGACAGCGCATCGCCCGCGACATCCACTCCCTCCCAGAAGCTTTGCGACCCGAAGAGGACCGTACGCCCTCCCGCCTTTAGCCGGGATGACATCGCCTCGCGGGTAAGGCCATCGCCCTGTACGCAGAGATCAATGCCCGCATCCTCAAAAAGCGGACGAGCCCGGTCCGCGACGGCGCACATCATGTCATACGCCGTAAACAAGACGAGACCCCGTCCCTTCGTTTCCTTAAAGAGCCGCGCAAGAAACGGCGCGAGGGCATCCACGTACCTCTCGCCCTCCGTCGCCGGATCTGGCAGGAAGTCCGGCGCAAGCACAAGCGCCTGGCGGAAATAGTCGAACGGCGATGCCGCCACCAGCCTGCGTACGCGACCATCGACCGGTACATCCAGCGTGGGCGGCACGCAGCCAAGCCGCCTCGCCATGTAGTCGAACCTGTCGCCTACGCGCAGCGTGGCCGAACAAAGCACCACCGAATCCTTGACGTCGTAAAAGCATCTTCGCATCTCGTCCGCAATGCACAGTGGGGCCGAGACGAACCTGTATTCCGTCCGCACTTCCTTCGCGCCGCGTCCTGCCATGCGCGAGATCCGCTCGACCCAATAGACGCGATGCGGATCATCGCCCGCCAGCGTCATCTTCACCTCCATGAGATATGCCTTGACCGCATCCGCCACGGTCGCGGCCTGAGCCGACAGGTCGCCAAACAGGTTCAACCCGTCCCCCGCCGTGGAATCCAGGCTGTCCGAAAGGCGCCTGAGTGCATTCGCGAGATCGGCAAGCCTGCCTTCCAGCTTGAGCATGGCGCGATCAAGCGTCCCCTCGTCCCATTGATCCCTGGCGTAATCCCTGAAAAGCCCGTTTACCGAGTATTGTCTCGCGAGGTGGCCGCCTCCGTCTGCGCACAGCCTCCTGTAGCGGAGGACCTCACGTTTCGGCTCGGGACGCAGCATGTGCGAGGCCGCATCCATCGCCGCATCGGCCTCAAGCTGCGCGAATGCGCTCGCCGTGCGAATGGCTTGCATCAATTCGCCAATCTCGCCGGCGTTCCTTGCCGACGAGAGCGCACCCTTGGCAAGTTGCCGCCCGATGGCGCCCAACACGCCTTTCTCCCGTCCGCGATCCCCCCTGCGCCGCCGCGTTATGCGTCCAATCAGTTGCGCAAACGTGGTACGGGAGAACTCGTATGAGAAGATGTCCGTCGCGACGTTCTCCAGGTTGTGGGCCTCGTCGAAGATGATCCGGCCGTATGCGGGGAGCAATCCGCTTCCGGGATTGGCCGCCTCCGTGATGACAAGCGCGTGGTTCGCGACTATCAGGTGCGCGCGAAGCGCCGCCTCCCTCGCCTTGCGGACAAAGCACTTGGATGCGTATGGGCAGCGTCTGCCGCCGCAATCCTCCCCCGAACACACGAGCCGCCCCCTAAGCCTTGGGACATTCACGGCGTCAAGGTCGCCACTGCACCCATCCCCATGGAGCCAACGGACGATCTCCCCGAACTCGGCTCGTTCCGCTTCGCCCATGCTGTAGTAGCCATCCTGCATCAACTCGGCAAGGGCATGCAGGCAAAGGTAGTTCCCCCGTCCCTTCAGGAGGGCGACACGCACCTTCCCGTTGACGGTCTTCACGGCACGGGGGATGTCGCTCGATATCAGCTGGCTCTGAAGGTTGCGCGTTGCCGTGGAAACGATTACCGGCGTATCGTTCAGGACAGCCCAATTCACCGCCGGGACGAGGTACGCAAGCGACTTCCCGACTCCCGTGCCGGCCTCGATCATGAGATGCGAACGGTCATTGAACGCGCGCACTATCGCCTTGAGCATGTCTATCTGCCCCGGACGCTCCTCGTACCCCTTCTCCGCCCCAAGCGTACCGCCGGGCCGCAGGTTCGCCGCGACGGCATCCACATCAAGCGGTGAGCAGTCGCCATGGTCGGGGAGTCCGCACCGCGCCCCTCCGGACGCCATGTCCGGCACGCACGACGCCCAGTTGGGATCATCCGCAAACAGCGTCGGATCAGCCGGCATATTCCCATCGCGCATCTTCATTGCCACATCGCAGAGTCAACGCCTAACCGTCATGCATGCAGTAGCGCGAGATCGGGCACCCCTCGCACTTCGGACGGATTGGCCCGCATCTGGTCTGCCCGAACGACACAAGATGCGAGTTCCACGTCTTCCAATACCGGACGGGAAGTATCTTGCGGAGCGCCATCTCCGTCTCGAACGGCGTTTTCGTGCGCACCAGTCCAAGTCTGTTGCATATCCGGTGCACATGCACGTCTACGCATATCGCGGGAAGGCCGAATCCGACCGCCACGGTAAGGTTCGCGGTCTTCCTTCCCACTCCGGGAAGTTCGCAAAGTTCCTCCACGGTGTGCGGCAATGCGCCGCCGAACTTCTCTTCGAGAACGGACGGCAGCCTCTTCAGATGCCTCGCCTTGTCCCGGAAGAATCCCACCGGATAGATGAGCCGCTCGATCTCCTGAACCGTAAGCCGCACAAGGTCTCCGGGGCGAAACACGTCGCCGCGAGCCTCGGCGAACAGGCGTTTCACCGCCCCGGCGGTGCACTGGTCTTTCGTCCGCGCAGAGAGTATCGTACCCACGAGTACGCAGAACGGATCGCGGGTATGGGCCTGGATCAGCTCTATGATGGGCGAGTCGTGCGAGACGAACTCCCGCTTCAGCGCCCGATCAACCGCAGGAACGTCCCTCGCCGTCATTTCACTTCCCCATGCCGAACGCCTTCAGGCACTGGCGGAAATCCGCCGGAAGCGGACTGTGGGCCTTTATCTGCCCCTTCCCGCCGCGCATCGGATCTGGCAACTGCAGCTCGGAGGCGTGCAGCATCTGGCGCGACACGGCCATCAGTTTCGGATCCCGCGCCGTCTTCAGCCCGAACGTACGGTCTCCGAGAATGGGAAACCTTATGGAAGACAGGTGGCGGCGGATCTGGTTCGTGCGCCCAGTCTCTATCCTGACCTTGAGGAAGGAGGCTTCCTGCGATGCGGACTCCCTCGTGACATGCGAGACAGCAGGCTTTCCGTCCAGCGGCGCCGCCACGGTTTCGTGCGCGTGGGGGAAGCGTCCGGCCGCAATCGCGAAATACGTCTTCTTCACGCCATGGGTCTTGAACACCTCCACGGCCGCCATGAGCGCCGTGTGCGTCTTCGCCATCAGGAGGCAGCCCGTAGTGTCGCGGTCAAGGCGATGCACGGCCTCGATCGTGGGGATGCGCGTCTGAATCCGAAGCGCCATCTCCACGGACTTCGGATCTCCGCAGCTGACCAGCCCGGCCGGCTTGTCCACCACCAGATAGTCGGGAGTCTCGACAAGCACGCGGATATGGCGTACGGCAGATTGCGAAGCCTGCCTGTCCACGCGATTTTCCCGATCGCTCCCCGGCTGGCGCTTCGCCGCGCTCACCACGGAGCGCGGCACGTCCACGGTGTCGCCGGTGCGAAGCCCATGGTGCGCGATCCACACGCACTTGCGGTTCACCCACACGTTGCGCCCGTCTATCATGGCCTTGGCCGCCCTGCGCGAAAGCCCGCACCTTGCGGCGAGGAAGTCCTGAAGCGGACTCCCGTTTTCCGGCTTGCCCACAAGCAGCCTCTCTATGTTCCCTGGAATCGTTCTCATCTGACCTGCCCAGAAATATTGCGTGAAGAAAAATGGCGGGACACTACACCCTCCTGAATACGAGCGATGTGTTCACTCCTCCGAACGCGAAGTTGTTGCACATCGCGTACTCCGCCTCGGCCCTGCGCCCGTCGCCCATGATGAAATCGTTCTCGCCGCAGCGTGGATCCGGCTCCACAAGGTTAAGGTTCGGGGCAAACCATCCGTTGCGAAGCATCTCGACGGTCATTATGGACTCTATCGTCCCGCATGCGCCAAGGGTGTGCCCCGTGTAATTCTTTATCGTGGACACCGGCACGCCATTGTCGCCGAACACGCCATGCGTGGCGGTACCCTCGGCGATATCGCCCAGCACCGTTGCCGTGCCGTGGGCGTTAACGTATCCGATGGCCGATGGAGGCAGATCCGCATCCTTGAGCGCGAGCGTGAGCGCATTCGCCATCGTGGCCGCATTCGGCTGGGTGACGTGGCTTCCGTCCGTGTTCGTCGCGAACCCCGCGACTTCCGCGATGATCCTTGCGCCGCGAGCCTTCGCGTGCTCCATCTCCTCAAGGATGAGCGTTGCGGCGCCATCGCCGATGACAAGGCCGGAACGCGACACGTCGAAAGCGCAAGGCGTAAGGCCAGGCGTGTCGTTCTTGCAGGATGCCGAGAAAAGGGTGTCGAACACCGCGACCTGCGTGACCGAGAACTCCTCCGCGCCGCCGGCGATCATCATGTCCTGCGATCCGTAGGCGATCGCCTCGTACGCCAGGCCAACGGCGAGTGAGCCGGATGTGCATGCGGTGTTGGTGGGGAAGAGTCTCCCCGTAGTCCCGAAGTGTACAGAAAGATTCACCGCCGTTGTCTGCGGCATCATCTTTATGTAGGTGGAGCTCGTGACGTTCTTCACCTCATGGCTGACGAGGATGCTCGCGAAATCAAGGTTTGCCTCGACGCCGCCGGAACAGGAGCCGTACGCCACGCCGAGCCGTCCGCCCCTGACCATCTCCCGATCGTTGAGAAGTCCTGCCTCCGCCAGGGCCTTCTCCGTGGCGAAGAGCGCCATCTCCGACACGGGACTCATCGTGCGGATCGTCTTGCGCGTATATTCGGCAGGCCGCGCATAGCCGCACGGGGCCCATAGGCTCGTGTGAAGGCCGCGGTAGGACTTCAGGTCGTCGGACACCCTCACGCAGTTGCGCAACTCCCCCAGTCTCGCGTACGCATCCGCAACGGAATGCCCGAGCGAACTTACGATCCCCTCGCCTACGATTGCAACCCTGCGCTTCAAACCAAGCCTCCATTCACCTGCAGCACCTGCCGCGTGACGTATGACGCCCCGTCGGACAGGAAGAACCTCACTGCGGCCGCAACTTCCTGTGGCCGCCCGAACCTGCGCATGGGTATGGCGCGCACCACCTCGTCCGCAGGAACGCCATCCGTCATTTCAGTCTCGATCACACCGGGCGCAACGCAGTTCACCGTTATGTTGCGCCTGGCAAGCTCTATCGCCAGCGATTTCGCGGCGCCGATCAGCCCGGACTTCGCGGCGGCGTAGTTCGTCTGCCCGCGATTCCCTATTACGCCGGAGACGGACGATATGACCACGATCCTTCCCGGCTTGCGCGTCTGCACCATCGGAAGCACAAGCGGCTTCAGGACATTGTAGAACCCGTCAAGGTCAGTGCGGAGCACACGGTCCCATTCGTCATCCTCCATTGCAGGGAAGGCATTGTCCATGGCTATGCCCGCATTCAGCACCACGGCATACGGCGCTCCGTTCTCCTCAACCCATTTGCCGATGGCAGAAGCGGCGGCGGCGCGGTCGGCGACGTCGAACACAAGATCCGTCCCGCCCGTCCTGACGGAATGCGTGACAACATGATACCCGGCGGCAGTCAGTTCATCGGCGATCGCCTTGCCGATTCCACGGCTCGATCCCGTCACTATTACCTTTTTCGCTTCATCGGCTCCAGCTCCCACGGCCAGTCCTCCAACCTTACATCATTTCCTTCATCTTCTCCGCGAATTCCTTTGGATCGCCCGGCGGCTGGAACGCCGTAAGGGATGCGGCCGCCACCGTTTCGCCTGACGGATCCGTGATCGTGCAGTCGAACGAGGCAAACTCATCATCGACGTATACGCATTTCGCCTCGATCTCGTAGCGGACGCCGCGCTTGAACGCCTGGACCGCGACATCCATCTTGCGCGTGCCAAGCAGGAATCCGACCTTGGGCGGCAGCCCCTTGATGCGCCTGTTCTCCCCAACCATCAGGGCCACGGTCTGAGCCATGTACTCCAAGGCCGCGCATGCCGGCACGCCGCCAAGCTCGCGGTCAAAGAATATCGAGCTGTCCGACACATCGGCGACGGCCCTTGCCAGGCCATCGCCGTCCACCGAAACCACATCGGCAAGCATCACCATCGGAGGACGGTGGATCAGCAGGTCGAAAAGCGCGCCGCGATCGCCATTCATCCCGCAATTCCCTCCACGACCCCGCTGGACGCGACCTCGCCCCCGACCGACATACTGAAGGAAAACGAGCGTTCGCCGCACCTATTGACCTCAAGAAGCACGGTGTCGTCCGGGCGCACAAGCCTTCTGAACTTGATCCGGCGATACGACGCCGCATCCGGGAAATCGGAAAACACTCGCCTTGCGAAGCGCCGCAGAAAGAAAAGCTGCGCAACCCCCGGGAGAACGGGGAAGCCCGGGAAATGCCCGGAGAACCATTCGCCATCCTTGCCAAACCGAAGCTCCGCCACAAGGGATTCCTCGGACGGATTCCACGACAATACCTCCGGATCGCGGCAGTTGCCGGATCGCGACACAATGCCCGGATCTTCAGCCACCTGCACTCCTGTTACTTCTCGGTCGCTTCCCCGGTAAGCCTTGCCAGCACGTCAATCAAGTCGCCGACAGTGCGTATCGACTTGAAATCGTCCGGCGTGACATCGATGTGCTGCTCATTCCTAAGCCGCACAATGAGGTCTACCGCGTCTATGGAATCAAGGTCGAGATCCTCATAGAAACGAGCCTCCGGAACAATCTTGGACTCATCGCAGTTGAATTCCTTGACCAAGGTGCCTTTTATGTGCTTCAGCAAGTCTTCTTTTTTCATGGCACGTATTATATCAAAACGGCAAGAGTCTTTTCCTGCGCTCGGCAAGGGCGCGGTCAACATCCGGGACGGCGGCAAGAAGGCGCTTCGTGTACTCGCTCGAAGGATGGCTGAACACGTCTTCGGACAGGCCGGCGTCGACGAACTCTCCGCGCCGCATGACACACACCCGATCGCAGACGTTCTTCACTACGGCAAGGTCATGCGCGATCAGCAGGATCGAAAGGCCGAAGTTGCGCCGCAGGTCGCGCAGCAGATTGAGGATGCGCGCCTGTACGCTCACGTCAAGGGCGCTGACCGGCTCGTCCGCTATCAGGATCTCCGGCCTGCAGGCAAGCGCCCTGGCGATGCTTACGCGCTGGCACTGCCCGCCGGACATCTCGCGTGGATATTGCCCGAGAACGGCCCGGCTCAGTCCAACCACCTCAAGCAAATCCTCCGAAGTCCGCTGCCTGTTTCCGCTGACTTTCAGCACCTCGTCAAGCGTCTGCCGCACGGTCATGCGAGGGTTGAGCGACCCCACGGCATCCTGGAAAACCATCTGCACGGATTTAGCATGGCACGCGATGGTGCCGGAATACGGCCGCTCAATTCCCATGATGGCCTTTGCGATCGTCGACTTGCCGCTCCCCGACTCGCCGACGATGCCAAGCGTTTCGCCTCGACGAAGATCGAAGCTGACGCCCCTTACGGCCTCGGTGCCGCCATAGCGCACGTGCAGGTCAGACACCTCAAGAAAAACATCGCCCACACCCATCGCCATTCTCCGATGCCCGCCCCGTCAGATGCGCCCAAGTCCAACGGCAATCCGCTCGGACAGATCCTTCTCCCGCAGGACGGAAAGCACCGGATCCAGATCGCCCTCTATGATCCGGTCCAGTGAATACAAGGTAAGATCCACTCGATGGTCCGTAAGCCTATTCTGAGGGAAGTTGTACGTGCGGATCCGCTCCGACCTGTCTCCCGATCCGCGCAGCGACAGTCGTGACGCCCCAAGCTTCGCCTCTTCCTCGCGTCTTCTGAAATCAAGTATCCGGGCCTTGAGGGTGGCAAGGCATTTCTCGCGGTTGCGGATCTGCGAACGTTCGTCCTGGCACTGCGCCACAAGCCCGGTGGGCAGGTGCGTCATGCGCACTGCGGATTCCGTCTTGTTCACATGCTGACCGCCGGCTCCGCCTGCACAGAAGAGATCTATCCTGATATCCTTCTCGGGTATCTCAAGCTCATCCTCCTCGTCCGCCTCCGGGAACACGACCACGGTTGCCGCGCTCGTGTGAATGCGCCCCTGCGCCTCGGTCTCCGGGACACGCTGGACGCGATGCCCGCCGCTTTCAAAGCGGAACAGCCCGTAGGCACCCTCGCCCTCTACCGTAAAGATGACTTCCTTGTACCCGTCGAGGGAGGTCTGGTTGGCGGACATCACCCGGATTCGCCAACCCTTCGCCTCGCAATATCTGGAGTACATGCGGAACAGGTCGCCCGCGAACAGGGCGGCCTCTTCGCCGCCAGTCCCGGCGCGGATCTCAAAGCATGCGTTCCTTGCCTCAAGCGGATCTGGGGGAAGCAACCCCGCGAGCACATCGCGCTCGGCATCGGGGATTCTCGCCGAGAGCTGTTCGACCTCATGCGTGGCCTCGGCCGCCAGCTCCTCGTCGAGGGAGGCGTCGGCGAGCATGGCCTTTGCGCCGTCAATGTCGTCAAGAAGCCTGAAATACCGCTTTGCGGCAGATTCAAGCTTCTTGAGCGCAGTATGCTCCCGGACGGTTTCTCGATAGCGCTTGGCATCCGCCAAGACGGCAGGGTCGCCCATGGCGGCCTCGGTCTCGGAAAGCCGCGACAAAACCTTCGCTATCTGTTGCTTCTCAACCATAAGCAGAAGCGCCCGGACGGAATCGCCCGGGTGCCACACACGCCCGAAATGCCGGGTGGAACCGCAAGCCGCGACAGCGGCCGCTTACGCATCCTTGCGGAACTTCGCGTAACGCTTCTTGAACGTATCGACGCGGCCTTCCGTATCGACGATGGACTTCTGGCCCGTGAAGTATGGATGGCACGCGGAGCAGGTGTTGACCTGCATTTCCTTCTTCGTGGAACGCGTCTTGATGACGTTGCCGCACGCGCACGTAATCGTCGCGTCTTCGTAGGTAGGATGGATTCCTTCTTTCATCTTTTTCCTCTGCCTTTCAAAAAAATAGTGTTCGTATGATACCATTTTACCGCACGTTGCGCAAGTGACCCCAACGGCCACCCTTATCCCGGATTTTCCGGGATAAATTATCCCGGACGAGCGTTTGAGCC
>SAMEA104315424__coassemble_1161_pt1 | contig 12952 bp, 20 predicted proteins | sample SAMEA104315424__metabat2_low_PE_034 | metagenome-assembled genome bin SAMEA104315424 (sample SAMEA104315424) | gut metagenome | biome: Monkey gut; feature: monkey-associated habitat; material: faeces | place: China | collected 2013 | reverse complement strand
TGTAGCTGCCGAAAATCGACATCGAGCCGATGCCGAGCGAGAGCGTGAAGAACGCATGGTTCATCGCCTCGACGACCACCTTGACGACGCCGACGGACTTCATGCGCTCGAGGTCGGGGACGAGATAGAACCGGAGTCCGGCCAATCCGCTGTTCTTCGCGTCCAGCCAGACGCTGTTCGCGGCGAGGACGACGATCAGCGCGAGGAGGCAGAGCATGAGTCCCTTCGTCACGCGCTCGACGCCCTTCTGGAGACCGGCCACGCACACGCACGTCGCGGTCGCCGTCGCCGCGAGCATCGCCGCCACCATGGTCCACGGGTCGCCGAGCATGCCGCCGAACGCCGCGCCCACGGCGGCGGCATCGCGGCCGGCGAACGCGCCGGACGCCATGCGCACGAAGTAGATGAGCATCCAGCCCGTGACCGTCGTGTAGAACATCATCAGCAGGACGTTGCCGAAGAAGCCCAAGACGCCATGCAGCCGCCACGCTTTCCTCTCCGGCGTCAGCGTCGCGTGGAGGCGCACGATCGACCGCCTGGAGGCGCGTCCCGTCGCGAACTCCATGAGGAGGATCGGCAGCCCGACCAGCGCGAGCGCGACAAGGTAGAGCGCGACGAACCAGCCGCCGCCGTTCTGCCCGGCGATGTAGGGGAAGCGCCAGACGTTGCCGAGGCCGATCGCGCACCCGGCGGACAGGAAAATGAAGCCCAAGCGGCTCGCCAGTCTCTCTCGCATGATATGCTATCGAATGAAGTTGGTCATTTGCCAAGGTTCGCGCGCAGGGACGCCTGTCTTGAGGTTCTTCGCCATCCACGCGAGGTTGCGTCCGAGAAGGCGCATCGTCTGCAGACCCTCCGCGTCCTGCGCGACCTCTCCCGGCGCGGCGCCGTAGGCGATGTTCCAGTACTGCGAGCCGGCGACGGGCATGCCGGCGATGCCGTAGAACAGGTTCAGCGTCTGGAACGCCGCGCTCGCGCCGCCCCGGCGGCACACCGCGACGGACGCGGCGGGCTTGCCGCGCAGACGTCCGCCCGACGCGAAGAACACGCGCTGCATCACCGCGAGGATCGCGCCGTTCGGCTGGGCGTAGTAGACGGGCGTTCCGAGGACGAGCGCGTCCGCCGCAAGGGCCTTTTCGAGGATCTCGTTCGCAACGTCGTCCGAGAACGCGCAGCGGCCGAGCTCCCGGCACCGTCCGCATGCGATGCACCCGCGCACGGGCTTCACGCCGATCTGCACGATCTCCGTCTCCACGCCGTCCGCCTGCAGGGCCGACGCGACTTCCTCCAGCGCGCGCATGGTGTTTCCGTTCGCGCGGGGGCTTCCATTGACAAGCAGTGCTTTCACCTGTTCTCCTCCTTCGTTCTCGCTTTTAATTGGACTATGGGCTATCATTATACCAAATGGCAGGATCCGCCTGCCGCCGCCGGGACGCGGGAAGGCCCAAGCGCGAGGGAAAGCGCGGCGACAAGGCTTTTCAGGTTACTGGGCAGTTTTTCACAAACAGGCAATCGCCGGGCGACGCACAAACTGCCCATAATCGCCGTGAAGTAGCCCTTCAAATGAAAGGTCCTCGTCGAGATCTGGCCAGTGAAGCCCGTCTTCATCGACTTCAATGTTTTCAAGCTGTCCCTGTGTTGCCTGTTCAAGCCGCCAGTTGCCGACAATCGGGAACGAGAAGTCAACGCCGTGCGGGAGCGACACAAAGATTCGTCCCTTGCTGTAATGCGCAAGTGGAAGCGAAATCTTCTTATCCAAAGTATTCATGCCATTTTCTCCTGATAACCTCGACCTCTTCTTCGGCGATTTCCTGTGCGCGACGAAGTTCTTGGACTTTCATGCCTTTTGATTCGACGAGCTCAACGCCGTCAGAAACATCGAACTTTGCCCGACCAGATCCATTTCTTGCATGAACATGAATTGGCTGGTGTTCGTTCGAGTAGAAATAAAATTTATAATCCTCCCGTTCGACTGCAATAGGCATGCGCACTCCTTTCAATGCTTAGAATTATACCAAATATGTGCAGAATCGGCCAAATCACAATGGGAAAATGATATAATCGCAAATGGTAATATCTAACGGGTCAGCAAATAAGAGAGGAAGGCCATGGGGATCGAAGAAGAAGAAAGACAATCCACACCACCCCCTGTCTAAAACCACCATTTGACAAAGGCGGATATTGGAGGCTCACCTCGGATGATAAGGTTCTCCCGAAATTGTGGATTCGACGCAATGTTGGTATTGTCTTTGATTATGGCACGGATATAAATCTTCTCTATGTGTTGCCGCAGAGAGGACGTAATTCTGAGTATGCGCTTTGCCAATGGTTTAAACGCGATGTTCTAATAAAGGAATTAAAAGGCAATCAAGATGCATTTCGGTTCAGCGAGTACGAACTCCTTGTGCAATATGAAGAACAAATTCGCGCCGTCAAGCGCAAAGAAGAAGCACGAAAGCAGATAAAAGAACAGATGTACAAGATGTTTGAAGATGCTTATGCCAAGGCGTGCCAACGCCAACAAAGGATGCCGTATGGCAAGTTGGCACTTGACGTAGTGCCAGGAACGAAATATGCGGTCGGAGCAAATGCCTTCGTTTACGAGATCCAAAAAGATGGTAGTTTCTATGCGATTGAGAACCTAAGACCAAGACCGCCTATGCATGAAAATCGACGGCGAAGTACCTTTCGGTTGTGAAAGTCAAAACCCTTTCTGATGTTTGACAAGGAATCAGTCAATGATAATGGCACGCGACAGAAACGGGAAAGTCATTCCAGCCTCTCGGAATGCCAATGGGACTTATCCAGAAGCATTTTGCCCCTGTTGCAGGAAACGTATGAGGGCTCGCGTAGGAGATATTCGACGTCCGCATTGGGCCCATGAATCCGGTGAACGATGTGATGAATGGTGGGAGGAAGAGTCTGACTGGCGAGACGGATGGCTGCAAGTCTTTTCTCAGTCGCCAAATGCCGACATCGAGAATGTTCTTGAAAAGAACGGCGAAAGGCATTTTTACGATGCCCGTTTTGGGAATTCCCTTGTGGCTGTTTTTCGACGGACAAGATTGCCGCCCGAGCAATTTGCGAAACGTGAAGCATTCTTCGGCAAGATGTTTTGGTTTGTCGAGGCGAATCAGAGTGAATACAAGCGTCTTCGACGGTCGTTTCATAATCATACGATACAGTCCATTTACGGCAACCGTCGATGTTATGAGAATGACGAAACTCGTAGTTTGCCGTTCTACTCCCGTTGGCGCGAATGTCATATGCCTGTTATTTTTGACTTTGAACAAGTTTCTGAAGGCCGAGTAAAAGGTCTATGGTGTGTGCTGCCGAAGCGTGAGCAAGTTAGACGAATACTCCTGCTGTTCACTCGGACGTTGTTTATTAAGCGGTTGACAGTTGATAGCCGATTGTTGGCAGGTAGCGTTGATGAGGTGAACGCGAAAATCTCTGAACGTGAGCAGAAATGCAAGACGAAGATCGAATCGACAAGAGTTCCGTTTCTTGGTGCGGTAGACAAGCAAAAAATGTCGGCCCAGTTGGAAAACGCTGCTGAATTCGGGAGTCTCGTCGATGAATATATGCGTCAGGGTTTCTCTCGCCTTGATGCGGAACGCAGAGCAGAACTTAGCCTTCGTCGCAAAGTGAAATAAGACTTCCTACGAACGCGGATAACGGGTTCGCTCCGCGCTACTCAGCCTCCCCTTTCACGCTCGTCTTTCCGAGTTGGGCCTGTTCTCCGTCTCCCGATGCCCCCTCAACCGCGCAAGGGTATTCGCGGAACGGGCAGAGCATTTGTAGATTTTCGCGGCTGATCGCGTTCTTTGTCCTTGGACGGCGCTGCTGCCTCCGCAAAACAGAAAGGAAGACGACCATGGACAAGACAATCATCATCTGCGCAACCGCTCTTCTCGGGCTTGCCGCGTTCGCACAGGGCCGACAGGGGATGGGACGGCGCATGAGGGAGAATCCGGATGCGAAACTGCACCGCTTCTCCACAACCGTGGAAAAGGAACGCCCGCAGCTCAACGACGAGACGAAACGCCTCATTGCGGCATACCACCGCAATCCGACGGATGAGAACCGCGCCGCCCTGCGCAAGCAATGCGCAATCAACTACGACAACATCGTCAAGCGCAAGAAGGCGAAGCTGGAGGAGCTGAAGCGCACCGCCCGGCACCAGTCGAAGGTGGACGAGATGCAGGAGATCGTGGACGAGATGATCGCCAACCGCGAACACCGCATCGACCAGACGATGGCGCGGTTCACCGATTCGCGATTTCGCGGCAGGGCGCGTCGCCCCGCGACCGCCGACTACCTTCCGCTCCTCGGCGCGGCGAAAAACGTCTCGGTCGCATACGCGCCCGTCACGAACGAGGACTACGCCAAGTTCACGGGGAAGCCGGCCGCAGAGGGAACGGAGAAGCACCCCGTGACGAACGTATCCGTCGAGGACGCGGCAAAATACTGCACGTGGCTCGGCGAGCGCGATCCGGCGCACACCTACCGCCTCCCGACGGAAGAGGAATGGGAACTCGCCTCCGGGCACATGCCGAAGGATGCCGACTTCAATTGCGGGGCAGGCGATTCGATCCGCCCCGTGGATGCGTTCGCGCAGACGAAAGGCGCTTCCGGCGGCATCGACTTCTGGGGCAACTGCTGGGAGTGGACGGCAACCAAGCGCGGTGACGGGAAGAACGCAGTCAAGGGCGGCGCGTTCGACGCCAAGCGCACCGACTGCCGCACCGAGGCGAAAGCCGCTTCTCGCGGCGGCGCCAGAGGCTATCCCAACGTGACGATCCGCCTCGTGCGCGAGACGAAATGAAGGGATCGCGCCCAGAAGCAAGCTATCGCGTGCGGCGGGACGCGGGGCGGTCGGCGGGACGGAAGCGGTGCTGAAGGCGCATCGCGCCGCCGCGACGTTCAAGGAAGCGAGCGTGGGCGTCGCGGGCCGACTTCAACCTTTCAACAGCATCGGCGATTTCGGCGTTTCCGGGGAAGCGCTCCGCAAGATGCTCTGCGGCAGTAAGTGCGCGGACAATCTCGGCATCGCGCTTGTCCGAATCCGACCGGTCGATTTCAGCGACGACCTTCGCCAGCGACTGCGCGGCGGACGCCGCCTCCTGCTCCGTCGCGGCGAGTGCGCGTGAGGTCTTCATGTAGCCGACGGCGAGCGCGGCGACGAATGCGGCAAGGAGAATTGACGCGGCGACGATGCCGGACGCGGCAAGCGGATTGCGGCGGGCGAAGAGGCGGAGCCGTCGGAAGAGCGACGGCGGGTTTGCCGCGACGGGCCTGTGGACAAGGAAGCGGCGAAGGTCGTCAAGCATCGCGTCCATGCCCGCGTAGCGGCGCGCCGGGTCGGGCACCGTTGCCCTGGCGCAGATGGCGGCGAAATCGGCATCGCCGCCTGGCGCAAGTTCCCGCAAGGCCACGCCAAGGGCGTACTGGTCGCTTGCCTCCGTCGCCTTGCAGCCGTCCAGCAGTTCCGGCGCCATGTAGCGGCGCGTGCCTCCGCGTGGGAGGGCCGCGCTTGTCGCGACCGCAGCAAGCCCGAAATCGCCGAGCTTCGCCATGCCGTTCTCGCCGATGAAGATGTTGGACGGCTTCACGTCGCGGTGGATCACGCCGCAATGGTGGGCGTAGGAAAGCGCCTCGGCGATCTGAACGCCAAGGCGGGCGACATCTTCGGCTGACGCGAAAAGGCTGCGGTTCGCGGTTTTGCCGCGCATGAGTTCCATCGCAAACCACGACTGGTCTTGCGCCATTCCCGCCGCATAGACCTGGACGATGTTGGGATGGTGGAGCTGCGCGACGGTCCGCGCTTCGGCCGGGAGGGTCGCGCTTGTCGCGACCGAAGAGTTCACCACCTTGAGCGCGACTTCGCGCCCGAGCGAGAGCTGTTCCGCGAGATAGACCGTCCCCATGCCGCCGCGCCCGAGAACGTCCGTCAGCTGGAAGTCCGGGATCTCGGGAACACGCTCTTCTGCTTCGTTCCCCAACTCGTCAAGTTCCGCCGCGAGCGAGCGCAGCGCGTCGGTCATGGACTCTTCTTGAAGCATGAGACCTCCATGAGCTTCTGCCGCAGGCGTTCAAGGGCGCGGACGTAGCGGATGGACGCGGCCTTCGGCTCGATGCCGAGCGCGGCGGCGCACGCCGAGTTGCCCATGCCGTCGAAGTGGCGAAGGACGATGATCACGCGGTCGTTTTCGGGAAGCGCGGCGACTGCGGCGCGAAGGACTGCATGGCGCTCGTCGCGGTCCACACGCGAAAGCGGAGAGGTGACATCCGCCGCGAACCGGCCCCAGTTCAACGCGCCGGGTGCACGTTCGCTGGTCGTGTCGTCTCCGACTTCGGCCTCCCTGTAGGCGTCGCGCCCGGCGGCCTGGAGGTTCTTGCGCTCGATGTCGGCGAGCGTCTGGAGAAGGACTGTCCGCAGCTTGAAGTAGATCGGCACGTCCTCGTTCTGCGCAAAGTACGGGAGACGCTTTGCCGCCGCAAGATAGACCTCCTGCATCACGTCCTCGCGGGAAAGCCGCTTGTTGAGAACCGGGTTCAGCCGTTTTTCGACAAGCGACAGGAGGCGGGCGCGGTGTTCCGCGAACACCTCGGCAAGGCTCTGCGACGTGAACTCTTTTCTCATGCTGTTCTCTGATGCGCCGTCGTCTCTATTCCATTCCGTCAGTCATGTCGCCCGATGGCTCCGCAAGCGAGCGGAACGCGCCGCCGCGTCCGAGGATGATATGGTCGATGAGCGGGACGGAGAGGAGGTCCCCAGCCCTTACCTTGTCGCGCGTGTCACGCCAAAACACCTCTGCCGCTTCAATGTCCTTATGTGGCATCGACCAGAAGAAAACACGCTCCAAGACAGAATCATCCGCCAAGCCTTCCGTCTTCTTGCGGGAAACAATGAAGAAAGACCGACGCGCCGCTATGGCGTTGTACCCGTCCGACTCGTCCCATTCTTCCTCATTGACGATTCCGTTTTTGCAGATGTTATACACCATTGTCTTTCTCTTGAAGTAGAACAATTACATCTGTTTTATCGTATGGCCTTTGTTCCCGCAAATTCAAGTATCGCGGGGCTTCGCACAAGGTCACATGGATCTGGCTCACCACGCTTGACAAGTGATCTTGCCGCCGCTGGCGAATGGTTGCGCACAAGACGTTCATAAAATTGGGTGTCGATTTGTCGTTGAAGAATGCGAGTACTCCATTTTGCATCCGCGCATTCATTGAAGTAATAGTCTCTTGCCTCATCGCTTTCGACACGCATGAGTATTCGATAATGAGTCCAGCTCAATTCGCTACGCAGTGCGTAGCGTTTTGGGAATGTAAGGTAAAACTGCCGCATGTTGCGCAGATTAGGCACGGTGAATCCATCGCCGAATTCCATTGTGAGCCGCAAAGCAATGGAACTTATAAGTCCTTCGCCATATTTTGCCCGACTTGCCCCGCCCTGTTTCTCTACGATTTCCCTGCCAACATTCCAATACGCTTCAACCATCGCCGTATTGGCAGCGGTGTAAACAGCTGCTCGTGCCTTTGAAAGAATCGCACGAACGTTCTTGAACAACTCGTTCTCAACCGATTCCACAACCTCTATAGGAGCTTTGTTTTTCCTTTTAGCCATGGTGAACCCCCATTGTCGTTATGATGCGATGGAAAAATCGCTCCAGACCGTCTCAAATTGGTTGATCTGCGAGAAGTCGGGAGAGACGCAATTCATTTCGTCCGCGCTTTCGGTTGCGACAAGTTGCACCCCACCCGCTTCTTTGTGACCCTTGCGCTTCTTCATTTCGCCGCCCCCGTTTCCTTGCCCGGCACGACCTCCATGATGTCGCCGACATCGCAGTTCAGTGCCTTGCAGATGCGCTCGATCACATTCGTCGCCACACATTCTCCGTTTGACATCTTCGTGAAAGTGGAAAGGGCGACGCCCGAGACCCGATGCAAGTCGCCTCGCGTCATGTCGCGGTCAATCAATTGCTTCCACAGCTTTTTATAGCTCATTGCCATTTTCGCAACAACTCCTGACAGTCCAGTTGGATTGAGAAGCAGTATATCAAAAAGAGGCGTATCCCGAAAGGATGTCGCCTCTTTTGTTTTTGAGTTGTCGGTTTGTTTTTCGCCGCTGTCAATCAGACTCGGAATCCCGTCCGCCGAACGTGATTCGTTAAGACAACCGCCCAACTCTTCTTCAACGCAAAGTCCGCAAAGGTTCTTGACGCAAAGGTCGCAAAGCCCCTTCGCGTTCTTTGCGTTTCTCTTCGCGCGTTCGCGCTCTCTCTCCTTCACGAAGGCCATTGAGGATTGAGGACGCAAATGCTATAATGTTTGACATTCCCAAAAGGGGAAGGGAGTAGTGGTGGCATGAAAAACCAAACGATAGGAGCGCGCAGGAAAGGCAAGGCTATAAAAGGGCTTTGTGAATGGATAATCGAGGAGCATAAATAAGGCGGTGTCTATCGAAAGATGTTATAATATTGCCATCTTTTCTTGGCATGGTATGTCATGTGCAGAAGGAGGCAACTTGATAAAATGGGAATGATGCCGACAGATTGGATCGAAAAGGTCGTGGCAATCCTCGATGCGGGGAGGGCGGGGACTCGTGCAATCACGAACACCGCCCGTCTCGACTGGATGGCGTTGTTCCCCGATAGTTTCTCGTTTGAGATATACTCCGTCATTTCGTCGATACTGAAATTGGGCGCGATAACGGATGCCCGCAAGGTCGAGGGGATGAACGAGCCGGGCGAGGTTTATGAATTCCTGTTCGTCTATCGTTCGCGACGGATGTATTCAAAGGTGAATCTCTGTGAAGGGAAGGTGTCGGTGCTCGTGTACTCCGCCCACCTTCAGCGACTTGGCAACATTAAAGACGGGAGGTTTGTATGATGAAGAGCATCATGTCAAAAGAGCCTGTGGCAATCCCCGACGGACATGGCGGCATCCTCGAAACGATCTACGTTGACGTACCGGCCATGCAGAACGAGGAGACGGGAGAAGTATTCCTTGGCGACGACGCGCTGGGGATGCTCGACCATGTGAAAGCCGTCCGCATGGGCGGCTACGCGGTCGAAATGACGATTACGCCGCTGGCGACGGCAGTAGACACATCGAAGCGTCCACGCCGGGCATCGCCTCGCGAACTGGCATACGCCTGAACACTTGTATCGCGGAGCTACATGAGAAAGGAAAAAAACAGCGGAACAGTGAGACGGTCATAGGCGGCAGAGCCGCCACGGTCACACGCAACGGGAGGGATGCGTTTCTGCGCGTCCGGTTCTTTCCTGTGGAAGAACTGGCTGATCGCCTCGAATCCGTAGCAGGCGACCTGCATTGGGTTGTCTCCTGTTCTGTTTCCGGGCAAACTCGGTTCGCCCGTCTGGATTATGTTTCGACTCTCTCCACGGCCTCGCGGGCGTCTTGTTCGCTTACGTTCGCGCCATGGATGAAAAAGACGTTTGCCTTTTCAGCGCGGGCGACAAACGGCAACACAGCCGCCGCGAACGCCAAGAGCGTTGCCGCGATGCGGCGGCAAAAATGCCGCGCCATTTGTCGAATTCGGATCATTTCTGTGTGCCGTAAATTATACCAAAAGGCGTATCTCTTGGGCGGCAAAACAAGAATTGCGAAACGCGTCACTTGCCAAAGCAAATGTCCATAGGGTGTGGGCATTGAGTTGGACAATGGGAGGATGGATGGGTGAGGGCATCTACTCTGACAGGGAAAGAGCCGATTGCAGATCAATGGATGTGGCATATCCTCTCCCATAGGGGAGATTGGGGGCAATTACTTTGGGAAACCGTGTATTCTTTCTGTCGCGTCCGATGGTCGGGCGCAGACAAGCTCGCCCAATGTTTCCAACGCGAAGCCCCTTCGCGCGCTTTGCGTTCCCTCTGCGTTCTCCTTCATTGAATCCTCGCAAATCCGCCGGACGCGCCCGACGAGGCGGAGACGCTAGAAAGGTTGTTGGAGAAGGTGCTTGCAAACCAGGAAAAACAGAAAGGGAAAACAAGATGAAGGAAATCAAGACAACGGCTCGGGCAAGGGCGAATACCAGGTCGATGGCGTGAACATCCCGGTGAAGGAGGGTTCGGTCGTCCGTGTCGCCCCCGCAGGCAAGCGGGCCGTCCGCAATACGGGAGACCAGCCGCTCGTGATGCTCTGCGTCCAGTACAAGGCCGCGAAACCTGGCAGCGTCAATCCGTCCGACGGCTCGATTCTCAACGAGCCCGTGAAGTGGTGACGAAAGAACTCGTAGGAACGGCTTCGGGCTACCTGTCCATCCCGACGGCAACTCGAAGCCGTACGTCATCCGGCACACGTTCCCGGCATCTTGCCGCATCACCATCACAAGAGCCGGAATCGGGCTTGGAATAGTTTCCTGCAATGTGGTCAGACCCCATAGACGCCGCCCGCCCCACGACGAGATGGGACGAGCTGATGACGGTCAGGTGACACTATGGCAACGGCCATTGGCGCGCTGTGGGCAGTCGGCCTTTTTCGCTCCGCCTGAACCGAGGCAGCGATAGCAGATCTCGTTTTCAAGCGGTGCGCCCGCGAAATAGGCGTCAAGGTTCTTGAGCGTGGTCGTAGCGATGTTGGCAAGCGCCTCATGCGTCAGGAACGCCTGATGCGAGGTGACGATCACGTTTGGAAGCGACACGAGGAGCGACAGCGTCTTGTTCTGCCGCGTCACGTCCGAACGATCTTCGTAGAACCATTCGCTTTCCTCTTCGTACACGTCCAGTCCGGCCGCCCCGACCGTGCCGTCACGCAACGCCGCCAACAACGCCTCCGAATCAACAAGTCCGCCGCGAGAAGTGTTGATGAGCGTGAAGCCGCGCTTTGCCTTTGCGAGCGTGTCGGCGTTGATGAGGTGCTTCGTGTCGGGGAGAAGCGGACAATGCAGCGACACGACATCCGACTCTGCAAGAAGCCTGTCGAGCGTGACATATTCAAGTCCCGTCGCAAGATTCGGGAATGCGTCGTAGGCGAGAACCTTCATCCCGAATCCCTTGCAGATGTCGGCGAAGATGCGTCCAATCTTGCCCGTGCCGACAATGCCCGCCGTCTTGCCGTGAAGGTCGAATCCCGTCAACCCGACAAGCGAGAAGTTGAAGTCGCGCGTTCGCGCCGCCGCCTTGTGGATGTGGCGCGTCAGCGTCATCAAGAGCGCGGCGGCGTGTTCCGCGACGGCGTATGGGGAATAGGCGGGAACGCGCACGACCGTAAGCCCGGCCTCATACGCCGCCTTGAAATCGACGTTGTTGTAGCCCGCGCACCGCATGGCGAGAACCTTGATGCCGCGCTCCACAAGCCCCTCGACCACGGCACGGTCGATTTCGGCATTCACGAACGCACACGCCGCATCGCATCCGTCGGCAAGCGGCAACGCCGCTGCCGTCAGCCGCGTCTCGAAGTAGCGGATGTCGTACCGCCCGTTGTTCTGCCGCTCGAACGACTCCTTGTCGTACGGCTTGGTGTCGAAAAACGCAATCTTCTTCATTTCCATAGTCCCTCCCCCCTGTCTGTTGTCGACGCGTATTATATCATTTCCATTTGTGGGAATATGTTGGAGCGGCAACATCCCGACATTTTGTTCTTGCCGCCCACGAAAGAACGAATTTTGGTATAATGATCGCCAAAGGAGAACAGGTATGCCAAGACTCATGGAGAAGAAAGATTGGATGCAGACTCTGGCAGATGTTGGGTCTGCCGATGACGTTTGGTTTGAAAACGTCGCAGGCGATGCCTGTACCGTGTCTCTTTCGCTTCCTGAGGCGGGGCGCTACCGGGTGATTTTTGTGAAACTGGATGGCGTTCCCCCGGTGTCGTCATCTTCGGCCAGCCAAAGCAATAGAAAGATATCTCCGAAGGTTCGAGCTCTTCGCGGCGCAGCAAGGTTGAATGACTGCCGCGCTTATAAAGAGATACTTGCGGACGCTCTGGCAGAAAAACACGAGGCTTTGAGATGAAGATATTCGTCGATGCAAACGTCATCATTGACTACCTCGTTGACCGGATGCCTTTTGCCGACGATGCTGAAGCTGTCATTGATGCCTGTGTACAAAACGGCAACGAAGGTGCGTTTACCGGCCTCACGGCGTGCAACGCCGTCTATGTCATTGGCAGGTCGATTGGACAACACAATGCTGAATTGCTGGTGAAAGAAGTTGCGGAGTTCATGAAACTGCTGCCAATCAGTCCGGAAGACATCAGTATGAACCTTGGTGCTGATCATCCTGATTTTGAGGACACCCTTCAAATTGCCGCAGCGAAGGCGTGGGGCGCGGATGTGATCGTCACACGCGACAAGGACGGATTTGCCAATTCGCCCGTGAAGGCATTGGCTCCGGCAGAATTCCTAAATGCCTTTGGCGAAGAGCGACAATAAACAGCAGAGAGAGAGCAAAGGGCGAGAGTCTGCCAGACGCAAAGTAGCGACATCGGAGTTTTCATGTTTTCATGGCTTTGAGCGAACAAATCAAAGACAAATCAATATCTTGACAGTAACGGGTTCACGCCGAATAGCGTGGACCCGTTAGTGGTTTCGCCAGCCGCCTGAGCTTCTGCGTTTCTTGTGCAAACGCGCTTTTTTTGGGGGTGAGCCGCAGCGTGTTGAGGGCAACGCGCCCTACCTGGTTTTGCAACTACATCTCCATATTAAGCACGGCGAAGGAAGTGTCGCAAGATAAATACGCAAAGTGAACCTGAAGAAGGTTCTTGTCATCAGTGAAGCCGGCCTTGCCGAGCATTTCCTGTAGAATCTTCACCGATTCGCCGCTCCAGCCGTAACATCCGAAAGCCGCCGCCTTCTTGTTCTTGAACTTGAGCTGCTTCAGGAACTCCATCCATCCGGCGAGCTGGACACCTTCTCTTTTCGCTTGTCAATCCAATGTCAGCAGCAACGCCATCTTGAACGGCTTTTCGGCGCGGACCC
>SAMEA104315424__coassemble_1127_pt1 | contig 13408 bp, 8 predicted proteins | sample SAMEA104315424__metabat2_low_PE_034 | metagenome-assembled genome bin SAMEA104315424 (sample SAMEA104315424) | gut metagenome | biome: Monkey gut; feature: monkey-associated habitat; material: faeces | place: China | collected 2013 | reverse complement strand
TCGGGCCGCCCGTCTCATTGAATCAGGTGCAAGAAATGACGCCTGCCGACTTTACGAGTGACATACTGATAGGATGGGGTGGGGGAGACGTGTTCAACCAGGCCCTCAACCTGGTCCAGCACGGAGGTGTGCTGAAGGCCGAATGGGATGACGTTGAGCATGTGATCTCCGGTGAACTGGCAGGTGCATCCGGCTACCCGATGAAGCTGTCGTTCGAGGTGCTGGATGACGGAACGGTGATCTCCCGCTGTCCGTGCAGGATGAACCAGGAGTACGGACAGGTCTGCCCGCATGTCGTCGCTCTCGGCATCCACCAGATGGTCACGTTCATGCCGGAGGATGCGGAGGATGATGATGTCGCAGCCGGACCCAACGGCAGAACCGTGGCGAGGAGAGTGCCGGACAATGCGCGAATGGTGCCCGACACGCCGAAGTTCCGCCTCGAACTGTACGGCTCGTCGGTCGTCGCGCTTGGCGCGGAGGTGTTCGCCGCATACGGTGATGTGGAGCTTCCTTGCTGCGGCGTTGCGGATGTGGATGCGGTCATGCGGCAGGATCCGGACGATCCGCTTGTCTTCCATGTGCGGAATCCGGATGCCGAGGAGCGGGCGGTGAAGCTTCTGAAGGGTTATGGCTTCGAGGATGGAAGGCGGCTTTCCGTCACGGGACAATACCATGTGCTGAACTTCATGGGCTCGGGCATCCCGTATCTCCGGCGGCAGGGGTGGAAGGTGAACCTGTCCCGGAAGCTCGATGCCCTAACCGAAAGGATTCCCACGATCATCCCCGTGGTGACGGTCAGGGACGCCCCGCGAGGGGCCTTTGACGTGGGCTACACGTTTGAGGTCAACGGGCGGCATGTCGACAGCCGCCTCGTAAACGCCGCCCTCAATCGAGGCGACAGCTTCCTGCTCAACGACGGGATTCCCTTGCTGTTCGACGCCGAGGCCATAACCGACATGCACTCGGTGTTCTCGGACTGCGCCAAGGTGCAGGGCGATGCGCCGCCCGGATTCTTCAGGGTGGGCGGGATATACGCCCCATACGTCAAGAGCGCGGTGGAGTCGTTCGACGCGATATGCCTCGACGACGACGCGGCCCCTTCGTGGCGCGAGACCGCCGCAACGCGCAACCGGGACAGGAACGCCAGATTCGAGCCTGTGGATCTCGGTGCGCTCGAATCCACGCTTCGTCCGTACCAGAAGCAGGGCGTGTACTGGATGCGCTTCCTTGAGAAGAGCGGGCTTTCGGGACTGCTTGCCGACGAGATGGGGCTTGGCAAGACGCTTCAGACGCTCACATGGCTTTCGCTGCGCCGCACCGATCCGGATGCGCAGGGGAAGCCCGCGCTGATCGTATGCCCAACGTCGCTTGTGCGCAACTGGGAGGCGGAGGCCGCAAAGTTCACCCCATGGATGAAAAGGCTTGTGATATCGGGGGCCGATCGATTCGGATCCTTTGACCGCATCGACGGAGCAGACCTCGTGATAACGTCGTACGCGCTGCTCCAGAGGGACATCGGGGATGCCTACCTCGACCGAAGCTTTTCGGTGGTCGTGCTCGACGAGGCCCAGCACATAAAGAACAGGTCTACACGCAACGCGAAGTCGGCGAAGCTGCTCAGAAGCGTCCAGAAGCTTGTCCTTACCGGTACGCCGGTGGAGAATTCCGTGTCGGATGTGTGGAGCATCTTCGACTTCCTCCTGCCCGACTACCTTGGCGACTACCAGTCGTTCAAGGAGGATATCGAGGTTCCGGCCCTGAACGGAGGCAAGGCCGGCGCGTCCGCGCTTGAGAAGCTGCGGCACAAGATACACCCGTTCATACTGCGCAGGCTGAAGAAGGATGTCGCCAAGGATCTGCCGGACAAGATCGTGCGGGTGGCGTATTGCCGCATGGGAGAGGAGCAGCAGCGTCTCACCAACGAGGTTCGGATGAAGGCGAAGGCGGCAAGGACAAAGTTCGAGATGCTTGCGGTGCTGATGAAGATGCGCCAGATCGCGAACCATCCGGCGCTTGTGGAGAAGGGCTCGCGGGCGGAGTCCGGAAAGCTTGAGGCGTTCTTCGATGTCCTTGACGAGGCCATCGATGGGGGACACCGGGTGCTCGTGTTCTCGCAGTTCGTCGCGATGCTGTCGATACTGCGCCGGGAGCTGGATGCCCGGCACATCGGGTATTGCTATCTCGACGGATCGACCAAGGATCGGCTTGGCGAGTGCAGGCGGTTCAACCAGGGCGACATGCCGGTGTTCCTCATCTCGCTTCATGCCGGCGGCACGGGGCTCAATCTCACCGGCGCCGATACCGTGATACACTTTGACCCGTGGTGGAATCCAGCGGTGGAGAACCAGGCGACCGACCGGGCGCACCGCATCGGACAGAGGAAGAAGGTATGCGTGGTCAAGCTGATATCGGAGGACTCCGTCGAGGAACGTGTGCTGAAGCTGCAGGAGAGGAAGAAGCTCGTGATAGACGCCACCGTGAGCGCGACGGACGAGGCGATCGTCTCCAAGATGTCCTTCGACGATCTGCGCAGCGTCGTTGGGGTGTGACGCAGCCCTCCATGGCTGATATGGTATAATTCGCATCCAATGATTGATTTCCAGAAAGAGCTGAATGCGGAGCAGTGCGCGGCGGCGACGGCGGATGGCGGGCCGATGCTTGTCCTTGCCGCCGCAGGCACCGGCAAGACGCGCACGCTTGTGCATCGCGTGGCATACCTAATCGGGAACGGAGTCCCTGCGGAGCGCATACTCCTCCTTACGTTCACCAACCGCGCCGCGAGGGAGATGACCGAACGGGCCGAGGGCCTGATAGGGCCGGGCGTTGGCGGCATATGGTCCGGCACGTTCCACTCCATATGCGCGAAGCTGCTCCGCAGGTACGGCAGCTTCCTCGGCTACAGGCCCGGCTTCACGATCCTCGACGAAGACGACCAGAAGAAGCTCATGGGGCAGATCGTGAAGGACGTGGCAGGAAAGGACGCGAAGGACTTCGTGAAGAAGGAGTTCATCCTGAAGCTAATTTCCGATGCCGCGAACCGCGAAAGGGACTTCAGGACGCTCGTGGAGATGCAGCAGTCGAAGGTCGCGCTTGACGTGGAGAAGGTCGTGGAGTGCGGCGAACGGTACGCGAACCGCAAACGGGAACTCGGCGCCATGGACTTCGACGACCTCATCGTGAACGGGCTCAGGCTCGTGCGCGATGTCGATGGCGTGCGCAACGAGCTTCAGGAACGCTTCCTGCACGTGCTTGTGGACGAGTATCAGGACACGAATTCTGTGCAGGCCCAGTTCACCGACATCCTTGCGGCGAAGCACAGGAACATCATGGTCGTCGGCGACGATTTCCAGTGCATATACACGTGGAGGGGCGCCCAGTTCGAGAACATAATGGAATTCCCGAACAGATGGAGCGGATGCCGGATAATCAAGCTCGAGCGCAACTACCGCTCGCTCGCCCCGATCCTTGACGTGGCCAACGTTGTGATGAAGGACGTGGCGCACCAGTTCGAGAAGACTTTGCGGCCATACAGGTCGGGGCAGGGGATCGGGCCGCAGCTGTACAGGATGTGGGACGGACACGCCCAGGCGGAACTCATCGTGAAGCTCGTGGAGCATCTGCGCGGGCAGGGATTCTCCTGCAAGGACATCGCGGTGCTGTACCGTTCGCACTACACCTCGATCGACATACAGCTTGCTCTGACGCGGGCGCGGCTGCCGTTCAGGATAACGAGCGGCGTGGGCGTGTTCGAGCAGATGCACGTCAAGGACGTGCTGTCGTTCCTGCGGCTGATGTTCAACCCGCACGACGAGATGAGCTTCTTTCGGCTCATAGGGCTTCTGCCGGGAGTGGGCGAGGCGTCCCTGAGGCGGTATTGGGTCCGGCTTGACCGCAGCTTCGATCCCGGAAACGGCATGGACCGAATGTCTCTCGACTCGATGATCACGCCGAAGGCCAAGGTTGGCTGGGAGGGCATGCAGAAGGCTTTCGCCGCCGCTCGTGGGCACCTTGCGGATGGCGATGACGGTCTGCTCATAGAGGATTTCGTCCACTTCTTCTACGGCGACCACCTGCATCGCCAGTTCGACGACGAAGATGCGTCCGGCAGGCTGGAGGATCTTGTCGAGCTCCAGGCCCAGATAGCGTCCTTCGAGACTGGGCTCAAGGGCTTCCTGGAGGAGGTGGCCCTGATGACGAACCTTGATGCGCAGAACAGGTCTGCCAATTCTGATGACCAGATGCAGCTCGGCACGATCCATCAGGCCAAGGGGATGGAGTGGCCTGTTGTCATACTGCCTTGGCTTGTCGATAGCGTGTTCCCGTCCGCAAGGAGCGTGGAGGACGGCAACATCGACGAGGAACGCCGCCTGTTCTACGTGGCGGTGACGCGGGCGAAGGATCGGCTGTACATGTGCGTACCGAGGTCGATGAAGCGTCCGGACGGCAGTTCCTTTCCGGCAGAGCAGTCCCAGTTCGTGAGGGAGATCCCGCAGTCTCTGTACAACGAGCATGAGGTGCGCTCCGTGACTCCGGCGTATGAGCGCAATCGCCAATACGGCAACCGTTGGGGCGGCGGCGGCCCGTCGAGGGTGCGTCCGGAGAGCAGCTGGAGGACTACATGGAGGCGTTGATCGCCGAATGTCGCGTCCATTTCGGCAGAGGCAACCACGCAGTTGCTTTTTCCGTTGGGAAAGCGTAAAATATGCAGCTTCAAAGGAGGAGTGTACACATGAACAGAGCCATGATTCGATTCTGCGCCTATGCAACTGCGGCATGCGCCGCTTCTGCGCTTTTTGCGCAGGATGATTCCTCGTCGGGCGAGGCCGGTGGAGATAGCCTGTCGGGAGTGGATCCCGCGCTTGTAAAGGCGGCGTCGAAGCCCGCGCCGAAATACTTCCATGAGCTGGTGCGGCTTCTGTCCGCAGAGGCGGATGTGTCGGTGCGGCTGCCCCGGCAGGATGCGTTCAAGGAGGCCGTTGTCGGCAAGTTCTATCCGAACGGTTCGGCGTTCCGCGTGTCGGGCGGTTCCGCGGAGTTCGAGTTCGGCAACGAGGCGTCCTTGAAGGTGGCGGCAGATTCGGAGTTCAGTCTTGCGGAAGCCGAGTTCGGCGCCCGTGCGCGCACAGTCATCCCCATTCGGGGAGTGTACACCGTATCGCTCCCGCGCACGATGCCGACGGGGCTTTTCTTCGTGGCGTACCCTAATTTCACGGTAAAGGATCTTGCCGGAGAGAGCCGCCACGAGCTTATGCCTTCCGGCGATGGCGACGAGGCGGTGGTCCATGTCATAACTGGAATGCTTGCGATCGATGGGCCGCACTACAAGATCGGGCGCATGGGCGCGGCAGACCGCATCCGTATCCGCACAACGGGCGACAAGCTGTTCACTTCGCTGCGTGGCGAGGCGGGCGACTACAAGGTCACGCTCGACCAGGGCGTATCTACGTACAGGGATCCCGTCTCCGGCGAGATTAAGAAACAGGAGCGCAGCCTTGATTTCAGCCTTACTCCGCAGTGCGCAATCAAGATATTCCGCAAGCGTTCGGCGGTTGGCGGCCGGATGGCGGTTTCGGTCATGACGTTCGACCCGTCCGGTGAGATGCGCAACAGGTTCACGTTCGCGGAAGGCACGGCAAGCGTCAATTTCGGCGAGGAGGTCGTTCGCATACAGGACATCTCCTTCAAGACCGATGGCGGAAAGCCCTCCAAGAAGGGGGGGGCGAAGGCCGACCGGTCGAATGGGGATTCTGGCGACCAGCAGTCTTCCGCCGAGTCCTCCAGCGCGAAGCCGGATTCCGGCGATGCGTCGTCGGAAGGCGGCGGTGAATCGTCTGGCGGCGGTTTCGGGGACAACTAAAACAGAAAATAGAACAGGAACAAGAAAGTGGTCATTCAACAGTTCAATCGTATCATCCGCAACAAATGGATCTGGGGCGTATTTGCAGTCGCGATTTCGGCATTCTTCGCGTTCGACTTCCTCCTTCTCAGTGGAGATCCCAGCGATGGCGGAGCCACCTCTGGAGAGCTTGATGGCAAGGACGTGCCGACATCCAGGTTCAACAGCTTCGCCGAGGATGTGCGTGGGCTTGGAAGGAACCGCAACTCGTCCCTGTCCAATGCGGAGGTCAATCGCACCGCCTGGGAAAACCTCGCCGCATACAGCGTGGCGGAGCGTCTAGGGGTCGTCGCGTCTGACGACGAGGTGAAGCAGGGCATTCTCCGCCAGTTTTCGGGGCAGGGTGGCGGATTCGACATGGCCACATACGAGCGCATCCTGCGCGACAATGGCTTCACGCCGGAACTGTTCGAATCGGCCGAGAAGCGCCGCATCACCCTGATGAAGCTCCGCATGATGATGATGGATGCATCCCGCTTCGTCTCCCCGATGGAGCTTGACACGGCGATAAACGATGTCACCGACAAGCTCACCGTGAGGGTTGTCCGGTTTTCGGACAAGGCGAAGTCGGCTCCCAAGCTCGACGACAAGGCTCTCAGGGGCTATTACGACGAGAACACCAACTCCATAGCCCTGCCGGACTGCGTGACGGTGAGGTACGTAAAGTACGTCGCCGACGAGCCGAAGCGTCTTGCCCAGTTCAAGATCACCGACGACGAAATGCACGACCATTACGACGCGAACCTCAACCGCTTCGAGGTCCAGACCACCAACGGCGTCGTGACAAGGAAGTTTGAGGAGGTGAAGGGGCTGCTTGAGAAGGAGCTTCAGCTTATCGCTTCCCTTGAGGCGTACCGCACAAACCTGCTTTTCCGCGCCTATCCTTCCGATGGGGCCGCAGATCCCAAGGCTTCGCGCCTCGATGCGATTGCGAAGGAGGACAAGGCGAAGGTGCGTACGTCTCCGCTGTTTTCCCTGGACGGATCGAGGTATGTGCCGGGCTTCATGAGCCGTCCTGCGGCTTTCGCCCCGGGCGTAGACGGCTTCAGCGAGGCTGTGGCCGAGCTTGATCCGGAATCGCCGGATCTCCGCTATGGCGTTGTGTCCGGCACCAACTGCGTATACCTGATCGAACGCGCCAGGTTCGTCAAGGCGCATGTGCCGTCCTTCGACGAGGCAAAGGCGATAATCAGGGCCGATGCCGAGGCGGACGCCAAGGAGAAGGCGTTCAAGGCTACGGTGGACAAGGTGCGCGCGCTTGCGGCGGCTGAGCTCGCGAATGGCAAGCCGTTCTCCCCCAAGATGTTCGGCGACGCCAACGTGTCTACCTCGATAACCTTTGCGGTATCTACGATGGCTCGCGGCGCCTTCCCGGACGCCAACTATGTGGCGGCGCCGGCGATGCGTCTCGCAAAGGGGCAGATATCCGATTTCGTGAAGGGCGCGTTGCCCGGCCAGGGCCTCGTGGTGTATCTTGAGGATCGTGTCCCTGGCGATGCGGCGGAGGCGCAGATGGTGCGCAGCCAGATCCGTGACGAGATGAGCCAGGCGACGGCGTATTCGTTCGTCACCGAATGGAACAGGTGGAACCTGTCGCGCATGAACCTCAAAGCCGGCGCAGGCGCGTCGATGGAGGAATATGACGATGACGGTGAAGTTTCGGAAGACTGACCCTTCCGCGACACTTCCGTCCTATGCCCATCCCGGCGATGCCGGGATGGACTTGTGTTCTGTCGAGGAACTCGTGATACCCCGGGGAGAACGGCGTTTGGTGCGCACTGGCCTTGCGATGCGGCTTCCGCCGGGATACGAGGCCCAGGTGCGTCCGCGCAGCGGCCTTGCGCTCAAGAAGGGGGTTACGGTGCTTAACTCCCCCGGAACAATCGACGAGGGATACCGTGGAGAGATCGGCGTGATACTTGTCAATCTCGGGGACGAGCCGTTTGGAGTCTGCAAAGGCGACAGGATTGCGCAGATGGTCGTGGCTCCATGCGCTCGCGCAGAGATAGCGCTTGTTTCGGAGCTTGACTCCACAGAGCGCGGCGCCGGCGGCTTTGGCTCCACCGGGGTGTGACAGGCCGATTCCGGCAGACTTATAGGATCATGCCTTCAGCAAGTGCTTGTTGAGGGCGATCGCGACGGCTTCGGCGCGGTTCGCCGCACCGATTTTCGCGAATACGGCCGAAAGGTGCTTCTTGACACTGACGGGGGAGATGCCGAATTGCTTGGCGATGTCGTTGTTTGACAGGCCACGAACGACGGATGATAGGATGTCCGTCTGCTTTTGCGTAAGGTCCGGCAGCGTGTTTTCTTCGGCATAGAGCCGTATTTCGGCGGCGATGGCCGTGCCGCCGTGGGCTACTGTGCGTATGGCCTCGACAAGGTCTTCCACTGGCGATTCCTTCGCCTGCGCGCCACGCGCCCCATACTGTATCGCGCGAATCATGTCCGCCGATGCGGTGAAGGACGAAAGCACCACGATGCCGGTTTCTGGACGTTCCTCAAGGATGCGGCGGGTGGCCTCCGCGCCGTCCATCAGCGGCATCATCAGATCCATGGTTACTATGTCGGGCTTCAGTTCTTTGGCGAGGCGTACTGCGGCTTCCCCATCGTCTGCCTCGCCAATCACGGACATATCCCTCTGTACGTTTATGAGCGCGGCAAGGCCCATGCGCATGAGCTTGTGGTCGTCGGCAAGGAGAATGGCGGTCTTTTTCATGGGCGGTCCTTTCCGTTGGTCCCCGGCGGCGGAGTGAGCCTGATCGTCACGGTCGCGCACGTGCCTTCGCCGGGCGCAGACCGAATGTCGAACGTGCCGGAGAGGCGCTTGACGCGTGCACGGACGCCTTCAAGCCCGAAGTGTCCCTCGGCCGGGCCTGAAGGGTCGTCTGGGTCGAAGCCGGCGCCGTCGTCTCGGACGGAGAAGCGGAGCGTTGCCTTTTCAAGGCTTCCGCCGATATCGACGTGGCGGGCGCGCCCGTGGCGGATCGCGTTGGAGACGAGTTCGCGGATGATGCAGAGAACGGCGTGTGCTTCCGTGTCCTTGAGGCCGGTGCGCGGCACGTCGAATGTGATGGCCGTCTCGATGTTCGGCGCGATGGGGGCCAAGACCTTGTGGATGGCGGAGGGGAAGTCCGTCTCCTCGAGCGCGTCGCTGCGCAAGTCCATCAGGCAGCGGCGGAGTTCCGTGCGGCATGAGAGGAGCATTTGTGAGGCCGCATCGAGACGGGAGCGAGTCTCTTTCTGCCCAAGCGCGATGGCATCCCGTGCCGCAGCGACCTGGCAGGCGACGCCGGAGAGGTTCTGCGAAAGCGAATCGTGCAGTTCGACGGCGAGGTTCGTCCGTTCGGCGGTGCGCTGTTCCGAAGCGATCTTGGCGGCTTTCCCCTGCGCGAGTTGCTGGCTTTTGCGGGCAATGACGGCCTTGAGGACGCGGTTGCGAATGAAGATCAGGACGAGGAGAGCGACGAGAATCGCGAGGAGGATGAGGAATTTGCCGGGTGTCCACCATGGCGGATATGCGAGGACGGTGATGTCGCGGGCCGTGCGCGGCGCGAGGAGGATGCCGGAGGCGTGCGGAAAAGCGGCGAACGTCCGGCCGATTTCCGTCTCCACGATGCAGATGCCGGTGACGGCGAGGCGGCTGCCGACGGAAAACTGCGGGAGGGCATCCATCGCCGACGTGATGTCGATGGGCAGCGTGGCGTCGCCGTCCTTCAGGGTGACGATCTTCTGCGCACTGCCGACGACAGGCTTGTCGATGACGACGCCTTCGATACGGACGGGTCTTCCGTGCAGCCACGGGTTGATTTGCGCACGTCCCTGTCCATCCGTCAGCAGTTTGGCGGGAGAGACGGCCGTGGGCGGCGGAAGGACGGCAGGCGCGCCTGGGGCCATTCGCCATTCGGCGTCCGCCAGGTTGATGCGGTAGAAGTCCGTCTCGGGCAGTCCTGCCGCCTCGATGCGGTCGCCGCAGTCCGGCAAAGGGGCATTGGCGAGACGCACGTTGTGCGTCAGCCCGGCATCCGTGAGAAGCAGCAGCCGGCGCGAGCCGAAGACGGCCGTGACGGTGCCGACTATGCGACGGCGGCCCGTAGTGTGCGACAGGTCGGACGCTACGGCGAGAACCGGATCGACGCCCGGCACGGCGAATGGGTCGGCGGGCGCGGGCGTGATCGTCCGAATGTCCGCAAGGCCTGTGCAGGAGAGCGTGCGCACGAGCGCGCGACGGGCATTTGCCGCGCCAGGCGTGACGAGTCCCGTCACCTCGACGTGTGCGCCGCGTTGCGCACGGAGGCGTTTCTCGTCCGCCTCGTCTGCGCGGATTGTCATGTATACGGCGATCCCATCGCAGTTCAGCGAGGCGTAGACATAGCGCAGGTCGATCTCGTCTCGGAAGACCTCGACGATTTCTCCTGCGGTGCGGACATCTCGGCAGTCGAAGCGCCCGCTCGCCAACTGTGTGGCCGAGACGGAGACGGGGGCGGGCGGCGGCTCGTGCCGGATGATATGGAAACTCCTGCAGCGTGCGGCGACAACGGATCCCAAGTCTCGTTCCGTGCGAACGATGGTGCCGCTGATGCAGAGGGTGTCGCCGTTTTGGATCGTCTGCCAGTCGGGCTGATGGCGGATGCTGAATACCTGCGCGCCGCCGCTCGCGTCCGCGACGAGCAGGCTGTAGTCGCCGTTGTTTTCGGCAAGGTGGACGGCGCCCGTGATCCGGAAGTCCGCGTCCGTGCGCCGGGCGAACACGGTGCGCGCCACGTCCGCGCAGTTCGTGAGCAGCGCGGATGTCGCAATGAAAATGGGCGCAATGGCGAACATAAGACGATAATTAGATCAAATACAGCCGTCACGAGAATCCGCTCAAGAGAAAGTCGATGATGTTCCTGTGAATGATGCCGTTCTTGGATAACATCGTCTTGTCTCTGGAAACGACGTACTTGGGATAGTTGTCGCCTATGGCTGAGAAGTTGCCGAATTCACGCGCTTCATTGTGCGGCGTAATCTCATAGGCGACTTGAACGTAGTAGCGTTCGGACGCGCCACGCGTCGCCACGAAATCGATTTCCTTTCCATAGGCCGTTCCGGTGCGAACCGAATAGCCCCGTGCAATAAGGTCGTTGTAAACGATTGTCTCGTAGAGAGCGCCGTATAGGTCGCTCACGAGCGATTTCTTGTAGTTGACGAAGGATGGGTCGCACGTGTAGCTCTTGTTGTTGAAGGCGACGACATCCAATCCGATGACGTCGTACCGGGGAACGATGTCGATGATGCTTGCCTCTTCGATGGCCTTTACGTAGTCCAAAACCTTGGGCAGCGAAAGCTTTTCCTCGTCGCCGACAAGCCGCTCGCGGATATGACGGCCGGAGATGTAGCTTGAAGTTGAGGAAATGACATAGTCGATGACGTGTTCGAGCGAATAGGCGTTCTTCAGGTGCTTTCTGCGCACGATGTCACGCAGGACAATGGAATCGAAGATGGACTCGACCATGATCTGGCGTTGCTCGTCATCCGTTTCCGAAAAGACCAAGGGGAACCCGCCCCAGTTCATGTACAAGGCGAATTCATCGTCCAATCCCGTTGAGAGACCTTGCTGTTTGCGATAGTCGTGAAATTCGGCGAAGGTAAATGGCATGATGCGAAAGGCCAGCGTTCGTCCGCCCAGTACGCTCTCCTTGTCGTCGTCCAGAAGCTTGCTGTTCGAGCCTGTCAGGAAGATGCTGACATTGCGATGCTTTGTCTTGATGGAGTTGACGACCTCCGGCCAGTTTTCGACGAATTGAATCTCGTCGAGGAAGATATAGTAAGTCTCTTTGTCTGAAATCTTAGACTCGATATGTTCGTAAAGGGCGATATCGTTTCGGTAGCGCCTGTTTTCAAGAAGCTCAAAACTTAGGTAAAGGATGTGAGAGGCATCGGTTGATGTCGCGAGTTCGCCTTGGATCATTTTCAGGATTTCTGTTTTCCCAGCACGGCGAACGCCTGTGAGCACTTTGATTTGCTCGTTGTCATAAAACGGGCGAATTCGGTTGAGATACATGTCTCTTTTGTACATCGGTAATCCTTCTAAAAGTGTAAACGTATTGTATCACATCTGGTCGAAAGATGCAGTGGTGTCAATTTCCGTTGACATGGCTGTGTTCTGTCTGATGGATTTTCAAAAAAAAAATGACAGTTTGGGTTGATTCTACTTGTGAAAAAATGACATCTTCGACATCTGCCATGAGTTTGCGCGTTTGAGATTGCGGCGAAGCGACCGGTTGCAAATGACGTCCGCCCGACTGACCCATTCGGGTAGGTTGCCGAACGGATGTTCGTGGTGTAATATACATTTCGTTTTTTAAGCCAGCAAAGAAAGGTGCATGATTATGAAGAAGCAAACGCGACAGGGGACTTCTCGTCGTTCTTCGGGCGCCTTGTCGTTGGCCTTGAAGGTGAGTCGAAAGGCAGGACGACGCGCATCGTCCTCAAGGACATGCGGCTGCCGGGCACGCTGGCCGTGTCCAGGAGCGGAGTTCTCGACCTGGGCGCGACGGCGTCCGCCGTCGGGTCTTTGGCGCTCTCCGACGGCGCGACGCTCAACGTGGGGGGCGGCGCGCTGACGGTGACGGACTCCTTCGAGATGGCCGGGCGCATCACCGTTTCCGGCTCGCTTGCGGACTTCGCGAACGTCGTCGAGCCGACGGTCGATCTCCTGACGTTGCCGGCGGCATCGACCGCGCCTACTTTGGCACGGACTACGCCGGCGGGCCGCGCGTCGTCAACGGCGCAATCGACGCGGGCTGCGGCGAGTTCAACCGTCCGCCGACTGGCGGGCGCGTCATTTTCAGGTAAGGAAAGGAGATCCAGACGATGTCAAGAAGGTTCTTTCATGCCGGCGTCCTGCTGCCCGCCCTGCTGCTGTCCGGGACGTCCGGCGCGCGCAACCCCTACAATCCGCCAATGGCGCGGGACGGCCTCGAGATCCGCGGGGCGAAGCTGCCGGTCATCGACGGCCGGCTGGACGACGAGGTCTACGGACGCACGGAGTTGAGTGCGCCTTTCATGTCGCTCGGCAGGGAAAGCTCGACGGTCAACGCCCTGTGGGAGGATGCCTCCGACCGCTATTCAAGGTTGAAGACGCGCTTTCAGCTCGTGGCCGACACGGAGTCGCTTGTCGTTGCCTTTCACGCGCCGGTCCCGGCAGGCGAGAAGGCCCGGGGCTCTGGCGCGTTCGGCGGCCAGGACGACTTCGTGGAGTTCTTCGTCATGGCCGACAACGGGCATGACTTCACGCAGATTCTCGTCGATGCCGGCGGCCACGCGCTGGCCTACCGCTACGCCGGCTCGGGCAGCATCGGCGCCAAGGTGTCTCTGGAGGGGCTGGCCGCGGCCGCGGCGGAGACGGCGAAATGAAAGGCGCGTTGACCCTGGTCGCCGCCGTCGTTGCCGGACTTGCGGCGTTTGCGCGTGTCGCGTCGGTTGTCGAGGTCGGCGGCGTGCCGCGCATCGCGATAGACGGGCAGC
>SAMEA104315424__coassemble_1112_pt1 | contig 13566 bp, 6 predicted proteins | sample SAMEA104315424__metabat2_low_PE_034 | metagenome-assembled genome bin SAMEA104315424 (sample SAMEA104315424) | gut metagenome | biome: Monkey gut; feature: monkey-associated habitat; material: faeces | place: China | collected 2013 | reverse complement strand
GATCTTCACCCTCATGGACACCGTGCCGCCTGCCGTTCTGACGGACATCCGGATGGGATGCGGATATCCGGTCGCACATACGAGCTGAGCCCATGGGGTCGAGCCGTGGGACGGAACCACGCGGCCCGTGGCATCCAGTTCCTCGGCGGACATCGCAATCACCGCACCCTCCGTGAACTTCTCGGCGACGTACCCGCCACTTACCGTATAGGACGCATCGCCGCGCACCGGATACGTCCCAAGCACGGCGGTCGTCACGTCCCGGCTTGCGTCCGACGCCACCGTCTTCGGCGGCAGATTGGTTATCCAGCTGTTTCCGTCGATGGTCACACGCCGCGCACCGGCGCTGTACGCACGCCCCGACTCGGCACCGAACGGCACACGCGTAAAGCGTATCTCGTTGTTCCTGAACGTGATGTCCGATCCCGCCGCAGCCATGAACGCAGGTCCGTACGGATTCACGAACACGTTCTCCTCGATAAGGATGTCCCTGATGAAATCTGGATCGAGAGAATCGGCCTTCCATGGAGTAACTGAAACGAATGACGTGGAGATCACCGGCATTGTGCGGTCGATGTGGCAGCATTCATCGAAGAGGTTTCCGCGAATCACGATGTTCGTCTCCCCGAGGCCCTCGCACCAGAGCCGCTTGCGCGCGTCGGCGAGGATCCAGACCGAACGGCCTCCCGTGCGGCGGAATGTGCAGTCCTCGATCGTGAGGTTCGACGGAGAAAAGAGGTTGCGGTGCGCGGAGTCCTCGAACAAGCAGTTGCGCACTATCACGTTGTCCGTGCCGTAGGCCCGGTCGAAGACGAAGAAGTTGTCGCCTATCTCCGGCGGGATGTCGCTGTCGAGCAGGAGGTCGTTCCCGCGGATCCCGGCAAGCGTTGCCCGGAATCCGGTGGCGCGCCAATCGGGATACCGCAACTCCATCGGGTCGCCTATGTCCGGGCGGAAATAGCCGATCCCCCTCTCGTTGACGATCGTCAACGTCCTTGAATCCTTGCGCGAGGCGACGGTGAAGCGGTCGTGGACGTTGATCGCGTCGTCGTTGTTGAACCGCACGGTGCAGTTAAGCATCTTCATGAATCCGCTCGACCGGGCGACGTGAAGTCCATCCGACACTGTGGAGTATGGTCTGCGATACGGCGAGTCCGGGCGCGGCTCGATGCGTACGTTCTCGATCTGCGTGTACTTCTGCTTGCCGTCGATCACGATGCCCATGCCGAAGCAGCTCCATATGTCGATGTCCTGCAGCGTGACATGGCGACTGGATACGAGGTTGATGCCGTTCTTGCCGTAATACTGGTGCTGGAGACGGTATGTCTGCCCCACCTTGAAACGCCTGGTGTCGCTCACGTTCAGCGAAGGCGAGAAGTGTACGTCCATGCGGGGGTTGTAATCCCGCCTCAAATCCTTGACCGCAGGATATACGCGCAGCATATTCGGGGCGATCCATTCGTTCTTCGCGCCCCAATGCCCCTCCGACAGCCCAAAGTGCCAGTGCGGTCCGGGCGTGAAGCGCTCATGCGAAGGATCCATAACCTGTATCTTCTTGACAGGAACCGGATCTGGATATTTCGGGTAGCGGGCGAAGTCCGGGAGCATAAGGTCAACGTAGGATGCATTAGGGTTCTTCTCATCGATGTGAATCGCCTTGCAGACGCAGAAGAAGCCGAGCGGATCAGCCTCCCAGTCCCAGTCCATCTTGAAGTCGCACACCTTCACGCGCTCGCAGTCCTTGACGAGCAGGTTCGCGTTCTCGTGCACAAGCTCGCTCTGCGGCTGGCATCGAAATTCCGCAGGGCGGCGAAACACGAGCAACGCGCCGCGTCCGTCAAGCGTAAGGTCCGTGAAGTTCGTGACGGCAATCCCGTGCGGCGCATCGAAGCACCTGTACGTTCCGGGATCGAGTTCGAGCGTCCTCGCCCCCTTCTCGCGGCAAGCCGCCAGCGCCCGGTTTATCGCGGCGGCGTTGAAATCGTTGGTCTCGGAAAATCCGTAGTCGGCCGCACGGATGATCGGTGTGCCGTCGCCGCGCGGAGTCTGTACGATAAACTCGGGGCTGCCGGCAGGCAGGGCTCGGCAAAGGCACGGGAGCGCCGCCTGCACCGCAAGAAGTGCAATTCCAAATCTCATGGTTCATTCCTCCAAATCAGCGCAGAACCACAACGGTGCCGCGGCACACGCCAAGCGACATCTTGCCGTCTCCGATACGCAGTCGCCACATGGGGCCAAACCCGTCAAGCGTCGGCTTCCCCGCTATCTTCGTGGCGCTGGCGACCAGCCGGAACCGCTCGGCATCAAGTCCAGAGACATCTGCGGCGCGGATCTTTGAACCGGCGGCGAACTCAAGGCACCCGTTGACCGTCAGGGCATTCCCGACATTGAAGTTCGCAGAATCTACAACGTAAGCCTCCGTGACCGTGACGTCACCCTTCACCGCGCCCGCGCCCTCGAGCGTCGTGGCGGAAATGGGCACCGCAAGGTTCAGGGCCGCTCCGGCGGACACCTCAAGCGGCTGTCCATTCGGGATCGTACCCGTACTTGCGACATCAAGGAAGCCTTCCTTTACGGACGTCTTTCCTGCATATGTGTTTTCGCATACGAAAGCGAGAGTTCCTGGCCCGCGCTTCTCAACGCCGCCAGAGACCGCATCCTCCAGTTCGCAGGCGCAGTTCCACGACTGGTCGCCGTCCATCGACCACACGCGCACGACCGTCGCATCCGAATAGCCCGTGCCTCGCGACGTTACGACAACATCGCCGCGCAAAGTCCGCGCCGCGTCGTCGAACGGCGCGTAGGCTGTCGCGCCCACGCCGGTCGCGTCCACGATCTCGATGCGGGCCGGGCCGATGTATCTGGTTGCGCGGAATGCCTCGTCGTCAGGCAGGGTGATGGACTTGACCGTCTTCCCCGTAGGCGCCTCAAGCGGAGCGTTGACCTTCATTGTCGTGCCAGCCCCGGCGTCGAACACGATGCCGCCGCGCTGGCACAGGAACCTGTCGGGAGCCGCGCGCCCGACCGAATAGAACAGGCCCGGAGTCCCCGTGTTCGCCGGTGCGCGCCATATGCCGCCGTCGAAGGAGACGTACTCCTTCGACCCTTCCGGCCAGGTCCAGCTGTCGCCAGCGTTGTTGACGATGGACTTCGCCTCGTAGACGCCTCCGTCATTCACGTTGATGGAAGCCGTGAAGTCTTTGCGGCTCTGCATTCCTACGAACCAGGCGGGCTTGAAGACCGTACCTGTTCCGGCGATGGTCAACGTCGCCTCGCCGCCAGTAACGGCAACATTGTCCGTGAAGCCCATGTACGTCGAACCGGCTGTCTGCGTGAACGCCGCGCCGTCGGCGACGACCATGTGTCCACGTCCGCCAACGGAGAGTTTCAGGTTTTCGCCCTGCACCGTCGCCGTACCGCCGCGCTGGACGAAAAACGCCGTGGAGCCATCCCCGTAGGCCATGCGCAAATAGCGCGGCGCGACAACCGTGCCATCCGTCATGCCCCAGTAGCCATAGCCGACGCTGCCACCCTCCGTCGTGCCGAGGTTGCTCGAATAGGAGCCATCCGGAGCGTCCATGTATACGGATCCGCCCGCCTGGTATACCGCCCCGCGGCCGCGCGTGCCGACTGCGAAATTGTTGCTCATCGATGCGCCCGCGCCAATCTCCAGCGTTCCCCACGTGCGCTCCGTCCCGGAAAGCCCTCCGACATACAGGTACGTCCTCGGATTCCCCATGCGGAAGTCGGTCGCGCCGGAGATTTTCAGTTCGCCCGGCCCCTTCCCGTTCGCGAACCGTCCGAACACCTGGCACGAGCCGTTCGTGAACGCGACAAGGCCCGCGTCAGAGTAGCTGACGGTCGATTCGTCGGCAATCGTAAGATACGCCGCATAGTTTGTCTCGGAGTTCCGCACGTTCAGTTCGCCGTCCGAGACGTAAATGCGCGTGAAGATGTTGGACGGGCCGCCCAAGTTGAACACACCGTCGCCGCCCTTCTCAAGGTATCCGTTGCTACAGACGACCGCACCATTGAGAGTGACGGAGTGTCGTTTTCCGTCACCTGTCCGTTGAGGCCAGACCGTCAACTGGCTGCCAAGATGGGTGAAATCTCCGTTTATGACGTTCATCGCGCCGGAATCGCCGCCGCCATTGCTTTCAATCGTGGCCTTGCCCTTGCGAGACCATACGACAGACCAATCGATCGGATTCGCGCCAGGAATCCAAAAGGCTTCCGCCGTGGATGCCAGTTCAAGGACATTCGTCTTGCCGCCGTTGAACGCGCTGCCATAGACGGAGAACGTATTGGCCATCACGATGTGTCCGGGATTGGCTATCGTGCAATAATGGAAACGAACGCCGGCCGGCGAAGCCACTGTGAGAACATGGCCCTGCAAGTCGCACCGGCGCACGAACCACGGGGACTGGCCGCCAATCGTGGCGTCGTCCGTCAGCCGCAGTTCCCAGACGTACCAGTAGGGCGTCACGCCGCCCGCCGCGCGATCGTAGTAGAACGCGCCGGAGCCGTCAGGGCCAGAGCCCGCGATCCTCACGATGGAACGGAAGCCGCGCCCCTCGGCGTTGCCGTCATCCTTGTCCGCCTCGAACGTCGCTCGAAGCTGTGCGCCACTGGACACGGTGATCGTGTTCGGAGAGTCCGTCCCGCTCCCGCCCGAACCGCGCCCAAGCGCATTCCTGTGCGTCGCGACCACAACACCCTCCTGTATCTCAACGTCGCCATGGTACGTCTCGCTGTCGCCGGATATCGTAAGCGTCCCCGCTCCCAGCTTTACGACCCTGGTCACGCCGGCGGGGATCGCATCCGCATATGTCTCGTTACCGGAGACGGCAAACGTCATCACACCGTTCTCAATCACCACGCCCGCGTCCGTCGGCAAGGCCATCATGAAAACCGCCGCACACAAACCCACCATACATGAGATACGCATAGACAAACTCCTTTTGTCGGTTAAAACTGCATCAATTATATCATTTTTTTTTTACCGTCAACCGAGTGAAATAGTGTATAATCGGTGGCCATGTTGATACATTTCATCCTGATGTCCGCGGCGATCGCATGCGGAGGGCAGACCGTCCAACCGCAACAAGAGAAACATGCGCACAGCCAGACAACCGCTGGCGATTTCGACACCGTCTCCGCGTGGGTGACGGGCAACCGCTTCGCGTACGGCGCGAACCGGGACCGCATTGCCAGCGGATGCCCGCAACTTGTCGCCGTGTTCTCCGGCAAGGATGGCGGCCGACGAATCTTCAAGCTCGGCAACATAAACTCGAAGGGCAGGTATCTCCTGTCTCGGAAATTCTCCGAAGCCGAACGCAAGTCGCTTTCCGGGTGGTCATTCGCCGGAGTGGAAATCAAGGGGGCCTTGCCCGAAGACGGAGACATAGCTGTTGACGACGTGCGCATCTTCCGCGAGAGGCTTGGCCCAATCGAAACGCCCCGCCGTCCAAAGCGCCCTTTCGCGACGATGGAAGGTCTCGTGCAGGGATTCAACACCGGCGACGGGGTGCTTCCGTTCCCGACCGACTCCCAGACCATTCTCCCGAAGGCGGCCGCGTCAAAGCCGCCGCTCCCCATACAGCCGCGATTCACCGGCGGAGCCGTCCATCCCGACGAGGCAAGGTTCCTCTCCTCCAATATCCGCCGCGTGGGGCGCACACTCGTAGTCGAGCTGACCGCGCCCGCAGGGAAGGTGACAGAGATTACGCTCGGCCCGTCGGACGAGTCCCCATGCGTTAAAGCGATCAGGATACCATATCTGCCGTACGGGGACTGCAGAATGCTTGAAGGCGGCCTTTTCCGCTATGCCGCACCCGACTGGTACAGGTCGAACGCCTCGGTCATCGAGACGGACAAGTCGGACGGCACCGTGCGTCTCAAATACCTGCCGAAGACGGATGGCACGTACAACCCCGTCTGCGAACGCATCGTCATTGCGCTCTCCGACCGTCTCGAAGACGTATTCCCCGAAATACCGAACCCTCCATCCCCATACAAGGCATTGACCGGCACAAGGGTGTGGAGGACACATGCGGCGAGCGACCGCGTGCGCGATGCCGCACTCTGGCGCTACGTCCATGACGAGCTCGGCATCACGGAAGTCTGCGTAATGGATCACGAGACGATGTGGCGCGACGTGGCCGAACCGTTCACGTTCGTCGCCGACGCGGCGAAGGGCAAGGGCGGCGATGCCGCGCAACGCGCATTCAGCAGGCTGATGAACGAAGAACTTGGATACGTCTACGGCCCGTACAACAACTACACTGACTTTGCCGACAACAACACGGCCCTGTGGGATGAAAGCGTCCTGTCCAGGAATCCCGACGGATCGTTCGTTCCGGCATGGCTTCGCTGCCACCACCCAAAGCCAACGGTCGCCGCCGAATTCTGCGAGCGGATCGCTCCCGTCGCCCAGAGGAAGTTCGGCTTCCGGGGGGCTTACTGCGACGTCCACACCGCGCGTACGCCATGGTCCTACGTCGATTACGACGCCCGTGTGCCGGGAGCCGGGACGTTTGCGCAGACGTTCTATGCCTATGGCGAGCTGTTCTCGATACAGCGCCGCGTCTGGAACGGCCCGGTCTGGAGCGAGGGAGGCTGCCACTTCCTGTACGCGGGACTGACGGACGGCAACTATGCGCGGGACCCGCGCATCGATTTCCTGGCGGAGCCATGGCTCGTGGATTTCGACCTGCTCAAGATCCATCCGCTCGAATGCGATTTCGGCATGGGTTCGCTCTTCCACTTCTCGCCGGGCCGGACGCTGAGGGAGAAGCAGTTCTACCAGCCGCACATGCCGGAGGGCCGCGACAGACTCGTGGACGCATTCCTCTGCGCGGAACTCGCGTTCGGCCACGCGGGCTACCTCATCCTCGACTGGATGTGGAAGCCGGCGAAGATGTTCGGCCCGGCGTATTGCGGCGGCGGACGCGAGACGTTCGAGGACGGCAAGGCCATCGCGATGCGCAGCTATTACCTGATCCGGCCGATTGCCGCACGATATACGCAAACGTCGGCAGAAAGCATCCGGTACCTCGCCGCCGATGGACGGTGGACCGACGTGAACGGCGCCTTGCGAAGCGATGCGATCCTTAGACGCCAGATACACGTCCGCTACGCCGATGGCACACACGTGATCGCCAACGGCCATCCGTCAGAACGCCTGCGCTCGACACTCGGCGGCACGGCGGTCGACCTGCCGTCCTACGGCTTCAGGGCATGGACTGAGGACGGCGCTGTATTCGTGGAGTCGGGCGACGCCGATGGCTCCAAGCCACGGTTCGACTATGCGGAAACCCCAGAGGCCGTCTACATCGATGGGCGCGGCTCGCCGGCAGCGTTCCGCAATGGCCGCACCGATGGCGGGCCTGTCGTGACGCGCCGCTAATCCGGCAACGCGACGGCAGACCTACGCGACAAGGCCTGCCACCACTGCGGCGAAGCGGCACTTTGCGCGCGCAGGATCCTTCTCCACGCCAAGCATTACGCGAAGGGCGACCGACTCCATGAGCGCATACAGGGTTTCCGTCGCCGCCTCGGGATCCACATTCCCGCGCAATTCGCCGGAGGCAATGCCCTCCCTGACAAGCCTGTCCAGCGCGACCTTGAATCCGCCGGTGAATTCTTCTATGCGCTTTGCCATGTCGTGGCCTGAACGAACCATCGCAAACACGAACTCATATATCGCGGAAAAGAAATCCTTCTTGCAGTACATCGCGTCGATCACGATGTAGCATGACTTCTCAATGCGCACGGACACAGGCTGGCGGTCCTCGGCGATCCGCCCGAATTCCGCCTTGAGGCCAGACGTGATGGAATGTATGGCCGCATCGAACAATTCCCGCTTCGTCTTGAAATACCTGTACAGGGCTGTACGGGCTATCCCGGTGGACTTGGAGATGTCGAGGAACGAGACTTTCGCGAAGCCCATGTTGGCGAAGAGCCGCATCGCGCTCGCGACTATGATCTTCCGCCGTTCGCTGTGGTTGACTGCCATATTGCCGCCGATTATATCATATGGCGCAAGCCTCTGGTCACTCCCACTCTATCGTCGCGGGGGGCTTGGACGATATGTCGTACACCACGCGGTTTATCCCGCGCACCTCGTTGATTATGCGGTTCGACATCGTTGCGAGAGTGTCGTAGGGCAGCCGCGTCCAGTCAGCGGTCATCGCGTCCACGGAGTTCACCGAGCGGATGGCGCAGGTGTACTCGTAGGTGCGCTGGTCGCCCATTACGCCGACGGAACGGCACGGCAGCAGCACCGCGAAGGTCTGCCATATCGTCTTGTAGTCCGGCAGCTTGCGCACCTCCTCCTGGACGCGCAGGTCGGCAAGCTGGAGCAGCTTCACCTTCTCCTCGGTGACCTCCCCGACTATCCGCACCCCGAGTCCCGGCCCAGGGAACGGCTGACGGTCGAGCAGTTCGTCCGCCATGCCCATCACCCTTCCGACGGCGCGCACCTCGTCCTTGAAGAGTTCCTTCAGCGGCTCGACCAGCTCGAAATGCAGGTCTGGCGGCAGTCCGCCCACGTTGTGGTGGCTCTTTATCGTGTGCGACGGCCCCTTGACCGGGGAACGGCTCTCTATCACATCCGGGTAGATGGTCCCCTGGGCGAGATACCGGCAATGGCTGTAGCGGCGAGCCTCCTCGGCGAACACGTCGATGAAGAGCTTGCCTATGATCTTGCGCTTCGCCTCCGGCTCGTCCACCCCCTTGAGCGCGGCGTAGAACCTCTGCGCGGCGCGGGCGACGGTCAGGTCCAGCCCGATGTTCTTCCTGAACATCTCCTCGACCTGTTCCGGCTCACGGTATCGACCAAGCCCGTTGTCCACATAGATGCAGTGGAGCCGCTTGCCTATGGCCTTGTTCAGCAGCACCGCCACGACGGAGGAATCCACGCCGCCGGAAAGGCCGAGCACCACCTCGTCGTCGCCGATCCTGCGCTTCAGGGACTCGACGGCCGCCTCCACCCAGTTGCCGAGGTTCCAGCTCTTCTTCGCGCCGCAGACCTTGAACACGAAGTTGGACAGTATCTGCGTGCCATATTGCGTATGCACAACTTCAGGGTGGAACTGGAGCGCGTACATCCTCCTGTCGTTGTTGAACATCGCGGCGAACGGGCAGGTTGCGGATACCGCCCCCCTCTCGAAGTCGGCCGGTATCGCCTCGACCCTGTCTCCATGGCTCATCCACACAGTGATCGTACTCGGGATTTCGCTGAACAGCGGATTGCCGGGCATGACCTCTATCGTCATCTTCCCGTATTCTCGCTCGATTCCGGGCACGACCTTGCCGCCGAGCTTCTGGCTCATGAGCTGCATTCCGTAGCAGATGCCGAGAACGGGAACGCCAAGGCTGAATATCCCAGGATCCACGCCCGGCGCACCATCCTCGAACACGCTGTTTGGCCCGCCGGACAGTATCACTCCAAGAGGCGGATTCTCGCGCAGCCTCTCGGCGGTGGTGGAGCAGCTTACTATCTCCGAATAGACCGCCATCTCCCGAATCCGCCTTGCGATCAACTGCGTGTACTGCGACCCGTAGTCCAGTATAGCGATCCACTCCCTGCCATCTGCCGGAATCTGCTTTTCCATGTCATTCGTCCCTTCAAAAAAAAACGATCCGCCTGCGCACATGCCCAGGCGGACTCCTCTAAACCGTCTCCACTATGCCAAGCTTTGTCAGCCTGTAGTTCATCATGCGCGGGCTCACGCCAAGCTGGCGCCCGGCTGCGCTGCGGTTGCCGTTGTTCTTGCGTATCGCATCCTCCAGCACCCGCCTTTCGTATGCGGCGAGCTTCTCCGCAAGCGTCTCGTGCCTATCCTGCGCATTGCCGAACGGCGACTCGGCATACTCTTCGGACTGAAGCTGCGGAGGCAGGTTGTACCCGTGTATCGTATCGTCCGTCGCGGTCAGCACGGCCCGCTCTATGCAGTTCTCAAGCTCCCGGACGTTGCCGGGCCACTTCCACGCAAGCAGCATGTTCACGGCCGGCTCGGAAAGCTTCGTGACGTTCTTTCCGTACTTCAGGCTCATCCTGCCCATGAAATGCTCCGCGAGAAGCAGCACGTCGCCTGTTCGCGACGCCAGGTCCGGCATCGATATCGGAAACACCGAAAGCCGATAGTAAAGGTCCTCGCGGAAGCGCCCCTCGAGCATCATCTTCTCGAGGTTGCGGCTCGTCGCCGCAATGAAGCGCACATCGGAATGTATCTCCTCGTTTGAGCCTATGCGCGAGAACGTGCGTTCCTGGAGGAACCGCAGCAGCTTGACCTGGAGCGGAACGGAGAGGTCTCCTATCTCGTCGAGGAACAGGGTGCCGCCATCCGCCGCCTCGGCACGGCCGATCCTGCGTTCGCGCGCATCGGTGAACGCGCCCTTCTCGTGCCCGAACAGTTCCGACTCTATGAGGGCTTCCGGCAACGCCGCGCAGTTGAGGGTTATGAACGGCTTGTTCTTGCGGTTGGAAAGCCGCTGTATCGCCTGCGCGACGAGTTCCTTGCCCGTGCCGCTCGCGCCGCGGATGAGCACGGTCGCATCCGACGGCGCGACCTGCCTTATCTGCTCGTACACGGAGCGCATCTCGCGGCAGTTGCCGATCATGTCGCCGGGAGTCTCCGCGAGCATATCCCTCAGCTTCCGGTTCTCCGACTCGAGCTTGTCGCGCTCTTCGCGCTCCTTGAGGCACACGCCGGCGGCATCCGCCGTTATGTTCGCGATTATCTGCAGCAGCGCGACATCGCGGTTGAACGACTCCACGGATCCGTCCGGCGGATTGACGCGGTCTATCGAGAGCGTGCCTATGACCTGGCCAAGGTGTATCAGCGGCACGCACACGAACGCTATTGCCTCGGAATCGCTGCGAGCGCCCGTGCGGTTGAGGAAACGATGGTCCTTGCGGATGTCCGGCACCACTTCTGCGCATCCCGTCTTGGCGACGGTGCCGGTTATGCCTTCGCCGAGCCTATAGTGCCCGTGCGCCCTTTCGGCCTCGCCAAGGCCGCGTGACGCCTCTATCGAAACCTCGTCCCCGTCAAGCAAAGTGAACGTGCCGCGGAGGGTTCCCATGCGGCTCTCAAGTATCTCAAGCACCTTTTCGAGGATATCCCTCACATTCCTCTCGCACACTAGAACGGTGCTTATATCCCGCAGAACATCTATCTCTGGCGACAACTTCGCTTTCATGGGCGTGGTATTTTACCAACTTTCAACATGGCGGTCAAATCTCCATCCGTTCGACATGCGTTCGGCCGGATCAAAGCAGATCCACGATGCGCAGCGCACCGATGTTCGGCTGGGACGGATCGGCGTAATACCGCGTAATAGTCTTTATGTCGTCCCCGGAAATGGACACGGCCATCTCCGCGCCGAACCTCTGGTATACGTGGTCGATGCAGATCTTGCGCAGCTCATACGCGGCCTTCGTGCCGTGGAAGCCGAGGATGCGCAGTTCATGGTTTATCTCGGCAAACGTCTCGTCGGTCACATCCAGTCCAGACAAGCCGCCATAGGCGTCGAATCTCTCCCAGATGTCATCGTGTATTGGCCAATACACGCGACGGCCGCTCGACAGTTCCGTCTTGTGCGGCGTATACGAAAGGTAGTGCCTTGACGGGATTCTCTCCGAGACGGGATCATCGTCCCGCGTGACGAAGTTCTCGTCCTTCAGTCGCAGCACATCCCCGTTTCGCATCGCGAACTCAAGCATCATCGTCGCGGCGAACCAGTGCTCGCCCGTCTGCCTCGCATACCACGCCTTCACCCTCGCGAGCATCTCCGCCGATGGCCTGACGTAACGCGGCGCCACCGCGCGGAAAGACGGCACGTCCAGGGACGGGATGTCCCATCCCGCATCCCTGTAGTATGGAGCGCACCATTTCGCAAACAGGCCCCTAAGCTGGCTCACGTAGCTCCACGCGGACAGCCTCGTGAGCCCCCTCCCCGTGAATGTGGCGAGTGCGGCGTCGATCCTCTGCCTGGTCAGGACGTCAACCCCCGAGGCAACGTCCACCCCGGCCGCCCCGCATACGCTCACCGTCCCGCGGAGCACATTCATGACAGTCCCGCTTCCAGGCCGTCCGGTCTTCATGCGCTCAATCTGCGCAATCACGCGATAGCATTTCATCACCTGTTCAATCGTCGGCACCATTGCTTTCCCTTTCTGCCGAGGCACTCCAGGACATCTGCTGCCACGACGATCGGACATGGCGTGGGATTGGCTGCGTCATAAGGCCGCAGCCCAGAATGAGACAATTGAACCTGACGCTCGGCGGCGGACTGTCATGTCACCGAAGGTCCTGGCGATGGCGCAGGACCGCATCCGCGATCCTGTCGGCCACAGTCCTGGCGTCAAAGCCATACTCCCCTTCAAGCTCGCCCACCGTTCCATGGCCCACGACGGCATCCGGCCATCCGAACCTCAGATCGGCGCCCATGCTCTCGCCGAAGCCGCCGCACACGACCCCGTTCTCAAGCGTCGCCACGGCATCCGCTTCAGGGATCTCTCCGGCAAATGGCTTCACGGCATTCACTGGCACAACCTTTGCGAACACACCCCTGTCCGCAAGCAGACGCCGCACCGCGCAAGCCTTTGCCACCTGGTCGCCTACCGCGCACAACGCCACAGTCGGAGGGCGATGCGCATCCGGGACGTCCACGGCGAAGGACTTGCCCGCCTCCATGTCGCGGAGCAGTTCGGCTCTCGATGGCGCATTCCCCTTTGGATAGCGAATCGCAACGGGGCCATCGGACCTGACCGCGTCGGCAAACGCCTCCTGGACGTCCTCCACGCACGTCGGCGCGACCAGCCTCATGCCCGTCAACGGCTTCAGCAGCGCAATGTCGTAAAGGCCATGGTGCGTCGCGCCATCCGCACCGACGCATCCCGCCCTGTCGACCGCAAACACCACCGGCAACCCCTGAAGGCACACGTCATGCTGGATCTGGTCTATCGAACGCTGCAGGAACGTGGAGTATATCGCCACGACCGGACGCATGCCGGCCTTCGCCAACCCCGCCGCGAACGTCACGGCCAGCCCTTCACAGATGCCGACGTCGAAGAACCTCCCCGGAAACGCCTTCGCGAACGAATCGAGGCCAGTGCCGCTTTTCATCGCCGCAACGACAACGCACACCCGTTCGTCCGCTTTCGCGAGCCGAAGCATCGCATCCCCGAACGCCGCGTTCCACGTCATCCTGCGCGGCCTCCCGTCATTGTCATGCGGCGTCGCCCTGCCATCGCATAGACTGGCGGCTGAAGCCTTTGACAGGGCCTCCTCGACATTGAACGGCCCCACTCCGTGCCATGCCGTCGGATCGACCTCTGCCGGAGGGAATCCCTTCCCCTTCTTCGTCACGACATGCAATACGACGGACCTCTTGTCCTCCTTCGCCACCATCAGCGCGGAAGTCACGGCTGCAAGGTCATGTCCGTCCACCGGTCCGATGTACCGCAGGCCAAGCGACTCGAAGAGCGAATTCCGGAGCCAAAGCGACTTTACCACCTGCTCCACCCGGTGGTATAGCGAGCGCAGAAAGGGAAGC
>SAMEA104315424__coassemble_1090_pt1 | contig 13720 bp, 15 predicted proteins | sample SAMEA104315424__metabat2_low_PE_034 | metagenome-assembled genome bin SAMEA104315424 (sample SAMEA104315424) | gut metagenome | biome: Monkey gut; feature: monkey-associated habitat; material: faeces | place: China | collected 2013 | reverse complement strand
CGCAGGCGCGGCACGAGCCGCCGCATTCGCACGGGACGCCCTTGCGGAGATTCCTCCACACGGCGAACGCCGCAAGGGCCAACACCGCCACAACGACCAGGACAGAACCAAGGCCCATCTCAGACCTCTCTGACCTTTGCCGGACGGAAGATCATCCAGAGACACCAGACGTCAACCAGAATGGTGATGGCGGTCCACACGCCGAAGCCGCCGCCCGCCGCAAGCATGCCGAGCTGGTACACGGACAGCGCAAGCACGTAGCCCACGAACAGCTGGAACGCAATGGCGAACCATCCCCAGACCTTCGACCCCATCTCGCGGAACGTGACCGCGATTGCGACCATGCACGGCGGGACGAAGAGATTGAAGAGCATGAACGACATCGCCGCAAGCTTGGGATATGCGGACATCGATCCGAAAAGCGCACTGACGTTTGAAGCCGTGGTCGCACCGCCCAATCCTGCGGAGACCATGCCCAGCGTGGCCGTGGCCTGCTCCTTTCCGATCTCGGCCGACACCGTGGCCGCGGCGCCCTGCCACGTCCCGAATCCCAGCGGCGCGAACAGCCACGCAATCCATCCGCCAACCGTCGCAAGTATGGACTTGTCGATATCGTCGCCAACGAGATTGAATCCGAAATCAAAGGACATGATCAGCCACAGGAACACGCAGGCGGGGAATATCACCGCCCCTGCCTTTATCACGTAGGCCTTCACCCGGTTCCACGTGTGGTGCAGGATTCCCGAAACGGTAGGCATATGGTACGCCGGAAGCTCCATCACGAACGGAGCGGCCTCGCCGGCGAATGCCTTGGACTTCTTCAGCGCGATGCCGCCGAGGACGATGATGGCCATGCCTATCACGTCCATGAGCGGAGCCACATACCACATCTCGCGGAAGAAGATCGCCGAGAACATCGCTATGATAACGGTCTTCGCACCGCATGGGATGAACGTGGCGAGGATGATCGTCATCCTGCGGTCACGTTCGCTTTCTATAGTCCTCGCCGCCATCACGGCCGGCACTCCGCACCCCTTGCCGACGATCATCGGGATGAAGGATTTGCCGGAAAGACCGAACTTGCGGAAAAGCCTGTCCATGATGAACGCTACACGGGCCATGTATCCGCAATCCTCAAGGAACGCAAGGAACAGGAACACGACCATGATCACCGGCACGAACCCTAGCACCGTGGCGACGCCGCCCCATGCGCCATCGTTCACCAGGCTCGCCACCGTCTCGCTCACGCCAAGACGCTCCAGCCCTGCGCCGATGAGCGCACCGATCCCCGGCACCCAAACACCGTAGGCGGACGGATCCGGCTCCTCAACCTCCTTGGCCGCTTTGTAGGCCGTCTCGTCAACGTCCCACTCTTCGGCCATCTCGCCGGTCTCCTCGTCCTCGATGGACGCCTTCTTTTCGCCGGCCTCCCAAGCCTTGACCGTCGCCTCCGCCTTGGCGAAATCTTCGCACGCCGTCTCGTAGTCCTTTCCGTCAACCTCATGCGTCGTGAACGGAAGATGCCAGCCATCCCCGAGGAAACCGTCGTTCGCCCAGTCCGTCAGCGTAGTGCCTGGTCCGCCATCCGCAACGGCGAGCCACCACATGGCGCAAAGCGACAGGATGAATATGGGAAGCGCAAGGATGCGGTTCGTCACAACCTTGTCGATCTTGTCGGACAGCGTAGTGGATGCCCTGCGGGGCGAACGCTTGTACGTATCGGCGACTATCCTCTGGATGTATTCGTAGCGCTGGGTGGTGATGATGGACTCGGAATCGTCCTCCATCTCCTTCTCGCAATCCTTGATGTGGCCCTCTACGTGGGACACGATGTCCGCAGGCACGTTAAGAGTCTCTATGGCCTTCGCATCGCGCTCGAAGACCTTGATCGCGGCCCAGCGGCTCGTGGCCTTCTCGACCTTGCCATGCAGCGATTCCTCTATGTGGGCGATGGCGTGTTCCACAGACCCGGTGAACACATGGGGACGCTCGCCCTGGATGCCCTTTTCGGCGGCCTCGATGGCCATGTCTGCCGCCTTCTTGGTGCCTTCGCCCTTGAGGGCAGATATCTCCACTACGGCGCATCCAAGCTCCTTGGACAGCTTCGCCAGGTCTATCCGGTCGCCATTCTTGCGAACCACATCTATCATGTTGACGGCCACGACCATCGGGATGCCGAGCTCCAGAAGCTGCGTGGTGAGATACAGGTTTCGCTCCAGGTTGGAGCCGTCAACTATGTTGAGGATCGCATCCGGACGCTCGTTCACGAGATAGTTCCGGGCAACGACCTCCTCGAGTGAATACGGCGACAGCGAATAGATGCCGGGCAGGTCCTGTATTACCACCTTCTTGTGGCCGAGAAGCACGCCGTCCTTCTTCTCCACGGTTACGCCCGGCCAGTTGCCGACATATTGCGCCGAACCGGTAAGGTCGTTGAACAGCGTCGTCTTCCCGCAGTTGGGGTTTCCCGCAAGCGCTATTTTAGTTACCATGACTTTTATCCTCTCATTCCACTTCTATGACGGACGCTTCGTCCTTGCGGATGGACAGTTCGTAGCCGCGAACCGTAAGTTCGATAGGGTCGCCAAGCGGCGCGATCCTGCGAACCGCCACCTCCGTACCCTTCGTAAGCCCCATGTCCATTACTCGGCGCTTCACCTGGCCATTGCCGCCTATCCGGACTATCTTGACGGCATCCCCAACCTTCACTTCTCTCAATGTCATTTCGAGTCTCCTTTAGAAAGATACCTCAGACAAGGATCCTTTTCGCCAGATCCCTGTCTACCGCCACGCGGCTTCCCATCACCCCTATGATGAGGTTTCCGTCCATCTCGGACACAATCTCAACCTCCGCTCCTACCGCGAACCCGAGCGCCCCAAGATGCTTGCGCACGGAATCATCGCCGGTCACGCACTTTATCCTGCAGCGACGCCCAACTCCAATAAATGTAAGTGGCATAGTGGATGCTCCATTCTTTCGTGTCACTAATTAGCCTTAACAAAGTTCGTACTATACCATACGGGATTTCCGATGTCAACGGAAAATTAGTCCCGTAAAACTTGTGGCCGAAAGGCATAGCCGCAGTGAGAAGGTAGTTGCAAAACCTTCGCGTTTACGGACGGGACAGATTCGCCCGCGCCGCAGGCGTCGGGTTGCCTGGGCGAAGCGAACCCGTAGGGCCGCAAGGGGCCGAGCCCGTCCCTCCCGAAGAACGGCGAATCTTTGCGGTTTCGCAAAGACACGGGAGGGACACGCTTGTCGTGTCCGGGGGTTTGCAACTGCTTCTATGGATTTTCAGCGGCAACGCATATGCGCAACCGTCATGCCCTCATGAGAAGCGCGAGCGAACCGATCGCCTTGCCCGTCAGCGGACGCTTCAGCGGCACGGTCACGACCGCCTCCTCGCCGTCCGCCGGCAGGTCGGCCACGTCGACCACTCCCTGCGCAATGGCCTTCGGCGTGTCCTTCTCGCCGACCATCTGCGCAAAGGCGTCAAGCGGCGCGGACGCGATGTCGGCGTAGCCGACCATCGCCTTCTCCATGAAGTCCGCGCCCATCTTGAACGCATACTTGGCCGTGAGCCGCAGGAACCGCCGCGCCTTCTGGACGGACACCGGCTCGGTGATCGTCACCGCGAGACCGCAGCGTCCCTCCACGTCTTCGCGAAAAAGAACGCGCTTCGTCCATTCCTCGCCCGTGAAGTCGGCCAGACCCTTCCTGAAGACCATCTCGCGGGCGGACGACTTGCGCGCGATGCCCGTACGCGGCCAGACGATATCTACCACGCCCACGTTTCGGCTCTTCAGCAGGCGCTTTTCGGGAATACCAGTCAACTCGGCTTTCACCAGAAGGATTTCAATGGCTTTCTTTTTCATGCCAGGATTATACCATTTTCACCGAAAGACGCACGTCGAATCCATACGTGCCGCGTATGCCAGCGCAGCCGCTACGCGCTCATGTCGGCAATCTCCATGAATTCACGGACGGACTTTTCGGCAAGGGCCTCGTCCGGCAAGACAAGATCCGGGAGGCGCGAGAAGGGAATCATCTCAACCGTGTACGTGCCGTCATAACCGCACGCCTTCAAGGCCGAGAACACAGCCGCGTAATCCACCTCGCCCGTGAGAAGCGAGTCGCCAAAGCCGTGCAGTGTGCCGCCGCAGTCTTCTCCCTGCCAGTTCTTGACGTGTACGGCCTTGACGTATCTCGGCCCGAGGATCTCGACGTAGTCCTGCGCAGGCGCATAGATGAGGCAATTGCCGATGTCGAGGTACATGCCGATTCGTTCCGACTCAAACTGGTCGAGGAAGAGCTTCCACTCCATCGGCGAGAGCAGGAACCGCATCCATACGTTTTCCAGCGCGATGTTGACGCCAAGGCTCTCGGACAGCGGAATCAGCTCGCGAATCGACCTCGCGGAATTCTCCCAGACCGTCCTGTACGGGACTACAGGCCGCGACGGATCCCACGTCACATGCGACGAACCGGGAATTACGAGAACCGTCCCCGCGCCGATCCAGGCCGCAACCTGAAGATACTTCCTGGTGAATGCGACAGCCCGCTCACGCTCCGCTTCGTCCGACGCACCGAGGTTCAGTGCGCCGTAGCAGCCCGTCGCGAGCGTGCGGAGTCCCACGCCTTCCCTCTTTGCGTACGCGGCGATCTCGCGGCATTCCGCCTCGTCAATGTCGATCGAGAGGCAATCGCCAACCGTCAGCTCCACGCCGTCAAGGCCCTTGGCCTTGGCGAAGTCGATGAATTCATATGGTGTCTTGTTCGGGCCGAATCCGCCGAACACCCAGTAGTTAAGCGCTTTATACATTTTGGAGATCAGGATTAAGGATCATAGCGAGACTGCCTTGCCGGTCTTGACGGACTTCTCCTCGGCGAAGGCAATTGCCATCGTGTCGGCAACCGAGTCGATCGTCTGGTACTTATCTGGCCTCACGCCCCGGCGAACGCAACCGGCGAAATACGCGAGTTCCTGGTGCCAACCCGTCGGACCTGCCTTGACATCGAGCTTCGGCGTCACCTTCCTGCCGTTCTTGAGGAAGATGTTGAAGCCGGTGGAGTCGAGCTTTAGCGTCGCCTTCTCGCAGACGATCGTGAAGCTCATCTCGAACGTCGCCCCCTTCGACTGCTCCCATCCGCCCTCGGCCATGACGAGCCTCCCGTCGCCAAAGTCATAGGTCGTGACGACATGGTCGATGCCGCCGTTCTTCGAGGCGACCGTCGCGCCGACGGCCCTGACGGCCCTGGGCTTCCCGAAGAAATAGTTGACCTCGTCGGTATCATGCACGTGCAAGTCCAGGAGCGCACCGCCAGAGATCGCCCCATCCATGTACCAGTTCCGCCACGAGTTGCCGTCCACGCCGGGCGAGATGCGCTTGAACGTCGCCGAGAGCATCTTGCCGGCCTTCCCGCTCTTGAAGTACTCGTATGCCGCGCGATATTCCGGCCAGGCACGGACACATAGCCCTACATTGAAGGATCCTTTGGCCTTCTTTGCGGCGGCGACGATCTTCCGCGCCTCCGCCGCCGTGCGGCAGAGCGGCTTCTCGCAAAAGACATGCCGACCGGCCGCAAGCGCGGCGATCGCCAGCTTCGCGTGCTCTGAGGTCGGCACGCAGATGTCCACGATATCTACGTCGGCCTCGCGTATCAGCTGAAGCGCGTCCGAATAGACCGTCACGCCCCTAAGGTCGACCGGCTTCGAGTTGTCCCCGCCGCCGATGTTGCCGACGACCTTCGAGATGTCGCCCTTGCGTTTAGCCGCATCGACATCCGCAAGCGCGACAACCTTCACGCCCCTCATATCCTTGTAGACGCCCCAATGCGTCGTGCCCATGAAGCCGAAGCCAACCAGACCGACCTTGATTTCTTTCATTTCCGTATCTCCGTTTGTGTGATATGTCAAGCCTATTGCCCGGCCAATGGCCCACCTCGGCCAGGCCGTCAGGATCGACGAGCCACCACTTGCCGCCGACCTTCTCCGTGCGGAAGAAGCCCGTCGCCTTCAACTTCGGGCCGCCCGCCCAGCCGCCGAAGCGGTCGGCCTGCGGAATCCCGGGGGAGCTGGACGAGAGCTCTGCCGTCTCGCGCATCGCCGCCGCCTTCAGGTCGTCTACGGAATGGACCTTACCCCGCCAGTCGGTGAAGTTACCCTGCCCGAAGCCGTCCACCCACGGCAGAAACGAGTCGGCCTTCAGCTGCACTGCACCGCCGAGGCCGTCGGACGAGACGAGCGTGAAGTTCGACACGCCGAACGCCGAAACCCTCATGGCTTCGACCGCAGACGCCTCACCCGTCAAGGCCCACGCCAGCCCGAATGCGCACGACAACATCACGAACAGATTAGATTCTTTCTTCCACATGGCGGTAAATTTATCACATGATGCGATGCCGCGCCATAACCACACTGACCTCAAAAACATCAAATTCGCGAAGCAGGCCCGCCGGCCGCCCTGCTTTTGGTAGAATAGCCGCCATGTCAACCACATGCACACGATGCACACGTCGCATCCTCGTTTCGATGCCGACAGACACGCACACGCAAAGGGGCAAACTTGAAGGCATACTGGGCTACGTGCGCGAGCGGCACGGAAGCGATTGGCGCGTTCAGTTGGATCTCGGCGGATTCGTGCGGCAGCGGCTCAGGGATTTCCATGGCTGGAAGTGCGACGGGGTCATCGCCTACATAAACACCCCGTCTACGCGGCGGCAGTTCATTTCCGCCCGGCTGCCGACCGTGCTTATCGAGCCGTTCCTCTCGCCGCATTCGCCGATCCGCACGCATCCGCGCATCGTAACGTTCGTGAACGACCACGCCCGCGAGGGACGGACCGCCGCAGAGCACTTCCTGTCCCTGCACTTCAGGTCGTTCACCTTCGTTGGCACCGCCGAGATCACGCCATGGAGCCGCCTCCGCCTGCACGGCTTCAGGGAGCGGCTGCGCGAAAGCGGCATGACGTGCCGCGCATATCCGAACCTCCCGGAAGAGGAACGCGCCGATTTCGCGCTGGAGATGACCCGACTCGTCAAATGGCTCAAGACGCTGCCGCGTCCGACGGCGCTCTTTGCGGCGCATGACATCCGGGCGAGGCAGGTCCTCACCGCTGCGGACGCCGCAGGCATAGACGTGCCGTCGCACGTCGCCGTCCTCGGCGTGGATGACGATGAACTCATCTGCGAGACCTCTTCGCCGGCGCTCTCGAGCATCCCCACGCAGGACCGATCGCTCGGATATGCGTGCGGGCGCGCGCTCGACGAGCTTTTCAAGGGGCATCCGGGCAACAAGGCGATCAGGACTGCGCACACGCACGTAGTCTGCCGCGCATCGACCGACACCAACGCCGTGGAGGACCCGTTCGTTGCCCGCGCCCTTGTCTGGGCCCGAAAGAACCTCTCGTCAGGCGCATCCGTCGAGGCCATCGCGAAAGGCATAAGCTACTCCAAACGGCTTCTCCAGATGCGCACGCGGAACGCGCTTGGGACAACGCTTGGCGCAGAGGTGCGCAGGATCATGGTCGACACGGCCGCCGAAATGCTGCTCGCCACCGACAAGCCTATCACTGACATCGCCGCGGAATGCGGCTTCACCAGCGTATCGCACCTGTCGCTGCGCTTCCGGGAGCTCTACGGGCAGACTCCCCTGTCGTTCAGGAAGTCCCGTGCGCATTAGGCCGCGCCGCAAGACTCCAGCGAGCGGCAAATTGCAAAGCGACGGGCACTATGGTAAACTTGCCCGCATGACACACAAAGACGTCCTATTGCTGGTCAGCCCGACTGTGGCGGCATGTCTGCGTGGCATCACGAGATTCGCGCACGACAACGGCTGGTTCGTCACTATCGACGACCGTGAGCATCCGCCTGCCGACTGGCGGGGCGACGGCGTACTGGCGACCATCGGGCAGAACCGAGCCTCCCTCATGGAGTTCGTAAAGCGCACCCGCAGACGCGGCATCCCGGTCGTCGATCTCACAAACGCCGCCCCATCGCTTCATGTCCCGCGCGTATGCGGCGACAACATTGAGATGGGAAGGATTGCCGCAGAGCATTTTCAAGAGAGAGGGTTTCACCGGGCGGCCTGGTTCTCGTCAAAGTGGGGGAACGTGCAGCGGCTGCGCTTCCAGGGGCTCGCCGAGAACGGATTCCCTGACACGATTGACCTCGCGGGACTCGACCGCCCCCACCTCGCCAGGCGCCTCTCAACGCTGCCGAAGCCGATTGCCGTATTTGCGTATTCCGACAACGACGCGTCCCGGGTCCTCAACGCCTGCCGCGACGCGCACATCGTAGTGCCCGAAGAGGTCGCCATCCTCGGCGTGGACAACAATGAGCTGATCTGCCTGAACCAGCCGACTCCGCTGTCCTCCATCCGGCATGACCTTGAACGCATTGGATATGAAGGCGCCGCGCTTCTCCAAAGGCTCATGGGCTCCACTTCGGCAATGCCTGCGCAATCCATTCTCATAAAGCCATGCGGAGTCGCCGTGAGGCAGTCAACCGAGGTCGAGGCCGCCGATAGCCCCCAGCTGCGCAGGGCGTTTGCGATAATCAGGCGAGACATATCGAAGTCAACCGGGATAGAGCAGATCGCAGCCGAGCTTGGGATGCCGCGCAAGGAACTAAACCGGATCGCAAGGCAAGAGCTTGGGCATACGCTCACAGAGGAGCTTGCCCGACAGCGGCTTGCCCGCGCCAAAGTCCTCCTGGCAGATACAGACAAGACCCTCCTTGCCATCGCATCGGAGACCGGCTTCTGCCACGCCGCCCATCTCGCAAACGCATTCCGCAGTGCTTTCGGTATCACGCCAGGGCGTTTCCGGAAAGACCTGTTCGGCAAGCGGAGCTGAATGGCGTCAGCGGCCGAATTCGCTACCGAACCTTCTCGCTGCGGAGAGATACTCTTCCGTGTGCTCCATGAACCGGGGCGCATGGATGATCCCCCTCTCCGGCCATCCGATCTCCCCGAAGATGCTTCGCCATGTGGCGTCGAATATATCCCACTTCTGGCCAAAGTCGGCGGAAACGCCTATTACGCCAGCCGCCTTGAGCTTCGGATAGCGGATGCCGTCTATCCAGTACGGATAGAGACGGTTTACGACCGCCATGACCTGCGCGGGAAGCGTCGCGTAATAGAGCGGCGACACGAACACCACACCTTCCGCGACATCGAACTCCCGGTACAGCTCCTGCATATCGTCCCGGATTACGCACTTGCCGGTCTTCACGCAGCCGTAGCATGCACGGCACGGGCTTATGCTCCGCAGCCTGTGAAGGGTCTTCTTCACGCATTCGTGACCGGATTCCGCTGCACCTGCGATGAACGCATCCGCCAATCGTTCGCTGCACGAATCGAACGGCACAGGCTCGACCACGCCTCCCGGACGCGGCAACTCGATGAACTTTGTCTCGTGTCCCGCAACTACAGAAATCCCACGCGGCGACCCGCTTATCACAAGTATCTTCATGGCACTTCCCATCCTCTCCTGCGTTTTTGCCCGGCTCACTTGCCACCGAGCGCATCAAGTATGTATTTGGCGCGATTCGTCGTCACCGTATCGACGCCACGAGAGAAAGCTTCGGCGGCCTTTGCGGGATCGTCTATCGTCCACACATGAACCGAATACCCCGCCTCTTGTATCCTGCGGATGAAATGCTTCGTATGCAAGTCGGAATTATAGGCGATATCCACGCCATCCGCCCCAATGCGTCTAAGCGTATCGATGATGACCTTCTCTGTCGCGCCCTTGCTGCCGGTCAGCCAATAGACCTTGTACGACGGCAGCTGGCGCTTGAGCTCGATGCAGACATCTTGGCTGAAGGCTATGAACAGGAAGTTCTCCGGCGTGGCCACACTCTGCGACTCAAGCACTTTCCTGATGGCCGCGACGACATGCGTATCCTTGCCCTTCACCTCGCAGTATATCCAGCGTCCGTTCCGCGCAAGGGCGCACACCTCCTCCAGAAGCGCTGGACGGGTGGGGTCGAACCGGGAGCCTTTCCAGCGTCCCCAACCGCCAACGTTCAGCGTTGAGATCTCCGTTTCCCAGACCGCCTCCGTGCACGGCTTGTCAAGCTTGCCGCCGGAAGTGCGCTTCAGGTTGCCGTCATGGAAGGTGAACACACGCCCGTCCGCAGACAGGTACACATCGCACTCGAAACCGAAGCCTCGCTCAACCGCCATGCGGTACGCCGGAATCGTGTTTTCCGGTGCGTCATGCGATTCGCCGCGATGGGAGATCAGAGTGTCGTGCGCAGGCGCCGACTTGTGGATGGCGGTGCAGCCAGCCAACGCGACCACAGCGCAGAGATAAGCCAATGTCGTTTTCATAGTCCCCTATTATGCCACAATCCCATTGCGCTGGCAAGCGACCCGGCGCTCCAATGGCAAAATCCTATGCACTAATCCTATGCACTGGAATCTGCCCCCGTTTGTCTCATACGTGCGGCCATAGGCCATGAATACGCTCATCACATCGCCTTCCCGACCGTGGCGCCTTAACGCATCCGCGCCGCCGGCACGAACGTCGCGACGATTGGCGCATGGTCGGACGTCACGCGGTCTTCGACAACATGTGCGTCAGTGACCTTGAAGGCCGCCGCATGGGTCCGGTCGCAGGCGATGTAGTCGATGCAGAACGTCGCCATGTCGAGCGGTCGTCCGTCCGGGCCTCTAATCGGACACCCATGAAAAGTCTGGCACTTCGTCTCGGACAGGATCGTCAGGAACTCTCCCAGCGACGCAACCACATCCGAATCAGGCGTCGCGTTCCAGTCACCCGTGAAGAAGACCGGCTTCGCGTATTTCGCAAAGGCTCTGCGGATCAGCGGCACGGACGCCGCACGGTCCGCGTCGGTATCGACGGAAAGGTGCGATGTCGCGACGACGACATCCGCAAACTCGCAGACGAGCAGGACACGCGGCTCCTTGCCGGGCAACGGGATTCGCTCTACCGCAAGCGGCTTCTCGCGCGAGAGCATCAGGAGGCCGTACTCGCCGCCGCGATACGGGATCGCCTTCGCGAACGTCGCGTGCAGGCCCGTCAGGCGACCAAGTTCGCACGGCTGATCGATGCCTTGCGTACGTGCCGTCCGCCGGTCTATCTCCTGCAGACAGGCGAAATCTGGATTCTCGGCCCGAATGCGCGCGGCCGTCCGCGCGACGTCGATCCTGCCGTCCATGCCCTCGCAGTGGCGGACGTTGAAGCTCATGATCTTCAGGCCCGCTTCCGACACGGGCTTCGCCCACGCCGCACTGACGGCACAACACGCCGCCACAAACATTACGTACAGTCGTTTCTTGTCATGCATTGCATCTCATCGCGCCTACCTCCACAACAGCCAATGCGGACTCAGGCGGCGGGGTTCAGTGGATGTTGCCGCGAGACGGGTGGGACTTCTTCTTGGGCGAATCGAGCTTCAGGAACGTGGCGAACCTCATCGCGTCGGCCGGGATCTCGTCGCCGGTGGTATCAGGCATGGAGCTCAAATCCGGCTTGTCGTCCGCCGGCGCCTTGGGCTTCACGACCTCGCGCAGGATCCGGCGAAACTCATCCATCCCGACAGGCCCTTCCCAATCCTTCAGGTCGGCATATTCCCGCAATTCCTTCTGCCCGGCCTCGCAGCAGAGCGCTACCGGCGTCACGCCAGTCTCCCTCACGAAGCGGCGAAGGTTCTTCCGGGCCGCAGCCTTGTCCATCTTGTTCGCCACAACGATGGAGGGACGCTCCTGCAACTCCGTGTTGTATCCGGCGATCTCCTTGGAGAGTACGCGGTAGTCCTCCCACGGCTCACGCCCGTCCGTGCCGGCCATGTCGATCACGTAAACCATCACCCGGCTGCGCTCAAGGTGCTTGAGGAACGCAAAGCCAAGCCCGACGCCCCTGGAGGCCCCCTCGATTATGCCCGGCACATCCGCGACGCGAATCTTGGCGAAATCGTGGTAGACCATCGTCCCGACTATCGGGTTTAGCGTAGTGAACGGATAGGATGCTATCTTCGGCGTAGCCGCCGATACGGCGGAGAGCAGGGAGCTTTTTCCGGCGTTGGGGAAGCCAAGCAGACCCGCATCGGCAATCGTCTTGAGTTCGAGGTGCAGACGGCGCTCTTCGGCGGGGCCGCCCGGAGTGTGTTCTGTTGGCGCCTGGTTGACGGAACTCTTGAAATGCACGTTGCCGAAACCGCCGGCTCCGCCCTTTGCGACAATCACCTTCTGCCCCGGCTCGACTATGTCGGCGACGACAAGGCCCGTATCGGAATCGGTCACCAGCGTCCCGGGCGGCACATCCACCACGAGATCCTTGCCCCGCCTGCCGTAGCATTTGCGGCCAGACCCCGGCACTCCGTCCTCGGCGAACAGGTGCGGATCGAAATAGAGCGAGACAAGCGAACTCACATGAGTGCTTGCGCGCAGGACCACATCGCCGCCGCGCCCGCCATCGCCGCCATCCGGTCCGCCAAACATGACGAGAGCCTCACGCCGAAATGTCGCGGCTCCATCGCCCCCCTTGCCTGAGCGAACCACAACATCCACCTGGTCTATAAATGTTCTCGTCTTCATCTCATTTAAGCAAACGGACGTCCGGCAAATCTCCGGGCGTCCGCCTTTATTTGCGTCTCGAAAGCCCGCTATTACTTCTTGACGAGCTTGCGGACTGCCTTGTGCGAGCAGAACGTGCGCTCGGTGTAGAGCTTGGCCCTCCAGGACGGGTTCTTCTTCACAACACGGATCTTCTCGATCGCAGGGCTGTTGAACGGGAAGAGCTTCTCGACGCGCACCCCGTAGCTGTCGCGGGACACCGTGAAGTTGCTCGAAGCGTTCTTGCGGCCATTGTCAACCGCGAGAACCTTGCCCTCGAAATCCTGCAGACGAGTCTTGTCGCCTTCCCTGACGCGGATGGAGACGCGGACGATGTCTCCGGCCTTGAACTCGGGGAAATTCTTGTCGGCAAGCTTTGCGGTCTGCTCGGCGTTGATCTTATCCAGAATCTTAATACCCATTTCTGACCTTCTTTCTTCAGGTTAGGCTGCGGGAGCCGCTTCCTTCTTGGCAGGAGCCTTCGCCTTGACGGCGTGGTGAGGCTTGAGCGCCGGGTTCTTTGCGCGGCGGATAAGGGAAGCCACCGTCTCGGACGGCTTCGCGCCCTTGCTGAGCCAGTGTTCGACGCGCTCCAGATCGAGCTTGAAGTTGTTCTCCTTGAGGGCGGTATCGTACCAGCCGAGAATCTCGAGGAACTTGCCGTCGCGGGGCGAACGCTCATCCGCCGCAACAATACGGTAGGCTGCGTGGTTCTTGCACCCAGTACGACGCATTCTGATTTTGACCATTTTCTTTTTCCTGTTCGTTTTCGATAAAGAGGGCGCGTAAGATAGCACAATTCACGAGCGATTGCAACAAAAAATAACGTAAACCGAATTTGCGCCAGCCGGCATTGGCCTCCGCGTGAAAAATGTCTCGGTCAAAACCGATATCTTTCAGTCCCGCAAGATTGTGGCGGATCTCATTGTCTCGATGGCCGTCTGGCGCGACATGGTGGTGCGCATGTACCTGCGGTTCCCCGCCGGAATCGCCACACCGTCCCCGACCGGATGCGTCGCGACCGGCTTGCCGGCGAATTCATCGAATACTGCGACCTGATCCGCCTTGACCGGGAGGGAAAGCATCCCTTCCCCATCCACATGCCAGTAGACGATCCACGTGTAGCCGTCCCGCTC
>SAMEA104315424__coassemble_1084_pt1 | contig 13870 bp, 9 predicted proteins | sample SAMEA104315424__metabat2_low_PE_034 | metagenome-assembled genome bin SAMEA104315424 (sample SAMEA104315424) | gut metagenome | biome: Monkey gut; feature: monkey-associated habitat; material: faeces | place: China | collected 2013 | reverse complement strand
AAGGGCTGCGATACCGGCTCGCGTCTCCGGTTGTCCGGAAAGGGCGGCGGCGGCCTGCGCGGCGGCGAGCCTGGCGACCTTTATGTGATAGTGAGGGTTAGGGACTCCGACATCTTCTTGCGTGATGGCCTTGACCTTGCGGTCGACGTGCCGCTGTCTCCCGTCACTGCGGCGGTTGGCGGGTCGGTCGATGTGCCTACGCCGGATGGCATCGCGACGTTGAATATTCCGTCCGGCACTCCGAACGGCAAGCAGTTCCGGATGCGCGGCAAGGGGATGCCGTCCCTGCGCGGCATGTCCAGCGGGGACCTTGTCGTGCGTGTCGTGCTTGAGGTGCCTCAACGGCTCACGGCCAGGCAGCGTGGACTTCTTGATGATCTTGCCAAGACCCTCGATTCCACCAATTTTCCGGAATCGCAGCGGTTGGCCACGGCCGCCAAGAGGTTCTACCTGCGCAAGGACAAGCTCGCCAAGTAGGGTCTGCGCACCTTGGCGCAGAGCCAGTGGTATCGCACACCCGTGGGCCTGATTTGCCGCCATGCTCGATTTCCGCAACATCTCCGTACACTATGGACACCAGAACGTCCTTACCGACGTTACGTTCCGCGTCAACAAGGGTGAGCGGATCGGCGTGGTGGGTCCGAACGGAAGCGGCAAGTCAACGCTCTTCAAGATTGTCCTCGGCGAACTTTCGACCGACCATGGCGAACTGGTCATAGAGGGTTCTCCGACCATCGGCTCCACCCGGCAGCATCCCGAGCCGGAGTTCCCGGAAGAGACGCTGCTGCAGTATGCGGTGCGGGGCGTCCCCGGCTTCTGCGAGGTAGAGGCGAAGATGAAGAGCCTTGAGGCCCGCATGGATGCCGGCGAGGATGTGTTCGAGGAATACGGCGAAGTGCAGACGGCGTTCGAGCACATGGGCGGATACGACCTTGAAACGAGGGTCAAGGTCGCTCTTGGCGGGCTTGGCTTCTCGGTCGAGGAGTTCGGGAAGCCGTTCAATTCGTTCTCTGGCGGATGGCGCATGAGGGCGGAGCTTTCCCGCGTGCTGGCGTCATCCCCAGATCTGCTTCTCCTGGACGAGCCGTCGAACTACCTTGATCTACCCGCCGTGGACTGGCTCCAGAAATACCTGAAGCAGTATCAGGGCACGCTCATGCTCATCTCGCATGACAGGTATCTTCTGCGGACGCTCGCGAGCATCATTGTGGAGGTCGATGCCGAGACGGCCACCCGGTACGAGGGGAATCTCGACTGGTACCTGAAGGAGCGAGAGGTCCGGTACCAGCACCTGAAGGCGGCGAAGGAGAACCAGGATCACCACCGGGAACAGCTTCAGCGCTTTGTCGACCGCTTCCGGGCGCAGGCGACCAAGGCGGCTCAGGCCCAGAGCCGGCAAAAGCTCATAGACAAGATAGATGAGGCGCGGATCGTACTGCCGAAACGCTATACGCAGTCCGGACGGCTTCGGCTCGCCGAGCCGCCGTCAAGCGGGATCGAGATGTTCCGCTGCGAGAACCTGTTCTTCTCGTACGACGGAAAGCGGAACGTGCTGCACGACGTGTCGTTCAGCATATCGCGTGGCGACAAGGTCGCGCTGATTGGGTACAACGGACTCGGCAAGACCACCCTGATGCGCATAATCGCCGGGACGCGCGCACCTACAGGAGGCAAGGCGGTGCTGGGGCACAACGTTGTGCCGGGCTATCTCTCGCAGGAATTTGCCGAGACGATTCCGCCGGACCTTACGGTGTACCGCAACGCAAAGAATGCGATCCCGCCAGGCATGAACGAAAAGGCGTTCAGGAACCAGCTCGGCGCATTTGGGTTCGACGAAAATGACGTGGAGAAACCTGCCGGCGTCCTGTCCGGCGGCGAGAAGATACGGCTGGCGTTTCTGCGCCTGTTTCTGCAGGCCCCTAATTTCCTGCTGCTGGACGAGCCGACGACCCACCTCGACCTTGACGGGCGGCGCCTTCTCCAGGATGCCCTTCAGGGCTACAAGGGGACGATACTGCTTGTCTCCCACGACATAGACTTTGTCCGCGCCGTGGCGACTTCGGTTCTTGAGATAACGCGAGACGGAGTGCGTTCCTTCCCGGGCGGATACGACTATTACTGTGAAAAGAGGGATGCCGCAAGGAATGCGGTCTCCGCAAGGGGCGGCAACACATCAGAGTCCCAGAATGCCGCCGGTCCGACGGCGGCTTCGGAAGGGCAGGCGGCGGTCTCGAAGAAGGGGCAGCGCCAGCAGCGCGCTGCCGAACGCGCGAAGAATGCGCCGATGGTTCGGGAGCTCAAGAAGCGCGTCGCCCTTGCCGAAAGCAAGATAGATGAGCTCCAGAAGAGCCTTGAGACCGCATCGGAAGAGCTGTTCAATCCGAAACCCACGACAAACTTCGAGGAGCTGAACCGCACGGTGCGCACCCTCCAGTTCGAGATCGACAGGTATACCGCAGACTGGGAAGAGGCGGCCACAGCGTTGGAGAGCCTACAATGACGCGGCATCCGTCCGTGAGGTTTGCCCTTTCGACAAACTGGAGCAACCGCCGCCTGAACGATGGGGCGGAAATCGCGGATGAGGCCGAGGCCCTTGGCTTCGATTCCCTTGAACTCGGATTCTGCACGCAGCCGGAGCAGATTGCCGGATTCAGGAGCCGCCTCGACCGCATGCCGGTGACGAGCGTACACGCATACTGCCCGGTCCCCATAGGCGCACCGAGCGGACATCCTGAGCTGTATCAGCTTTGCTCCCCTGACTCCAATGAAAGGGCCCTGGCCCGGATGCTCCTTGAGAAGACGTTTGCCTGCGCCGCCGACCTTGGCGCGAGGGTTGTGGTGTTCCATGCCGGGTATGCGGATCTCTCGACGCTTTTCGGTGGACTCTTCACGACTGCGGGCAAGCTCCGCATAAGGCGAGGTAGGAGGCTTGTAGATGCATTCAAGGCGGAGTTCGACAGGCTTTGCCCGAGCCTCGAGAGGCTTGGGCTGACGCTTGCGCTTGAGAACCTCCCGCGCATGGAGGGATTCCCGTGCCTTTTCGAGGCACGTGAGCTGATGGAGCATTTCAAGGGAGCCCCGTTGCGCCTATGGTTCGATACTGGACACGCCTTGGTGCGCGAGACCCATGGATGGGCCGGCGAAAGCGCGCACATGGCGGCGGAGCTGGCTCCATGGATATGCGGAATGCACATCAATGACGTGAAGGGCCCTTGCGACGACCATAGGGAACCAAGCTGGGGGAACGTCGATTTCCATCGCCTCGCTTTCCTCGCGAAGCGTGACATCCTGCGCGTATTCGAGCCGCACAGTCATGTGTCTTATGATGATTTGAAGAACGCCCTCGCGTATATGCGCCGCCTGTGGGGCTGAACGGGATGGGCTTGTGGTATAATAACCGGACTGTGACGAGAGATTACAGGATTGCAGATGGAGTTGCTTCATGAAAAAGGTTTTCATTGATGGTTCTGCCGGCACGACCGGATTGAGGATAAGGGAAAGGCTTGCCCGGCGCGGCGATCTGGAGGTGGTTGTCCTGCCTGACGAGGTGCGCAAGGACGTAGAGGCGCGCAGGGCGGCGCTGAATGCCGCCGACGTGGCGTTCCTGTGCCTGCCGGACGCGGCTGCGATTGAGGCAGTCGCCCTTGTCGACAACCCAAGCACGGTTGTGATCGACACCTCCACAGCGCACAGGACCGCAGACGGCTGGGAATATGGGTTCCCTGAATTGGAAGGGAGGCGCGAGCGCATCGCGAAGGCGAAGCGCATCGCCAACCCCGGATGCCACGCGACGGGCTTTATCGCGCTTGTCGAGCCGCTTGTGCGCACAGGGCTGCTTTCAGGGGAAACGGCACTCGCGGCATTCTCGCTTACCGGCTATTCTGGCGGCGGGAAGAAGATGATTGCGCAGTATGAGGCAATGAAGGGAGAAACGATGTTCCTCGGCGGGCGGCAGTATGCGCTGGGGCAGTCCCACAAGCATTTGCCGGAGATCGTCAAGCTGTGCGGACTGTCCGTTGCTCCTGCGTTCTGTCCGATAGTCGTGCCGCATTACTCAGGCATGGAAACCACCGTGCCTGTCTTTGCAAGGGATATCAGAGGCACGGTCGAGGACATCAGGCGCACGTACCGCGAGACGTATGCGCAGGGCCTCGTCCGTTTCGTTGAGAATGCCGATGAGGATGGCTTCCTCTCGTCCGCAAGATTGAGCGGCTTCGATACGCTTGAGGTATCCGTGTACGGCAATCAGGATCGGATCCTGCTTGTATCGCGCTTCGACAATCTCGGCAAGGGCGCGTCCGGCGCTGCGATACAGAACATGAACCTTGTGCTTGGCGTTCCGGAAGATACGGGGCTTGCGGTATGACCGACATCTATGTCGCAACGCACAACGCTAACAAGCTTCGCGAGATAGGCGAGATACTGCCGGGGTTCGCCGTCCATGCCGAAGATCCGGATGTGGAGGAGACGGCGCCGGATTTTTCCGGCAATGCCCTCATCAAGGCCCGAGCCATCGCCGCAAGGCACATGGGCGATTGGGTGATGGCCGACGATTCCGGGCTGGAGGTGGATGCGCTCGGCGGTGAACCTGGGGTGCGCAGTGCGCGCTACGCGGGCGAGCCTTCAGATACCAAGGCGAACAATGCGTTGCTCCTGAAGAACCTTGATGGCGTTGAAGACCGCCGGGCGCATTTCACCTGCTGCGTGGCGCTCATAGATCCAAGCGGACGGGAGCATGTGGTTGCGGGACGCTGCTGCGGGACGATTTCGCATGCCGAAGCGGGCGCAGGCGGCTTCGGCTACGATCCGCTATTTGTGCCGGATGGCCATTCAAGGTCGTTTGCCGAGCTTTCCGCCGAAGAGAAGAATGCGATATCCCATCGTGGCCGGGCCTTGTCCGAAATGAAGCGGCTGATGGCGGAGATCACCGCTCAATGAGCACGCGTGTCCCGGGCTTTACGAGTTCGTAGAGCTTTTCGGCGTTCCAATTCGCGAGCCGGAAGCATCCGTGCGACTCTGCGCGGCCTATGCGTTCCGGGACCGGTGTTCCGTGGATTCCGTATCCGGGGATTGAAAGCCCGAGCCACACGGTTCCTACCGGATTGTTCGGACCGGGAGGGAAGATGTATCGCGAGGCCTTCTTGCCCCTTGGCGTGAAGTCAGGGGTGTACGTGTAGTTCGGATTCGCGATCTGCGTCACGATCCTGACCTCCCCCGTGGGCGGAAGCTTCGCCTTGTCGCGGGCGATGGAGCATGGGAAAAGGGCCATCACCTTGCCGGAGGCGCTTATGGCGGATATGTTGAACCTTGTCAGCGACACTTTCACGAGGGATGCCTTGTCGCCCACGGCGACAGGCGATACTTCCGGCAGCGTTATCTTCGTTCCGACAGTCACGTCCGACCACGCTATCTTCGGATTGAGCCGCTTCAGGGTGTTGGGTGTCACGTGGCCGCGTTCCGCGAACATCTCCAGGATGGATTCATACCCCATCCCGGGCAGATTGGCTTTCTTCGCGGGGTCTTGCGGGATGCGCGTGATTGCCGCCAGGTCGGCGGCGCCGACCTCTGCCGTGTAGAACAGGTCCGGCTCGTCGGGGAAATACCTGTCGAAAGCCGATTCGATCTTCTCCTGCCTTGGGGGCGGCAGGCCATTTGCGGAACAGTATGCGGCAAGCGCCGCATGTGTCTTTGCGCCAGCCTGGCCGTCCATTGCGTTAGGGGAGTAGCCGCGACGGTCAAGGCATATCTGAAGTGCGAGGATCGCGAGAAAAGCTGTCTTGGTCATATGGCAGGGAAGTTTACCAAATGGAGGGTCTGCGGGAAAGGGCATAGTGCGATTTGGGCATGAAACGCAAGGAAATGGAGACGTTGACTTTTGTGACACTTTGATATATAATGTCACGCTGTCTTTTTAACCCAAGGAAGGTCTAAGGAATGAGCAGTCAAAAGACAATGGCATTGGCGGTGGCTTCCGCCATGTTTTCGACATCGGCGTTTTGCGCCGGCTTCGCCCTGTATGAGGGATCGGCGAAGGGTACCGCGCTGGGTGGCGCGGTCATGGGCAAGGCCGTGGATGCGTCGGCGAACTTCTACAACCCGGCTACGATGGCGGACTTCACGAATACCGTGGTAACCGTTGGCTTTGTGACTGAACACCCGACTGCCGACACGGTGATTGATGGTCGCCCGGGAAGAAAGATGGATCCGGGTGCGTTTCTTCTGCCTCACTTCCATCTCGTGCAGCCTCTTCCATACGACTTTGCGTTTGGCCTCGGCTTCGCCCCGGAATTTGGCCTTGGCACGCACTACAATCCGGGTTGGGCGCTCGACTGGAATACGCAGAAGACCACGGTGAGAGGCCTAACCCTCACGCCGAACCTGTCATATAGCATAACTGAAGACTGGTCGGTTTCTGCCGGCTTCCGGGTGCTTTATTTTGATTTTGAGCAGTATTCCTACCAGTATACGGGCGCAAGGAACCTCGATGGCAGCCTGAATAGGGGACGCTTCCGCCTGAAGGGCGACAACGGCTTTACCGATTGGGGCTGGCAGCTCTCAACCCGCTATCGGATAACGGATACGTTCTCCGTGGGCGCAATGTACAAGTCGTACATCGATACGAAGATCAAGGGCGAGGCGAGGATGACCGGTGCGGGGAATGCCATAGTGGGGATGGGCCCGACCGGCCCGATAATTGCGAATGTGAATAGCATTGCCACGGGAGACGCGAGCGCGGATATCAGGCTCCCGCAGTCCGTGACGATAGGCGCGAACTGGGACGCGCTTGATACTCTGCACCTCGGTACGGCGCTTACCTGGACGGAGTGGTCTTCAATGCCGGCCATCAACTTCAGGCTGCCTACCGGTCGCAAACCGACGAATCTTGGCTGGGACGATGTCTTCCGTATCGGCTTTGGCGGCACTTGGGATTTCCACGAGAACTTCTCGCTCTTGGGTTCCTATGTGTTCGACCTGGATCCGTGCAGTACGAAGGACAATGAGGGCTCCACGATGCTTCCGCCCGGCGATCGCCACATCGGAACGGTCGGTCTCGCGTGGCATTACGGGCCCATTGACGTCACCCTCAGCTACGGCATCGTGTTCATGTGCTCGGAATCTGTCAGCTTCACTCATCCGGCAACGGGCCGCAAAGTGAAATTCGAGACTGAAAACGGCCTTTCCCAGGCGGTCGGCCTCTCCATGACGTACGCTTTCTAATTAGGTTATAGGTTTCAGGTTTCAGGTGATAGGTTTCAGGTGATGGGTTTCAGCCTTGCTAACACCTAAAACCTGAAACCTAACACCTAAAACCTAACACCTCCAGTTCACAATGGACACGGTCTCCCCCGAGCAGCGTAGCCGGATAATGAGCCGGATTCGCGGGCGCGATACAAAGCCGGAAATGATGGTGCGACGGCGGCTGTTTGCGTCCGGATGGCGCTTCAGGGTGTGCGACAAGCGACTGCCAGGCAAGCCGGATGTGGTGGTAGCCCGTGCGCGTACGATTATCGACATACGCGGGTGCTTCTGGCACAGGCATGGTTGCGCCGTTTCGACCATGCCAAAGAGCAATGTCGCGTTCTGGATGGAGAAATGGTCCAAGAACGTATGCAGGGACAAGCGCAACGAGAAGGCTTGGCGAGAAGCAGGATGGAACTTGATTGTCGTATGGGAATGCGCACTCGCTAAACGGAGCCTTGAACGCACTCTGCTGCGAATCTGCTCCGCCCTCGACCTGTGGACGGAAGAGCTGTCCGGCTTGAATGCAAAAAGACGCCGCCCACACAGGCTTGTGCTTCCGCACTCTCCGTAGTGGACGGCTCTATGTGATTCGCCAGGCTGTTCGGGCTGCCGTCAGAGTGTCGCGAATCCGTGCAGGTTCTTGCCGTCGGCGATGGCCCTCACAACAAGGGATGCGCCGGTTGCGCAGTCGCCTACGGCGAATATGCGCTTGCCGGGATCAGATATGATTGCCGTGCGCGGGGTCAGTTCAAGCCCCAGCTGCTCGACTATCGGATGCGTCTTCGGAACGCCTGTGAAGCCCATGGCCAGCAGCACGAGATCTGCCTCTATCGTCTCCCTTGTGTTGGGAATGCTTGTGAACTTGGTTGGCTTGCCCGTGGGCGTGAACGCCCATTCCACGGTTTCAACCTCAACTCCCGAAACCTTGCCGCCGTTGCCGATGAACTGGAGCGAATTCAGGTTCCATCTCCGCTGGCATCCTTCCCTGTGGCTTGAACTTGTGCGGAGCTGGTATGGCCAAAGCGGCCATGGCGTAGAGGGGCTTCGCGTGTCTGGCGGCTTGGGCATGATCTCGATCTGCTCCACGCTCTTCGCGCCCTGGCGTATGGCCGTGCCGACGCAGTCGGAACCCGTGTCGCCGCCGCCAATCACAAGCACCCTCTTGCCGGCGGCAGAGATCGGCGGTTCCTGCAGTTCGCCCGTGAGCGCCCGATTCTGCCCGGAAAGGAACTCGAGGGCAAGGTGTATCCCGGAGAGCTCTCGTCCCGGGATGTCCAGGTCGCGGGCCGCGGGAGTGCCTATGGCGAGGATCACCGCGTCGTTCGCCCTTTGCAGGTATGCGGCCGAGACGTCCGTGCCGACTGTGATGCCGGTCTTGAACGTGATGCCTTCCGCCTCGAGGATCGCGCGCCGCCGGTCGATTATGGACTTGTCGAGCTTGAAGCACGGTATCCCGTACCTGAGCAGGCCGCCTATCTCCCGGCTGCGTTCGTAGACCGTCACCCTATAGCCCTTGCGGCGGAATGTGACCGCTGCGGAAAGCCCGGCCGGACCCGCTCCGACGATGGCGATGGACTTGCCGTTTTCTGATGCCGGAGGGCGCGGCTTGACCCATCCGCTTGCGAATGCGGTCTCGATTATGTGCTTCTCCGATTGCCTTATCATCACCGGCTCTTCGTCGAGCTGGTGTACGCAGCTTGCCTCGCACAGCGCAGGGCATACGCGGGCCGTGAATTCCGGGAAGTCGGAGCGTTGGCTGAGCAGTTCGTATGCGCGGTGGTCGTCGCCATCCGCGACGGCGCGGTTCTGGTCGGGAACGAGATTTCCGAGCGGGCATCCGTATGCGTGGCAGAAGGGCTGCCCGCAGTTCATGCACCGCGATACCTGTTTGCGTATGTCATCCGCTGGAAGATGGCGCTCCACTTCGTTGAAGTCATTGCGCCGCTCGCCCTTGTCGCGGTAAATGTCGTGAATGCGTTCCATTTTAGTTTGGCCGTTGATGGTTTGTTTGCGAAATTCAGAGTTTTGTGTCTTTATGGTTTGCCGGATGTCTCTCCGGGATCAGCTCTTGACGGGCGCCACCATTACGAATCTCGGTCTTGCGTTGACCCAGTCCGCGCGCAGGCGCTTTGCCTTTTCGGATCCGGTTCGCTCTATGTGCTCGTCCATGAGGGACAGCAGATCCGCTTCGTCAGGCGAATTCGCCTCAACCGGCATGAGGTCTATCGAGGCAAGGTTGGAGTTGAGGTCGAGAGTGCCGTCCTCGTCGTACACATAGGCCACTCCACCCGTCATGCCGGCGGCGAAGTTCACTCCTGTCTTGCCCAGGACAAGCACCTTGCCGCCGGTCATGTACTCGCATCCATGGTCGCCTATGCCTTCGGCCACGAGCGTGACGCCGGAATTGCGGATGCCGAACCGTTCGCCGACCAGACCGTTCACGAATATCTTGCCGGATGTTCCGCCGTACGCCATCACGTTGCCGGCAATGACGTTGTCCTCCGCGGCGTTCGTGAAGTCCGCCTCCGGCGCGATCGTGATGATTCCGCCGGAAAGGCCCTTCCCCACGTAGTCGTTTGCCGCGCCCCTGAGGTTGAAGGTTATGCCCTTGGCGAGGAATGCGCCGAACGACTGTCCGCCTACGCCCGTAAAGTTAACCGTCAGGGTCTCGTCCGGGAGGCCTTTCTCGCCGTGCTTCCCGGCCACTTCGCCGGAAAGCTCCGTGCCGACGGTGCGGTTTACGTTCGACACCTTGCGCGATATCGTCCTGGCTTCACCGCTCAATATCGCAGGCATGAGTTCGGGAATCAGTTCCTTGCGGTCATAGTTGTCCAGCGTCCACGCGGTGATGTTCGGATTGAACCGCTCATCGGTTCCGCTCTCGCGATGGAAAACCGGGGCGAAATCGAAGCCGCAGTCCTTTGCGCACGTCAGCAGGTCGGAACGGCCCACCGCATCGTCGAGCGACTTTAGCCCGAGCGCGGCGAGCTGTTCGCGCACCTCCTGCGCAAGGAACCTGAAATAGGTCTGCAGGTGCTCAACCTTGCCGGCGAAATGTTTGCGCAGCTCTTCGCACTGCGTCGCTATTCCGACGGGGCAGGTGTTGAGGTTGCAGTTCCGGCATTGCACGCATCCAAGCGCGACGAGCATCGAGGTGCCGAAGCCGAATTCCTCCGCCCCAAGCATGGCTCCGATCACGATGTCGCGTCCTGTGCGGAGCTGCCCGTCCACCTGGAGCTTCACCCTGCCGCGCAGACCGTTCTTTATGAGTGTCTGCTGGGCTTCCGCGAGGCCGAGTTCCCATGGCAGCCCGGCATGCTTCATGGAAGTGAGCGGCGCCGCGCCGGTGCCGCCGTCAAAGCCGGATATCAGCACGACATCCGCATGGGCCTTGGCCACGCCTGCCGCGATCGTGCCCACTCCGGCCTCGGAGACGAGCTTTACGCTCACGCGGGCCTTCGGATTCGCGCATTTCAGGTCGTAGATGAGCTGCGCAAGATCCTCGATCGAATAGATGTCGTGGTGCGGCGGCGGCGAGATGAGCGTGGTGCCTGGTTTCGCGTGGCGGAGCCTGCCGACGAACTCGTTAACCTTGTGCGCGGGCAGCTGCCCGCCCTCGCCGGGCTTTGCGCCCTGCGCGAGCTTGATCTGGAGATCCTTCGCGTTGCGCAGGTAGTTTATCGTCACGCCGAAGCGTCCGGAGGCGACCTGCTTGATGCCGCAGTTCTTGTCGGTCCCGAACCGCTCCGCGTTCTCGCCGCCCTCGCCGCAGTTGGACATCGTGCCGAGGCCGTTGAGGGCCTGGGCTATCGTCTCGTGCGCCTCCGGGGAAAGCGACCCGAGCGACATTGCGCCGCCGACGAAGTGCTTCACGATCGACTCCACCGGCTCTACCTGATCCAGGGGGATGGGCTGCGTGGGCTTGAATGCGAACTGGGAGCGCAGGGTGATGGACGATCTTTTGGGATCGTCTATCTGTTCCGTGTACTTCCTGAACAGCTCGAAATCGCCGGACCTTACGGACAGGCGGAAATTGGCAAGCCCATCTGGCGTCCAGAGATGCTTTTCCCCGTCCTTGCGCACGCGGTATTCGCCGCCCGGCTGAAGCGAGAACTCCATCGGCTTTGCCTCGGCGCGGCGGTTCGCGGCATCGGCGATCTCGTCTAGCCCGATGCCGCCGACTGGGGACGCGACTCCGTTGAAGAAGTCGCCTACGACATCCTTGCCGAGCCCGATGGCCTCGAATATCTGGGCGCTACGGTAGGAGCGGAGCGTAGAGATGCCCATCTTCGACATGATTTTCAGGAGGCCCTTGTCGACGGCCGTTACATAGTTGGATGCGGCCTTCACCAGGTTGTCCTTAGTGAAGGAACTCACGGTGGCGAGGGCGAGATACGGGTTGATTGCCGTCGCGCCGAATCCAAGGAGCAGAGCGTAGTGCATGACTTCGCGGACTTCTCCGGACTGGACGACCAGTCCCGCAGACGGCCTCTTCCCGGCTTTCACGAGTGTACGATTCACCGCGGCGGTGGCGAGCAGGGACGGAATCGGCATGGTGTCGGCGTCGCGGAGCGACGGGTGGTCGGAAAGGATTATTATCCTGTGGCCTTCGTCGACGGCTTTCAACGCCGCCGCGCAGATGCCGTCCAGAGCTTCTTTCAAGGCCTTGCCGTCGCCGCCGCGCCGGAACGTGATCGGTATGCGTACAGACGTGAAGCCGTCGTCTTGGATGGAGGCGAGGTGGGTCAGCTCGTCATCGGTCAGTATCGGACGGCGCAGCTTGATCAGATGGGCGTGGGCCGGCGTCTCGGCGAGGATGTTCCCCACGTTGCCTATGTATGTCATCAGGGACATCACAAGCTCTTCCCGGATCGGGTCGATGGGCGGGTTCGTGACCTGCGCAAAGAGCTGCTTGAAGTAGTCGAACAGCAGTCGCGGCTTCTTCGACAGTGATGCAAGCGCGGCGTCGTTGCCCATTGCGCCTACGGGCTCGTGTCCGGTCTCCGCCATGGGCTTCAGGATCAGGTTCAGGTCCTCAAGCGTATATCCGAAAAGGGTCTGTTCGCCGATGATGTCCATGGTCGCACGGGAGGGGATTATCTCGGTGAAGAGCCCCTGGATCGAGATCCTGTTCTCTTCGACCCACCTGCGGTATGGACGGCGGCGGGCGTAGAACGTCTTTAGCTCCGTATCCTCAAGAAGCCTGTGCTTTTTCAGGTCGAGCCAGAGCATCGCCCCCGGTTTGAGCCTTCCCTGCCGCGAGATGTCCTTCGCCGGGATGTCGAGCACGCCGGTTTCGGAGGCCAGCACGAATAGCCCCTGCTTCGTGAGGGTCCAGCGGGCCGGACGGAGACCGTTGCGGTCCAGCGTGGCCCCCACCCCGTTGCCGTCGGTGAACGCCACTGCGGCGGGACCGTCCCAGGGCTCCATCAGTGCGGAATGGTATTCGTAGAATGCCCGCACGTCGTGTCCCATGTGGTATTTGGCTCCCCATGCCTGCGGCAGGAGCATCAGCATGGCGTGCGGCGCTTCGCGTCCGGCGGCGACAAGCAGCTCGAACATGTTGTCGAGCGAGGCGGAGTCGGATTGACCGGGGGTGACCAGTGGCAGAAGCTTCTTGATGTCGTCTCCGAAGACAGGCGATGCGAGCGACGCTTCTCGCGAGGAGAGGGCGTTCAGGTTGCCCTTGAGCGCATTGATCTCGCCATTGTGGGCGAGGGCGCGGAACGGGTGCGCAAGTTCCCAGCTCGGGAATGTGTTTGTCGAGTAGCGCTGGTGCACAAGGGCGAATGGAGACATGAAGTCGGGATCCGTGAGATCCTTGTAGAAGCATTCCATCTGTGCCGCAAGGAGAAGCCCCTTGTATACGATCGTGCGTGACGAGCAGGAGCAGATGTACGCGGATCTTGCCGCCTTCTCGATCAGCCTCCTTATTACGTACAGACGCCTCTCGAACTGCCCATTGCCTGCGGCAGACGTGCTGCCCGCCTCTGCTATGAAGAGCTGCCTTATGCGCGGCATTACGGCCCGTGCGTCGTCTCCTATGGCACTGGGTTCGATCGGGACATCCCTCCAGCAGATGGCTTTGCATCCCTCTTCATGGATTATGGACTCGATTGCGGCTTCCTCGCCTTCGCCGCCGAAGACCATCGCTATGCCGTAATGTCCGGCCTTTGGGAGGTTGACGCAAATCTTACGGAAAAACGCATCGGGGATGCGAAGAAGGATTCCAGCGCCGTCGCCCGTGCGCGGGTCGTTGCCGGTCGCGCCCCTGTGCGTAAGGCGCTTGAGTATGGTAAGGCCGGATTCAACGACCGTGCGAGAGGCAGTGTTGTCAAGGCTCGCTACCAGCCCAACACCACAGGCGTCATGTTCATATTCGGGGCGGTACAGCCCACGCTGTCGATCTTCTTTCTCGTTCATGGTTGAGATTCCTTTAGGCAAACCAAAGCAAACTTCGTGCCAAAGGCTTTGAAAGGCGGTTGAGTGCAGTCTGTTTTACGTAGAGCGTAAAACAATGGGCCATGGCATTACGTCTTTTTTCGAGATAATCCTCTCGCACGTAGTTTTGGCGGGTGGCTTGTCAGAGTAAATGCGACTAAAACTGTGCCTTGATGGCACATGGTCG
>SAMEA104315424__coassemble_1074_pt1 | contig 13992 bp, 8 predicted proteins | sample SAMEA104315424__metabat2_low_PE_034 | metagenome-assembled genome bin SAMEA104315424 (sample SAMEA104315424) | gut metagenome | biome: Monkey gut; feature: monkey-associated habitat; material: faeces | place: China | collected 2013 | reverse complement strand
CCGTCCGGCGCGATGAGCGCGATCGCGCAGGTGAAGTTCGCGCGGCGGTCGGCGACGCCCGTGAGGTTCTTCAGCAGCAGCGCGTTGTTCGCCGGCGTGTTCGACGGCTCGCCCGCGTAGCGCGCACTGCGGACGCCCGGCGCGCCGCCTCCGCCCGCCGCGCCGCCGCAGAGTGCCGCCGCCAGCAATGCCCACGTCCACCTCATGACCATACCCCCTCCTAATGTTTCCGAAGCCGTGAATGCCGCCCGATGTCAGAACCAGATCGAGAAGGCGTCCGCCGACTTCCCGCGCGGGTCGTCTCCCGCGCTCTGGAAATCGCACACCTTCACCGGAGCCTCGCCGGGCGCCGTCAGCGTCGCCGTCCAGGCGCCCCACACGCCGGCGGCGGCCGCTGCCGCCTTCGGCCAGGGTTCGAGCGAGACCGCGGCGTTCTTCAGGTTCACCGTCTTGCCGGGGAAGATCTCCGCCTCCTCGTCGCCCACGCGCTTCGCCTTGGCGAGCAGCAGCGGCCCGCGCCAGAGCGTGGCCGCCGCCGTCCGGCGGTAGCGCCGCACGTCGCTCCCCGTCACCGGGTCCGAGCCGTCGGTGTAGCGGTTCGCCGCCCAGCGCGCGAGGGCGTCCTCCTCCACCGGGCGCTCCGGCGGCAGGTCGCGCTCCACCAGTCGCGGCGGCATCGCGAAGACGAGGCGATGGGACATGCCGTCCGCCGACGTCTCCACGTCCATCCTGTCGCACCACCCCGGCCGGCGGAACTTCACCGGCGCCCGCTCGGACAGCGTCACCGCAACCACGTTCCCGATCGGATAGTCGCCGGCGATCGTGAAGCGGACGCCGTCCAGCGCCACCACGGCGTCCTGATAGAGGTTGACGTGGAACACCCCCGCGCGGTCGCGCGTGACCGTGCCCTCGGCCACGTCCATCCACGTGCGCGCCATGTTGTTCACGCAGCAGTGGTTGTAGGCGAAGCCGCACTGGAACTGGTTCTCGTGGCGGCATTGCCCGCGCACGAAGAACGCGCCGTAGTCGCCGCGGCGGAAGACCCCGGGCAGGAAGTTGTTGAGGTAGGCCGTCTCCACGCTGTCCATGTACCTGTCTTCGCCGGTGATCTCGAAGAGGTCCAGGTTGAGCCGGATCCAGTGGATCGCGTCGCAGACCTCAGAGAGGGCGTTGATCCGCTTCGCCGCGTGGATGAACTTGTCGCCGAAGCCCACGCCGCCGAAGGGGTTGGCCTCGTGCGCGGCCAGGTTGTCGCGGATCAGCGCCACCGCGTCGCGGCAGCGCGCCTCGCCGGTTGCGCGGTGGTACTCGAGCAGGCCGTCCAGGCAGCTCATCATCTCGTAGCACTTGGCCCACTTCCAGGGCTCGGGGTACCAGCTGGCGAGCTCCACGCCGGCGGCGGCGTTTCGGAAGAAGTTCGGGAAGGCGTTGTCCGCGCGGTCCCAGTCAGGCAGCATCTCGGCGGCGTAGTTGAGATACCGGCGCTCCCCGGTCTCGGCGTAGAGCATCAGCAGCGGCTTGAGGACGGACATCGAGGGCATGCCGCCCATCCCCAGCGTGCCCGTGTCGCGCAGCCGCAGCCCGCGCCGGCCGAGCATTTCGATCCACTGGTCCATCTGCCGGCGCACGGACTCGAGAATCGCCCTCTCGCCCGTGGCCTTGTAGGCCATCAGCATGCCCCAGATCGCGTACTTGCGGTTCCACAGATTCCAGCAGGGGTACCAGCCGTAGGTGCGCTTCGTCTGCCCGGGGTCGGTGATCGAGACCAGCTCCTTGTCGCGGTACGAGCCGAGGTAGCCGTCCGCATCCTGCAGCTCCATCATCCGGAGGCACTCCTCGCGCACGAACGCGAGCAGCGCCGGATCGCGCAGGTAGTCCGCCACCCGCGCCGTCGAGAGCATCAGCTTGCCCCAGAACTCGCCGCGCCACAGCCCCCCGTGGCCCAGGATGTCGTCGTCGCGCGTCTCGAACGCCCGCCGCGCCTCGCCGAAGATCTCCTTCTGCGCGAACTCGCCGAGCATCCGCTCGCGCGCGAAGGCCATCAGCTTCGCGCCGGGCACGGACCCTATGCGCACGTCGCGCAGCCGCGGCGCGCGCATCGCATCCCCGGACGCCTGCGCCATGGCCGCAGCGGCGCCCAGCAGCATTCCCCCAATCAGCCAGCTTCTTGTGTTCATAGTCGTCTCTCCTCCAGCGTTCCTGCCATGCCAGCGGCCGCGCCGTCGCCTGCCGCGGCCGCCGCCTGGCGTCCATCGGGGGCGCAGCGCTCGCCCTTCATCTTGAACCAGCGGAAATACACTCCCTTCTGGTCGTCCCCATCCGCCAGCGCCTGGAGGTGGAGGTAGGAGACTCCATAGGGCGAGAAGCCAGCCGTCTTGAGCGGCGCCGTCGCCGCGCCGCCGTCGCAGGCGAGAGTCACGGTGGCGGCGGCAAGATCCCAGGCCACCGTCACCGTCCTCCACCGCGCCGCGCCGCCCAGCGTCTCGGCCGAAAGCGGCAGCGACGCCATGGCGCGCTCGCGAATCGCCCAGTCGCACGGGTTGATCCAGTGGTCGCAGAGCGAGACGAGCGCGCCCTCGCCGTCCACCCGGCACTCGAAGGACACTGTCCCCCTCCGGGCGGCGGGGAAGTTCCATACCACGCCCTGGCGGTCGTCGACCAGGCGGTCGTCGCGGATGCGGCACAGCTGCAGGCACTCGCGCTTGGTGCCGCGCGCGGTGTCCGGCTCGCGCGTCATCACCGCGCCGGGGATGCGGTTCATCGCGCAGTGCCCCGACCACCCGGCGTAGCCGCCCAGAAGCGACTTCACGAAGAGGTGGTTGGACAGGTTGGCCGTGCCGCCGCGCAGCGTCTCCTCGCGCCCAGTCTCGTACAGCCACTGCACGTCGAAGACGGCGATGCGGCGCGACGATACGGCCTGCCCGTAGCAGACCATCACCTTGCCGCCGGGCATTTCGACGAGCTCGGCCTGGTGCACGCTCTTGTCGATGCCGTGCCCGCCGCGCATCTGCCAGAACTCGTTGCCCGCCTCGCGGTAGTCCTCGCGGTTGCGGATCTCGTTCAGCGCGATCTCGCGGAAGCCGATCCACGTCCGCCCGTCGTTCTCGGTGATCGCGGCGTGCAGCACGTCGCGGTTGGTGAACACCGTCTCCCAGCGGCCGTTCAGGGCGGTGGGGCCGAGTTCGGGGTTCTCCGAGGCGTCGCGTCGCGGCAGAATCTGCGCATTGTTCCAGATGCAGAGGATGCGCCCGTCCTTCAGCCGCCGCAGAAGCGGCATCGTGTTCGACTGCCAGAAGGCAGGCGGCTCGAAGCGCGGACCCCAGGTCTCGCCGCCGTCGCGCGAGAGGTAGCACACGGCATGGTCGCCGCCGGAGCGCGTCATCATGTAGAGCGTGCCGTCTGAGAATTCCACGACGTCGGGCTCGTGGCAGCCCGTGTTCCAGCGATGCGCCTTGTCGGGGGGCTCGATCGCGTCCGTGTAGAGGACGTCCAGAATCTCCACGCGCTTCGACCAGCTCCGCCCGTCGTCGTCCGAGTATACGAGGCAGGGGTAGTAGCCGATGCGGTCGGGGCACTTGCGGTAGAACGAGAAGATCCAGCGGCGGCGGCCCGGGAGCGCGAGCAGCCTGCCGTAGGAGGAAACGCCCTCGATCGGGATTCGCGAGCGCACCTCCCTTCCATCCTTCCCCGTCTCGCGGCGCCAGCACACGCCCTGCTCCTTCGCCCGGTCGACGCAGCCTACGCTGATGCCGTAGTCCGCCCACGGGCAGGGGCGAAGGGCGGCGTCCGCGCCGCTGGGCGCGCGAACAGTCCAGCTGAAGCCGAAGTCGCGCGACGACATCGCGAGCGCGACGCGATTCGTGCCGTAAAGGCGCGCGCCGCGGTTGACGATCTCGCCGTCCGTGAGAACGGCGATCGCCCCGGGGCCGCTGTCGCCAAGCGGCACGGCGACGACGCGCGGCTCCCAGATCGAATCGAAGTACACCTTGGCCGGTCCCGTCGGCGCCGGCCATGCGACAGGGCTGGCCCATGCCGCCAAGGAGGCCAGAGCCGATGACCCCGCGAATGCCGCAAGCGCCAACGCCCGGCTACGAATCGAGCCGCTGAATCGAAGTTTCATTCCCACCTCGCGTTTGTCTCGCAGTTTCCCACGCCAATCCTCACCTGATGACGACGACGGTTCCCCGGACGGAGACCGCCCGATACGGGTACATCATCTCGTCCACGCCCAGCATGCCCCTTGTCACGCGGAATGCGTCCACCACCAGTCCCTCGAAGTTCTGCTGCGCATAGTATCCCCCGCTCGGCGGATAGGTGCCGCAGTAGAGGGTGGTGTCGGAGGTGTTCGCCGTGGCCGCCAGGTTGATCGACTTCGTGACCTGGGGGACATAGTCGACGTAGAGCGTGATCTCACCGGCAGCGGCGTTGTAGACCACCGCCACGTGGTGGAACTTCCCGTCCCCGCACACCTCCTTGCCGGTGTCGAAGTGCGCCCACGAGTAGGAGTCGCAATTAAGCGTGAGGTGAAGGCTCCGGGCGAGGCCGCTCGACGTCAGCGCCCAGTCGCACATGTTCTTGCCGGACTTCGACTTCTCGATGACGTAGTGCCGCCCGCTCGTCGTCTGCAAGGGGAACTTCGCGATCATCTCGACGGTGAAGTCGCGGTGGTTGAGTTCGTTGCCGGGAATGGTGTATCCGAAATAGCGGTGATGGGGCTTGCCGTCCGCCGCCGTCAGCGCCATCGAGAAGCCGTTGGTCTCGGCATGGGCGGCGTCGTTGAGGTAGCGTCTGCCGTCGACCATCCAGGCGCGGGATCTTTCAGCCACCAGCGCGAGGTCTGCCACCGTGTCGCTTACGTCGGGCAGGACCGTCGAATATCCGCCGTCCGCGAGGTTGTAGCGCTGCACCTTCTCGAAGCTGGTGTATACGGCGGTGTTCTCCGAGACCAGCGGCGAATCCGCATAGTCGACGAGCAGCTCCGAGGGCGGCACCGCCCTTCTGGAGATGCGCCAGGCCAGCGTGTCGCCCACCATCTGCTGCGCATTGACGGAGGTGCAGCCGGACACCTGGATGCCGGGGCTCGCCGTCGTCAGCGGCTCGCCCGCGAACTGCCCGGTGGAGCTTCTGCCCATCAGGCATCCATTCAGATAGAACCGCCACTCGCTGCCGCCCTCGCCGTTGTCGTAGTCGAAGACGAGCGCGTAGTGGTTCCAGCGCCCGAGCAGGTCGGCGGCGCGGATCTCGCCCGACTTGAGGACGGTCTGGTGCGAACCGGCGCTTCCCTCGGAGGAGTTGGCGGTGATGTTCACGCTCGCGTGGCAGGAGCCGTCCGCATTGCCGTAGAGATTCCACACCCATCCGCCCTGGCGGCCATACGTCATGTAGAAGAACAGCTGGTTCTTTCCGCTCGCCGGCAGCTGCGTGGGGCGGTACCAGAATTCCACCGTGAAATCGTTCTTCCTGCTCAGGTAGCCCACCAGGTCGCGTATCTGTGCGCCGCCTCCGCCCTGCAGCACGCCTCTGTACTGCCCGTTGCCGTCCATCGCCCCCTCCTCCGACACCACCTTCTGCGCACTGGCGGTCGGCGCCACGTAAAGCGGTGCGTCGAGCGCGAAGTTCGGCGGCGTGGCCCAGCCGACATCGTTCTCCGCGGTCTTCACGCCGCCATAGCCCTCCGTCCGGGCGACGAGATTGTGGAAAGGCGAAACCGCGCATCTGGCCGTGTCGCCGCCGTCGATGTTCATGGGCCAGTAGGCGAGCGTCCAGGGCGCGCCGCCTTCGCGCAGGAACTCCTGCGGCCTGAGAGCCTTGTCCGACACCCGCCAGTAGTACGCCTGGCCGATGAGGTTGTTGCCCACTTCGACGCTGGTGCCGGTGCCGAAGAGCCGGATCGTGCGGGCCAGGCTCGAATCCGCGAGCTTGGGGAATTCGCACTGCCCCAGCGGGATGCCGTCCAAGTAGAAGCGGAACGCGCTGGAGGTGGCGTTGTAGTCATATTTGAACACGAGCGCGAAATGGCGGAAGCGTCCATCGAGAAGGCTGGAGTCGGGAATCGCCGGAGAGAGGCTCCGTTCGATCGTGGAGTTGTCCGCGGTGTAGATCCGCACCCGGAATTCATGCGTGTCCGGGGCGGCGCCGGGACTGGCGCCCAGAAACCACGACCCCTTGCCGGTGGTGCCGCAGAATACCAGCAGGCGGTTGTTGCTCCCCGGCCCGAAGCCGGTGTACTTGACGTACCCCTCGAAGGTGAAGTCGTTCGTCGGCGAGAGCGTGGAGATCAGCCCCTCGCCGGCCTCGCCTGTGAGATGGGCTAGGTTGGCGCGATAGACGTCGGTGCATTCGAAGCAGGTGGAGCCGGCGAGAGGATAGACCGGCGCCGGGGTTGTATCGGGGTTCGGCGGCTCAGTCCAGCCCGCCGTCTGGGCCGGGAACTGCACGCAGCCGGCGTTCGCCACCTTGAGGTCGTTGGCCGGATCGATGGAGCATTTCAGCCGCCATTCCGATTCCACCCATTCGGAGGCCATCGTCCAGAGGGCGACGGTCTTCGCCTCCACAACCATGATGGCGCCAAGCGCCATCAGCGAAACCATCGTCTTCTTCATGGTAACTTTCATGGTAACTGCTCCTTTGTTTGCCTTTCTGGTGAAAACCACGGTCACTTTGCCATTCCGACGATCCCCAGCGCCCTGACGCGGGCGAGAAACGACTCCTCCTGCCCGGCGGTGAGCGGCTCGAACGGGGCGCGGTAGGGGCCGGCGTCGATGCCGACGAGCTTCATCATCGCCTTGCGGTAGCTCCAGTTGTCCGACTCGATCATGAGCCGCACCACCTGGTTGGCCTCGTCCTGCCACTTCGCCGCCGCCTTGAAGTCGTTCTTCGCCGCAAGCTCGCAGATCTTCGCGAAGTGGCGCGGTATGATGTTGTAGGTGGTGCCGATGCCGCCCGCGAAGACGCCGTCCAGGGCGAGCGCGCACAGGAGCTGCTCGTCGCAGCCCGCGAACCAGATCGTCTCCTTGACCTTGTCGAGGTCGCGCTTGAGCGCCTGCGCCGCGTAGTAGTCGCGGCCCGTGTACTTGATGCCCTTCACGTTCTTGAGGTCGAAGAAGCGGATGTCGCGCTCCGGGACGAGCGCGGACCCGATCGAGTAGACCATGAACGGCAGGTCCGTAGCCTCGGAGACGCGCCGGTAATGCTCGAACGCGCGATTGAAGCTCGTGCAGAAGACGGGCGGGGCGACGGACGAGAGCCAGTCGACACCGATGTCCGCCGCCGCCTTCGCGAGCGCGACAGAGACGTCCGTCGAGGTGTCACCCACGTGCGCGATCAGCTTGCAGCGTCCGTTCGCCGCCTTCGCCGCCCGCCGCCACACGGCCTTGCGCTCCTCCGGCGAGAGCAGGAACCACCCGCCCGTGGAGCCCGTCAGGTAGAAGCCCGCCAGCCCGTTCGCAAGGCCAAACTCGATCTCCGCCTCGATCGCGGCCTCGTCCACCGAGCCGTCCTTCGCGATCGGCGTAAACATTGCGGCATACGCGCCCGCCATTCCCTCAAAGCACTTTTCGTTCATAGCGGGCGCAATTATATTACACCCGCCCACAGGTCAAAGGCACTTTTCGGCAATAATTTTTCATGCCTCTCCGCCCCCGGAGGCCGCCGCCTGAAGCACGTCGCCGGATTTCACCCGATGGGCGCACGGGGCATTCGAGCCTGCGCGGCCAATGGAAGAGGGGCGGGGCGGTTCACGCCCTGATGCGGCTCGCGACGGGGGCGACGGCGAGGCACGCCGCCATGCCGAGGAAGCCGTACAGAAGGAGATGCGGGCCGCCTTCTATGCGGGCGATGTCGAGGCCGAAGCAGACCACGTAGTTCGCGACCAGGCCGCAGGTGGCGCCGAAGCCGTTGACGCGCTTCATGAAGATGCCCATGAAGAAGAGACACCCCAGCCCGCCCGTGAGGATGCCGAGGAAGCGCTGGAACTGGTCGTAGATGTTGCCTATCTCGGCATTGGCGAGCCAAAGCGCCATGGCGCCGCCAAGCAATCCGACCGCGATCGTGCACACTTTCCCGCACATCAGCAATCCACGCCGATCATCAGAACCGCCCAGGCGCAATCTCTTGTAGAAATCCGTCGTGATCGCGCTTGCCGCAGAATTGAGGTTCGCCGACAGCGTGGACATCGTCGCTGCCGCCACGGCGGCAAGCACAAGGCCTGAGACCCCTGCCGGCAGCTCGTTCGCGATGAACACAGGAAGCACCGCGTCCGGCTTGATATCCGGCGGGAGCGCGCCGGGGTGCGCCTGGTAGAACGTCCAGATCGCGACGCCCATCGTGAAGAACACGAAGCAGTTCGCGAATGACAGGACCCCGTTGAACAGGATGGATTTCGCCGCGCCCCTCTCGTCCGGCGTGGTCATGTAGCGCTGCACCACGCACTGGTCGGACGTGTACGATGCGAGGTTCGCCACCACGCCTCCCGCGAATACGACCCAGAAGCACGGCTTCGCCCAGTCAAACGCCATGTCAAACACGCGGAACTTCCCTGCGGCGAGGCCCTGCGACACGAAGCCCGGGAAGCCCCCGTCGGACCCGGCTATCGCCCACGCCATTATGAGGACGGTGGAGGCTATGAGAATGACAGACTGTATGAAGTCGCTCCATATCACGGCCTCGACGCCGCCGATCGTGCAGTACAGTATCGTCACGAGCGTCACTGCGATTATGGCGATGTTGATGTCCACGCCGGTCACGGCGGAAATCGCCAGCGCCGGCAGGTACGCGACGATCGCCGTGCGGGCTATCATGAAGAGGACGAACGCCGCCGACGCGAAGAGGCGGCACGGAAGGTTGAACCGGACCTCAAGGTATTCGTAGGCGCTCGTGAGGTTCATCTTCCTGAAGAACGGGAGGTACCACCGCACCACTACCGGGGCCATGAGCAGAATGCCGAAGGATATGGCGAAGTAGCTCATGTTCCCCGCGAAGCTCATCGCCGGCACGCTGATGAACGTGATGGAGGAGAACATCGTCGCGTAGATCGAAAGCGCGACGACCCACCACGGGAGCCGTCCTCCGGCCTTGAAGTATGCGTCTGCGTCCCTGTTGCGGCGCATGAAATAGAAACCGGTTCCCGCCATTGCGGCGAGATATATGACGATTACGGCGAGGTCGATCGCTTTCATGGCGTCAATTATCGCACAGACGCCCACATAGCAAGGATATTTTTCGCCAAAAATTTTTATCTCCCTCTTGCCGCCGTCGGCATGGTATACTTTGCGCCATGATTGCGGACAAGATAACCTATCGCGACGAGCCCGGCTCCAGGGTCCTCGACCTGCGCCCCGAGGGCGTGGACTGCATCCCCGTGCTGGGATTCAGCGACTTCACGTCGATCATGCAGGGCCCCGAATTCCACTATCATCCGGGCTGCATGGAGTTCTGCCTCTGCCGACGGGGCAACCTTATCTTCGACACGACAGACAAGTCGTACCCATTCCTCCCCGGACACGTATTCGTCTCCGCCCCGGATGAACCGCACCATCTCAGGAACAATCCGAGCGGATTAATGGTCTACAGGATCCTCTTCAGGATCCCCAGGGGGCGACAGCGCATCCTCGGGCTTGACCTGCGCGGCAGCGAATGGCTCGTCCGTTCGCTCACCCACCTCCCGAAGAGGCTCTTCGCCGCCACGCCGGCCGTCCGCAGCGCCTTCGAGCGGCTTTTCTCGACCTACGACAACGTCAGGAGGAAATCGCCTGCGCGGCGCGTAAAGATGCGCGCCGCGTCCCTCGACCTGCTGATTGCGCTCGTGGATGCGGCGCGCAGGCTCCCGGCCAAGGCTCCCGACAGGATAATCGAGATCGCCGCCCGCATCTGCAATGAGCCGAATGCGGAATATCCGATAGCGGCGCTTGCGCGCGAGTGCGGGCGCTCCATATCCTCGTTCGCCGCCGCGTTCAAGCAGTCCAAGGGGCTGCCGCTCCACGCCTTTCTCCTGAACTGCAGGATCAGCCGCGCCGAGCAGCTCCTGCTCAAGACCAACCGCACCGTTGCGTCAATCGGGCAGGAGCTGCGCTTCTGCTCTACGCAGCACTTCGCCCGTGCCTTTCGACGCATCGTCGGCGTCAATCCGAACGCCTATCGCATCGGCAACCGGCGCTCCTGACCCGTTGCGACAGGATCAGCCCATGGACGCGGCAAGGATGCCGCGGGACGCGACGCACCGTCTTTTACGCAGACGCTTTCGGGGCAAATCCGGCCTCACATGGCGGCCGCGAGGGCGGCGCCGAACTCCGAACACCTGACCTCGGTCGCGCCCTCCATCTGGCGGGCGAAGTCGTAGGTGACCGTCTTCGCGGCTATCACCCTGTCCATCGCGGCTATCACGAGGTCCGCCGCCTCCGTCCAGCCCATGTACCGCAGCATCATCTCGCCGGAGAGTATGAGCGAGCCGGGATTCACCTTGTCGAGCCCCGCGTACTTCGGCGCGGTGCCGTGCGTCGCCTCGAACACGGCGACGCCGGTCTGGTAGTTGATGTTGGCCCCCGGGGCGATGCCGATGCCGCCAACCGTAGCCGCAAGGGCGTCGGACACATAGTCGCCGTTGAGGTTCAGCGTGGCGATCACGTCGTATTCCGCCGGACGGGTCAGTATCTGCTGGAGGAACGCGTCACAGATGCAGTCCTTCACCACGATGTCGCGCCCCGTCTTCGGGTTCCTGAACGTGCACCACGGCCCCTTGTCGATCGGCTGTGCGCCATAGTCGCGCCTGGCAAGCGCATAGCCCCAGTCGCGGAACGCGCCCTCCGTGAACTTCTGGATGTTGCCTTTGTGGACGAGCGTGACCGACCTGCGGTCGTTCGCTATCGCGTAGTCAATGGCCGCCTTGACGAGGCGTTCCGTACCCTCCTGGGACACGGGCTTTATCCCGATGGAGGATGTCCGGGGGAAGCGGATCTTCTTCACACCCATCTCCTCGATCAGGAACCTCTTCACCTTGTCCGCCTCAGGCGTACCGTTCATCCATTCGATGCCGGCGTAGATATCCTCGGTGTTTTCGCGGAATATGACCATGTCCGTGAGGTCGGGACGCTTCACCGGGGAGGGCACCCCCTTGAACCAGCGAACCGGACGCAGGCACACGTAAAGGTCGAGGGTCTGCCGCATCGCAACGTTGATGGAGCGGATTCCGCCCCCGACCGGCGTGGTGAGCGGACCCTTTATCGACACGAGATTGTCGCGGCACGCATCGACAGTGGCCTGCGGCAGCCATTCGCCCGTGGCCTTGAACGCCTTCTCTCCCGCAAGCGCCTCCTTCCACTCGATCTTGCGCTTGCCGCCATAGGCCTTCTCGACCGCCGCATTCCACACCGCCATCGCGGCGCGAGTGATGTCCGGCCCGATGCCGTCGCCTTCAATGTACGGGATTACGGGATTCTCCGGAACCTTGAGTACGCCATTCTCCATCCTGATCTTCTCTGCGCCCATCTCTTATTCGACCTTTCACCAGTTTCACATTTTATCTTCTGCCCATGTCCGAACCGTTTCGGATACGGGCGCGGCCCTTTGGAGGCGGCCCATGCCGCCTCGCCAGCTGCAACGACGCCGGATTATACCACATCTGCACCCTGCCGTTGCAAGAGGACGCACGGCATGACTTCCCGTCACACACAACCACCCTGCCGTCATCAAACGCCGCCCACGACAGCATCAGCCACATGAGGGTGCGTCCGAGCGCATGGAACGGTACTGTGTCGAACGACGTCTCGGAGCCGCGAAACACGTCCATTATGGCATCCGAAAGCAGGAACATCCCAAGCGCAAAGAGAAGCACATACAGGCCTCCAAGCATGAGTGTGCGCTTCGTCGCCCTGATCGAAGCCGCCCTACCGAACACGCCCGAACGAATATGTGTCTGTCGCGATCTTTTCCATGCCGCACATCATAGCAAGACTTTTCCCGGATATAGTCCGGCCAAATCCGAGATGCCTATAAAGTGCACGTCCTTCGCATCCTCGCAATGTGAATGGAGGTCCTTAATCCTTAAAGTCGATCATTCCAAACCGTTCTATGTCATGGAATTGCATCACGTACGGACTCCATGAGATCGACTCGGCAGTGCCGTCCGTCAGCATTCGATGGCGGCAGAAGTTGATCGGGAAGGCATCCTTCACATCGCCCATGGTCGCAATGGGGACCTCAATCGTCCCCGTCCAGCCTGCGGAGCCCTTCTTGACGGAGGTGCGGACTCCCGCAAGATACCCCTTCCAATCGGAGCCGTCCACGCCGCGCTCGTACCGCTGCCCGGCAAGGTTGCCACCGCTCGTCAGGATGTAGTGGAAGATCGTCTTGCCGTCTCCGCTCGGGTTCAGGATGACCTCGACGGTGTTATCCTGCCAGCTGTTCCGGTCGCCGGACTTCGTGTGCGCCTCGGACGCGAGGGAGATCTTCGGATCCTCGCAAGTGAAGGCAAACGTGAGAGCCTTGTCCGTGCGCCGCGCCGTGACGGACGTCGCGACCGTTGCGACATTGGTGAACCACCGCAGGCCGCTGGCGCACGCCGTCAGCCGCACGGCGCCTTTCGACGGATCGAAGCGCAGGGACTCGATACTCCGTCGCTCGGCTTCATGCGCCATCGCGCCCGCGCACATGCGGTCGTAGAACTCGGTGCGCATGAGCGCGATGCGCCGCCCCTCGACGGAAGCCGCCCCGACCTTGACCGTCGCCGCCCTCAGGAGCGCGTCCAGCTCACTACGGAGTGCCGGCGAATAGATGTCGCCCCACAGCACCGCGTTGAGAGGCGGCGAAATCCGCGGCCCGACGGAAGTGTCTATCAGGTTGCCGACCACACGCTTCGTCCAGCGGTCCTCAAGAAGCGAGAAGAACCGCTCCATCTCGTCCTTCCCCGCTCCGAAGAGATCCGAGTACAGCTCGCCAAGGACGGAGTCGATGTCCGTTCCGGCATCCCACATGACGCGCGAATAGACGTAGTAGTTGAGGAAGTTGTAGATCGAGCGGTCGCTCTCGCACTCGCAGAAGCCGCCTAAGATGTCATCCTTAAGGTCGGCGTAGAACTTGCCCCAGGCATGCGGCCCAACGCACGGGACTCCCGGAATCATCAACTCGCCGTACTTGCTCGGATACGTCCACACCCATATCTTGTGCCCGAGCTTGCGGCGCCAGGCGCGGATCTCGTCGTACTGCCCCTGCGCAGCTTTCGGATCCGCGAGCGACCATGGACCGCCCACGGCGACCATCACCCATACGTTGGACGGCAGCGCGAAGTCTGGGACAGCGCGATAAGGCGAATAGGCCATCATCGTCACGTTTCCGGGAACCCTCTCAGAGAGAAGGCGGTTGCCTATCTCCGCCGTCACGCCCCATATCAGCTCTGAGGCATACCGGGTGCCGTCGGCTCCCTTTGTGTAGGCGGACCGGCATCCCTCGCACCAGCATCCCTGGAACGAATCGTCCGGCATGATGTCCACCCACTTCCCGTGGCGGCAGTTGGGCCCCCAGCCCTTGAGCCCGCGCGACGACGCCGGCTGGCCCGTCAGGTACGCCTTGACGTCCTGATACAGCTCCTCGCGGAAGCCCGGATTCGTCCAGCAGTACTGGTAGGGCGCAAAATGGGACTTGGGATCCGTCCAGCGAGATCCGTCCTTCTTGAGCGCGAGGTACTCGGGATGCGTCTTGCCGAAGCGCTCGATGTACTTGAAGTCGCGCGAGCCGTGGCAGCACGGGATGCTCGTCGAGGCCAAACGTAGACGCAGCCAGTGCGCCGTCTTTGGGTTCATGCCGTCACAGGATGCCACATGCCACTGTCCGTCGCCGGCGAAATACGGGTCGCGCAAAAGGTAATCGGGCTTCACCACGCTCAATCCCTCGGGCACTGCAAGGCGTGCACGCTTCGGCACAATGACGCCGAGCTCGTCGTCGGGGAAGTAGAAGCGGACGCCCGCCACGCGCTCGAGGAAGTCGTAGACGCCATGGAGCGTC
>SAMEA104315424__coassemble_1072_pt1 | contig 14013 bp, 8 predicted proteins | sample SAMEA104315424__metabat2_low_PE_034 | metagenome-assembled genome bin SAMEA104315424 (sample SAMEA104315424) | gut metagenome | biome: Monkey gut; feature: monkey-associated habitat; material: faeces | place: China | collected 2013 | reverse complement strand
GTGGGCTTCACGATGCGCATCGAGGTCTCCATCGACTCCAGATCCTCGGCCTCGTGGGAGAGTCCGGCGAGGTTCGCATCGGTCGAGTACTTCTTCTTCGTGCCGACGAACGCCGTGATACCGCGCTTGGCGAGGAATTCCACCATCTGTGTGCGCCCCGGGAATTTCTTCAGGAGATCCGCATCGCGCCATGGGGCGTAGACGCCGAACTTCGGGTCCATCACGTTCGTGTAGCGCTCAAAACGCATCTGGTCGTTGCCGCGCCCCGTCGCGCCGTGGACGAGCGCCGTGCAGCCGGCCTGCTTCATCGCCGGGAGGAGCTTCTGCACCGTGACGGCGCGGGCGATGCCCGTGGAGTTCCAGTAGCCGCCATCGTACATAGCCTGGCACTTGACCGTCTCGAAGCAGATGTCGGCCATTTCCTTCGTGACGTCGACTATCGTCGTCTCTACGCCGGTCGGAGCCATCTTCTTCTTGATGTCGTTGATGTCCTTCTCGTCTGGCTGCCCGACATTTGCGGAGAAGGCCTTTACCTTCACGCCGGCATCCAACAGCACGCAGCATATCGTCTTGGAGTCGAGTCCACCTGACACGCACACGCCAACCGTCTTACCCTTCAACTCTTCGAGTTTCATTTGTGTTTCCTTTTGTAGCTTTCGTTTTCCTTGCAAGAAGTCACAGTTCAGCGAACTCGGGCGGCGGCCTGTCGTTCGCATATATCGCGTGGGCCTGGAGGATGGCCAGGATGGCAAACGCCGCGATCATCATTTCGCCGCCCTCCTCTAACGCCGTACATAGCGCGACGAACGAATCGTCCAGGCACTGCTTCGGCATCCCCTGCGAATGCCTGTACCAGGCGGGCAGCCTGTCGCATATCTGCACCATCACTCCGGATCCGCCGAAGAAGCACATCGTCCAGGCCACCGGGTGCAGACGGAAGAACCCCTTGACGAGGCGCGGGAAGAAATAGGCGAGCATGGCCGCGAACACGCCGAAGAAGAGGACGAAGTACGAAACCACGACGAGCTTCGCGCCGAACGGGGCGCCTCCGTTCGTCAGGAAGCGCATCTTGAACGGAGTGCCCGAGAGCGGCGTTCCATTCGGCTTGACGAGTCCATGCACATTGCCGTCCGCCCCCACGACATCAGGATAGGCGTACTGCATCAGCGCAAGGTGGAGATCCAGCTCCTTCACGACGGCCATGATGGCGACGCAGGAAACGGCAAGGCACAGGAGCGACTTGCGCGTGGTGGAGCCCGAGAACGGGCAGCACAGCCATACGGCGGGTACGATCAACGCAAATAACGGAATCGTGAGTGTCTCGACGAAAGAATGCCCGTCGGCGTCAAACGCCGCACGCAAAGCCGCAGGATCCATCACGCCCCAGACGGCACACAGCATGGCCAGCGAGACGAGAAACACGGCTGGGGCGAGCATCCAAGACCTTTTTGACACAAGCAAGTTCATTCCATCTCCTTACAGACTGCATGGGAGGCAAAAGCCCGTCCGCCGCCGACTACTCGTCAAGCATTCCCTTGTATGCGACCCGGCGCACCTTCTGGATGGAAGTACGCTCCAGCGGCTCGTGCAGGACGAGTATCTTGCGCGGACGCTTGTAGTCCGCGAGCTTCTGGCAGCGTGTGCGGATGCCGATCCTCGCAACCCTCTCCATCTCGCTCCACGGCATCGGCGTACCGCCATTTCGGGCGGTGAGTGCATCCTCGTTGGGATGGACGACCACGCCCACGTGTTCCCCGGGATCGCCGCCTATCCTGTAGCCGACAACAACGCAGTCCGCTATCAGCGGATCGCCCGATATCACGTTCTCGACCTCTTCCGGATAGATGTTCTTCCCCTCCCTGTTCACGATAAGCGCCTTCTTGCGCCCCCGTATCGTGATCAGACCCTGCTCGTCAATCGAAGCGAGATCCCCGGTCCGCAGCCACTCGCCATCGAACGCATCCTTCGTCGCCGCCTCGTTGTTGAAGTAGCCCCGCATCACGATAGGCCCCTTGACCTGGAGTTCACCCACGCCCGCCTCGTTGGCGTCCGCGATGCGTATCTCGATGTTCGGCAGCTTGTGCCCGATCGTGCCTATCTTCGCGACCTTGGGCCCCGCAACGGACACGACCGGAGAGCATTCCGTCAGCCCATACCCCTCCAGCATCTTTATCCCTAGATCCTTGAATCCCTTCAGCACATGCACCGGACATGGCGCGCCGCCCACGACCACGAACCTGAGGCGTGGGTCGAGAGACTTCTTGACGTTGGCGTTGACCACCGACTTCAGCCCCGTCATCCTGAGGATCTTCGCGACCTTCGATGCGGCAAGCTTTTCCGATATCTTGTCGTAGACCTTCTCGACGAGGAGCGGCACCGCAATGAGAACTGTGGGCTGGAGCTCCTTCAGATCCTCGGAAATCGTGCGGAGCGACCGCATCAGTATCGCGGGCGAACCGAGCGTTATCGGCAGAATGAGGTTCACGAGGAAGGAGAACGCATGGAAGAAAGGAAGCACCACGTAGAAGGAGTCGGTATCGTCTATGCGCTCCCCGAACGCGGCCAGTGCACCCTCCGCATCGGCCATGAAGTTCGCGTGGGTGAGCATTGCGCCCTTCGGCTTGCCCGTCGTGCCGGAGGTGTATATGATGCTCGCGACATCATCCCCCTCGCAGACGTGCTTGTCGTACCACCCGCACTTGCACGAACCCTTCTTCAACTCGGACAGGTCATACACCGGCACGGAGCCTATGGCGGCATAGGAAGGCGCTCCGCCATCCACTATGACGATCGTGCGGAGCTTCGGCAAGTCCGCCGCGATCTGCTGCATCATGGGGATATGCTGCCTGTCGGTGGTGACCACCACGGCGCCGGAATCCCTGAGTATGTACTGAACCTCTTCGCTGTGCAGCTTTGGATCGAGCGGCACCACGGAAACCCCTGCGCCTGAGCAGGCAAGGTACACGTCCATCCATTCCGGACTGTTTGCGAGTATCTGGGCGACGTTCTCCTCTCGGGGCTTCAGCCCGAACTTCGAGCCATACGCCTCCGCCGTGGCCTTTACATCCGCCAGGAACTCACCGTACGTGCGCCGCACCCAGCCATGATCGCGGCTGAACACCTGCGCGACATGATCCGGATGCCTGTTTGCGAACTCTTCAAGTGCTGAACGTATCGTCATTCCAAGTCCTTTTCATTACGACTGAAAGTAAATTACCATATCCGACACCCTTTTTCAAGGGGGTGGGATACGTTGACAACGCCAACCGGCCTTCCTCAGCCGAAGAGCTTGCGCAGCTTCTCCAGCTGGACGGCCTTCTCCCTGTTCTCCGAAAGCTTGCGCCTCGCCTCCTCGACAATGGCCGCAGGCGCATGCTCCGTGAACTGGCTGTTGGCGAGCTTCGCCTCCGAAGACTTGATGAATCCGGCCAGCTTTGCGAGTTCCGATTCGATACGCTTCAACTCGGCCGCCTTGTCGACAAGCCCTTCCAGCGACAGGTATACCGTGCCGAACGAAGTCATCTTGCTTGGCATCGCGAGATCGCTGCCGGCCTTGACGAACTCAACGCTCTCGGCACGCATGGCTCGTTTCAGGGCATCGGCCTCCGCCTTGGCGCGATCGTCGTCCGTGGCAACAGTGACCTTGACGAATGCGGACGGCGGCACCTTGTATTCGGCGCGGAGGGCGCGCAATGCCGTTATAGCCTCGCGCTTTGCGTTCACAAAGTCGTAGACTTCCCGCGAAAGCCCCCACGACGCCTTCTCTTCATCCGTATAGCCAGTCGGATACGGCGCCCTCATGATCGTCTCGCCGTCCTTCAGGTAGCCGAGCTGGTGCGCGACCTCCTCCGTGACGAACGGCATATACGGATGTAGCATCCTCAACGCCTTCCAGTACACGTCGCGCAGGATCGCGAACGAGACTGCCTTGTTCTGGGAGTCCTTCGCGTACTCCACATACCAGTCGCAGATCTGCGTCCAGAAGAAATCGTAGATGGCGAGGGCTCCATCCTGTATGCGGTAGCGTTCGAGGATGTCGTTCATCTTGCGGCACGCGATGTCGCAGGCCCACAGGATATGACGGTCGTCGGCGGACAGGTTGGAGATGCCGTTCAGGCTACACGCCGCAGCATTCCCGACCGCCCCCTCCTGCATCTGCATGAAGCGGGCGGCGTTCCATATCTTCGTGGCGAAGTTTCGCCCGATCTCGAACTTCTCCTTGTTGACCTTCGTGTCGCAGTCGAGCGACGTGATGAGGGCGATGGAGAAGCGGAGCGCATCTGCGGAATACGTGTCGATCAGCTCCAGGGGATCGAGGGAGTTGCCCTTCGACTTCGACATCTTCGAGCCGTCCGCCGCACGGACGATGCCGTGGATAACGATGTTCTTGAACGGCGGCTTCTTCATGAAGTGTATGCCCGCCATCATCATGCGGGCGACCCAGAAGAAGATGATGTCCTGCGCGGTGACAAGGTCGGTGGTCGGATAGTAGTAGTCGAGGTCGGCGGTCTTCTCCGGCCAGCCAAGGGTCTCGAACGGCCAGAGCCACGAGCTGAACCACGTGTCAAGGACATCCTCGTCCTGCCGGAGGTCGGCGGCGGAAACCTGGCATCCGGCCTTCGCCTTCATCGCCTCGACCGCCTTGTCAAGAGACTCCTCCACTACCACGAGTTCTTCGCCCCGCGCCTTGAACTCCTCGTCCTTACCCTTAAGCTCCGTACTCGCGTTCGGGCCGACGTAGTAGGCCGGGATGCGGTGCCCCCACCACAGCTGGCGCGAGATGCACCAGTCCTGGATGTTCTCCATCCAGTTGTAGTATATCTTCGACCAGCGGTCTGGGACGAACTTCACTTCCCCGGACTTCACCGCCGCGATCGCCGGCTCCGCGAGCGGCTTCATCTTCACGAACCACTGCTTTGAAAGGCGGCTCTCCACGGTCTCGTGGCAACGGTAGCAATGCCCCACCTGGTTGTCTATGTCCTCAATGTGGTCAAGGAATCCGCCCGCTTCGAGGTCGTCGACGATCGCCCTGCGGCACTCCCAGCGGTCCATGCCGCGGTACTTCGCGCCCGCAAGTTCGTTCATGTGGGCGTCGTCCGTCATGATGTTGATCTCCTCAAGGCCGTGGCGCTTGCCCACGAGGAAGTCGTTCGGGTCGTGCGCCGGCGTGATCTTCACGATGCCGGTGCCGAACTCGCGGTCAACATAGTCGTCGGAGATCACGGGGATCTCGCGGCCAGTCAACGGAAGGATCACCTTCTTTCCGACGAGGTGCGCGTAGCGGCCGTCCTTCGGGTTGACCGCGACGGCCGTGTCTCCGGGAAGCGTCTCGGGGCGCGTCGTCGCGACCATCACGTAGTCCTTGTACGGATCGCCGGCCTGTCCCTTCGCAGAGCCGACTACGGGATACCTGATGTACCAGAAATGGCCGTGGTTCGGCTCATGCTCGACCTCATCGTTCGCGAGGGCCGTCCCGCAGCGCGGACACCAGTTCACTATGTAGTTGCCCTTGTAGATGAGGCCTTCGTCGAAGAGCTGCTTGAACACCCTGAGGACGGCGCGGCTGCAGCCCTCGTCGAACGTGAAGCGCTCTCTCCGCCAGTCGGTGGAGTTGCCGAGCATGCGCTGCTGGTGCACGATCGTGCCGCCGTACTGCCTCTTCCATTCCCACACGCGCTCAAGGAACTTCTCGCGCCCAAGATCCTGCCGGCGCTTCCCCTCCTTCTTGAGGGCCTTCTCCACAACGTTCTGAGTGGCGATGCCCGCATGATCCGTGCCAGGAAGCCACAGCGTGTTGTATCCACTCATCCTGCGCCAGCGCACCAGGATATCCTGGATCGTCTGGTTAAGCGCATGGCCCATGTGAAGGATGCCCGTCACGTTCGGCGGCGGAATGACTATGGAATACGGCTTTCCCCTGCCTGGTTCATCATGAAAGCATCCATTCCGCTCCCAGAATGGATACCATTTGGCCTCTGCGGCTTTAGAATCGTACCTTTTCTCCATCGCCATTTTCGTTCTCCATCAAAATTTAGCCGTTAATTATACCACACCTGGGTGGCCCGTGGATTCAGAAGCGGCTGTGGCCCGCGCAACTGAAATGCCCGGAAATCAGTTCCCGCCATTCGCCGCCATCATTTCCCTCATCAGCGAAGCGACGAGACGCTTGATGTCATCGAATGTGATGTAGCGCGTCACGCCCCCCTGCGCAAGCTCTCCGAGGAAAGGGATGCCCCTCAGCCTTTTTGCGGTTTCAGGGGTCAGGGAACGTGCCGTGAACCTAAACCCCTTCTCGTCGAAATCGAACGCCCCGGCGGCTCCGCCGGAGGATATTGCGACCAGGTCGTCTCCGGCATCTTCCCCCTTCTCCGCGAGCGCCCTTCGGGCAAGCGCCTCCGTGGCGGCGAACGCACACCATGAGAAATCCTTCGAGAATACGGCGTACGTGGGCATCTTCCGGCCCTCGTCCGCCGGAAGCAGAACCGTATCGGCAGACACCTTCTCCGCGCCCGGATGGTTGAGCGTCATCTTGGCCACCTTGTCCACGGTGGGATACACCATCGCCACGTCTACGCCTCCCTTGCCATCCGGATACCCCACCCATCGAACGGCATCGGCCACGCGCATCTTGCCGTACATCTTCGCAATGCGGTTCTGCGCGAACGACACTATCATCATGGGAAGCATCGCGTTGCCAACCGCATTCCCTATGAATTGCTGGCGCGACTGGAACGCATCGAACGAGCGAAGCTCGACTACCCACGGGTTCGTCGCGCACAAGGCCGGCAACATGGCCATGGAGACGCAGACGAAGGCCACGCAAACGCGCAGTCTATCTCGCATATTCAACACAGCGCTTCTCCCTGATTACGGTGACCCTGATCTGTCCGGGGAACCTCATTGCGGACGATATCTCCCTGCATATGTCGCGGGCAAGGGCGCGAGCCTCGTCATCCTGCATCTTCTCGGGATCGACCATTACGCGAAGGTCCCTCCCCGCCTGCACCGCCATCGCGCTCACCACGCCATCGTGCCGCCGCGCGATCTGCTCGACATTCTCGAGGCGCTGCACATAGTCGGCGGCGGATTCATGCCGCGCCCCCGGCCGGGCTGCGGATATCGCGTCCGCCGCAGAGCAGAGAACGCCGTATATCCCGCCAGGCACATCCGATTCGCCATGGTGCGCGGCAACGGCCGCACACACGTCCGCATCCTCCCCGCGCACGCGCAGGAACTCCGCCCCAAGGGCGGCATGGGCGCCTTTCCGTTCGCTCGTGATCGCCTTTCCTATATCGTGGAGGAAGCCGATCCGCCGGGCCTTGGCGGCGTCGAGGCCAAGTTCGGCGGCCATCGTCCCCTCAAGAAGCGCAACCTCCACCGAATGGCACAGCACGTTCTGGGAGAATGACGTTCGGTACTTGAGCGCACCCATGAGCCCAAGCGTCTCTACGGGAAGTCCGGCGACGCCCGCCTCTGCGGCGGCGGCCTCCCCCGCCTTGACGTTCGAGGTGCGCACCTGTTCCCCGGCAGCCTCCACGGCGGCCTCGATCGACGACGGATGTATGCGGCCATCCTCGACAAGCGACTCCAGAGCCAGCCTTGCGACCTCCCTGCGCACCGGATCGAATGACGAAAGCACAACGGAATCGGGAGAATCGTCAAGCAGCAGAGAAACCCCGGTTGCCGCCTCGAAAGAGCGGATGTTGCGGCCCTCGCGGCCGATGATGCGCCCTTTCATCTCGGCGTTTGGCAGGGCCACCGTCGATACCGCAGCCACGCCAACGTGCGCCACCGCGCACCTTCCTATCGCATCGGCAACGATGCTGCGCGCCAGATCCTCGCCCTGTTCCCTGGCCGCCTCCTGGATGCGTCTGCTCATGGATTCCGCATCATCCCTCAATGCCGCATGCGTGGCTTTCAGCACCTCGCGGCGAGCCTCGGCGTACGTCATCCTGGAAATCCGCTGCAAACGCTCGTCCGCGTTGGCCATCTTCTGCGCGGCCACGACGGAAGCCTTCTCCGCCTCCTCTGCCTTCGCCTTTAGGACGGCCTCCCGCGCATCAAGCCTCAGCGACTTGCCGTCCAGGGCATCCTCTCGAGCCGCCAGCCTCGCCTCCGCCTGCTCCTGATCGGCACGACGCGACGCGATCGAAGCCTCGAATTCCTCGCGGGCGCGAACCACCTCTGCGCGGGCCGAGACCTCGGCCTCCTTGCGCATCGACTCGGCCTCCGCTCTCATGGCCTCGGCGTTCAGCCTTGCGGACTTCTCCATCGAATCGGCCTGCCACCTGCCCACCAGCCAGCGCAGGACATAGCCTATAAGAGCCCCGGCGACTATGAAGAGCGACGCGATTATGAGACCGGCCGCATCGGAAAGCTCCTCCCATATGTTGCTCGAAAGGGCAAACATTCGCGGAAGGAACAGGATTGTGGCGAAGGTCAACATTGCAGACAATCACTTCATCGACCGGAGAAGCCCGAAGAGATACCTTCTCTCCCTCGCCGGATATGCATCGAACCCATCGAGGTGCGCGCGCATGTCCTCGACTGCGGAGTCGAAGCGCTTGCGCTCTTCGCTCTCGTCATCCTTCGCGAACGGATAGCTTCCCTCACGTATCCATTCATCGACGCGGGAGGAATCCGCCTCTGCCGCCCTGACCCTGAAATGGTCGCGCAGCGTCTTCCTCGCGGCGTCAAGGTAGGCCCGCGTCTCCACGTTCAGCTCGTCCATCACGAGCATGTTCTCCGCGTTCAGCTCGGAGAACCTGGGCGACACGACATACGCGGTGAAGCTGAACGCCGCGCCGGGACGCACTCCGGCGGGCTGCTCGTGCAGGGCAAACCCATCCTTGCCGCAGAACACCAGCCTGCCGGAGCCAACGAACCGACGGCGCCATTCGATGACCTCCATGCGCGCCTCTGCGCCGGAGGGAAGCGTGAGCCGGTAGTCGGTCACGGCCTTGCGGACTATCACGGGCGTCACGGGGATCCCCGAAAAGTACACGTGCACGTTTGGGTATGCCTTGAGGTAAAGGGCGAACTTCGCCGCCAGCGACGACACTGCAGACCCTGCATCGGTAAGGGAATCGGATGTGGGGCGCACGTTGGTCACGTACACCTCCGTGCCCGTCGCGAAGCCCGGAGTCGTCTCTTCGAGGCGGAACAGGCCCGGCTCCTGGAGATCCCCGGAGATCACGTACGACCTGACCGGCGACGCCATTCCCGTTCCGCCCGACACCACCGCCCTTGTGGTGCGCCACTCGACGTGCGTACCGAGGGCGAACGCCTTGAAGCGCCCGCGACCATGCCGCCCGTGCAGACGGCGATGCAGTCCCGTCGTGGCGGAGCGCCCCCTCTTCCAGCTCCCGCCGAGGCCGCCGAAAGTGGAGTCTATCCTGTCCACGTCGATGCCCGCCCCATCGTCGGATATGCGGATGGCCTCCACCGCCCCGAGGGCGTTCTGGATTATGTCTATCCGGACCTCGTGGGCATCGGCGTCGAGAGCGTTCCAGACAAGCTCCTCTATCGCCGCAAGCGGCGATGCGCGCGACAGCGATGCGATGTAATCGGCCTTTGCGAGAACCCTGATGTCCTTTGCCATAAGTCTTTCCGCTACGGTTACACTATGTCCATCGGCTCGACCTTGGGCGGCTCGGACGAAGCCGATACGACCTTCTCAATCCGCTGGCGAATCGTCTCCAGCTCCGCCGTGCACTCGGTCGCGAGCCGCTTCCCCTCGTCGAAGCCCTTCATCATCTCGTCAAGGGAAAGGTCTCCGCCCTCCATTGACGCGACAATCTTTTCGAGGCGTCCAAGCTTTTCCTCGAACTTCTCTCCATCCTTTTCCGCCATAGACCGACCTTTCCGCTACCGTCCAGTCGCGAATGCGTAGGCATTGCGGAACATGCGCATCCACGGACCGTCCTTCCCGAACACGCCCGGGTTGTACGAAAGCTGCGCGGCCCTGAACCCACGCTCCGGATGCGGCATCATTATCGTCACGCGCCCGTCGGTTGTCGTGAAGCCGGTCAGGCCGCCCTTCGTGCCGTTCGGGTTGAACGGATAACGCTCCGTGGCGTTCCCGCGTCCATCGACAAAGCGCAGCGACTTGCGCGCATCCGCCTGGGCCTGCGGCCGGTCCCACAGCGCACGGCCCTCGCCATGGGCTACCGCGACAGGAAGGATCGACCCTTCCATGCCCCTGAAGAATATCGATGGCGAATCCATAACCTCAAGCGTACACACGCGGGCCTCGAACTGCTCCGAGACGTTCCTCACGAAGCGTGGCCACGCCTCTGCGCCGGGAATGATGTCCTTCAGCTGGGAAAGCATCTGGCAGCCGTTGCACACCCCAAGCGCGAACGTGTCGGGACGAGCAAAGAATTTCGCGAACATTCCCTTGAGGCGGTCGTTGTAGAGGACGGACCGCGCCCATCCCGACCCGGCGCCAAGCACATCGCCGTAGGAGAACCCGCCGCAGGCGACAAGGCCGTTGAAGTCCTTGAGATCGACGCGCCCGGACATGACGTCCGTCATGTGGACGTCCACGCTCTCGAAGCCCGCGAGCGCAAACGCGGCAGCCATCTCGATGTGGCCGTTCACGCCCTGTTCGCGCAGGCACGCGACACGCGGCTTGCCGCCGGCGCGTCCCTTTGCAGACGCAACCTTGCCGTCCGGATTGAACGTCAGGCGGTACGTCAATCCGGGGTCGTGCTCGTCAAGTCCGTTGTCGTACTCCTCGCGGGCCGTCACCGGGTTGTCGCGAAGCGACTGCATCCTGAAGGTTGTGGACGACCACTCGCGCCTGATTCTAGTGAGATCCGTCGAAAGGGCGTGGCGCATTCCCACGTACACGTCGAAGCTGCGGTCGTCCGTCGGAGCTCCCACAACGTGCACATCGTCCGCGAGTCCGGCACGGGAGAAGATCGACAGCACCTCCTTGAGGTTCTCGTCCGCAACCTGTAGCACGGCACCCGGCTCCTCGGAGAACAGCGCCGCAAGCGGGTCGCCGTCCGGAAGCCTTGCGCTCACGCCGCGCCCGCCCGTTATCGCCATCTCGGCAAGCGTGACGGCCACTCCGCCATCGCTCCGGTCATGGTACGCAAGCGCAAGGCGGCCCTTCACGATCTTCTGCATGGCGTTGAAGAAGCCTTTCACGCTCGCTGCGTCGGCATCCGCATTCTCGCATCCGAGCTGGTTGTACACCTGGGCGAGGCAACTGCCCCCAAGGCGATTCCGGCCGTGTCCGAGATCCACGTACACGAGGCTTGACGCGCCCTTCTTGAGGTCTGGGGTGAGCGTCAGCGTCACATCCTCCACCGGCGCGAATGCCGATACGACGAGCGACAGCGGCGCGACCTGGCGATGGTCTACCCCCTTGGAATCCCGCCAGGTGGTGTGCATGGAGCAGGAATCCTTGCCGACCGGGATCGAGATGCCGAGCGCAGGACAGAAATTGATGCCGACCTCCCTCACAGTGTCGTAGAGGTTCGCGTCCTCGCCAGGCTCGCCGCATGGAGCCATCCAGTTCGCGGAAAGGCGGACGTTCCTGATGTTGCCGCAATCGGCCGCCGCAAGGTTTGTAAGCGCCTCGGCGACCGCCATCCGGCCCGAGGCGGGGGCGTCGAGCAACGCGACCGGGGTGCGTTCGCCAGTGGACATGGCCTGCCCGTTCAGCGTCTTGTACCCCATCATCGTCACGGCGCAGTCCGCAGCCGGAAGCTGGAACGGCCCCACCATCTGGTCGCGGGCGACAAGGCCCGTCACCGACCTGTCGGCGATCGTCACGAGAAACGTCTTGTCCGCGATCGTCGGCAGGGCAAGCAGCCGCGAGAACGCTTCGGAAGGCTTGACCCCGGCAAGCGCGAGCGGCCTGTGCGAAGCCTTCACGCGCCTGACCTTGCGGACCATGCGCGGTGGCTTGCCGAGGAGCACCTTTACGTCCATGTCTATCGGACGGTCTCCGAAATGGCGGTCGGTAAGCACGAGCCTGCCATCGCCTGTAGCCTCGCCGATGAACGCCACCGGACACCGCTCGCGCCGGCACAGATCCTCGAAGAACCCGCGAGCCTCGCGGCGCAGGGCGAGGACGTAGCGCTCCTGCGCCTCGCAGCACCAGATCTCCATCGGACTCATCGACGGCTCTTCGTTGTGCACCTCGCGGAGCTCGAACCTGCCGCCCGTGGCCTCCACAAGCTCAGGGCATCCGTTGGAGAGTCCGCCCGCGCCGATGTCGTGTATCGACAGCACGGGGTTCCTGCCGCCCATGGCGGCACATGCGTTGATCACGCCCTGGCAGCGGCGCTGCATCTCGGCATTGCCGCGCTGAACGGAATTGAAGTCGAGGGCCTCGGAGTTGGTCCCTGTCATCATCGAGGATGCCGCGCCGCCGCCAAGCCCGATGCGCATCGCCGGGCCGCCGATCTGGACGATGTACGCCCCTTCCGCGACCGGCTTCTTCGTCACCTGGTCGCGGATTATCACGCCATGGCCGCCCGCAAGCATTATTGGCTTGAAATAGCCTCGGTGCCGGCCGTTTTCCTCATGCTCGTACGTGCGGAAGAAGCCCGTAAGCTGCGGACGCCCAAACTCGTTTCCGAACGCCGCGCCGCCGATGGGGCCTTCCGTCATTATCTGGAGAGGCGTGGCGAGGCGCGACGGACGTTCGCCGTAATCCTTCTCCCAGGGCTGCGCAGCATCCGGCAGGTGGAGATCCGAAACCATGAACCCGCAGATGCCGGCGGTGGAGCGCGAACCCGTTCCGGTGGCGGACTCGTCGCGTATTTCGCCGCCCACGCCGGTCGCGGCCCCCGGATACGGCGAGATCGCCGTTGGATGGTTGTGCGTCTCGACCTTCATCAACTGGTCAAGCTGGACTTTTCTGAAGGAGTACGCGCCTGGATTCTTGGACTTTCCCGGCGTCGCAGGCTGGAACATCTCGGTCTCGAATCCCTCCACGACGGATGAGTTGTCCTTGTACGCCACAAGGGTGCCCTTCCCGTTCTTCCTGTGGGTGTTCTTGATCATGCCGAACAGAGAATCCTTCTGCACCTTGCCGTCGATGATGAACTCCGCGCCGAATATCTTGTGGCGGCAATGCTCGGAGTTGACCTGGCCGAACATCACAAGCTCCGTGTCGGTTGGATTGCGCCCGGCCGCCTTGAACGAGTCCGCAAGATACTTCATCTCCGGCTCCGAAATCGCGAGACCGAGATCCACGTTTGCCTCGCGGATCGCATCGATGCCGCGCCCAAGCACGTCGAATGTGCGGCCCGGCTGCGGCGGCAATTCGTCGAAAAGGTCGTCGAGGGAAAGGTATACGCCCTCCGTCATCCTGTCGAACAGGGCCGGCAAAGCAGGCTTCAGCTCGTCAAAGTTTGACGGAAACGAAGCGCATCCGCCGGAACTGCACACCGAAAAGCGGACGGCGCGTTCGACGCGCTTAACCCCCTTTACTCCGCAGTTCCTGAATATGTCCGTGGCCTTCGTTGACCAGGGAGAGATGGTCCCCTTGCGCGGCGACACGTAGAAGCTCGTCTCGCAGCAGGATACCGCATCCAGCGAACCGGATTTCCCGATACCGGAACCGACATTCAGAAGAGCGCCTGCGCGTTCAAGGCTCTCCGGCGGCACTCCGCCCTCGCCTTCGGCCTCAAGCGCATACACCCAGCGCGCACGAAGCCCAACACGCTCCATTCCGGGGACCAGCTTCCCCATGGCCTTTTTCAACGCATCAAGACGGAACGGAGAGAACGCCTCCGAACCCAAAAGCAAAATAGGTTTCATGTACGATAAAATCCTGTCGTTTCGGTATTTGGCGTGAATTATACCACAAACAGTGGCGGCAGTATATTCGCTCCTTATCATTCCCGAAATCCGTCACGGAGGCGAAGTCCCCCTGTGAGATCCCTCTCACTTTTTGCAAAAAGTGAGAGGGGTCTCAACGTGCCTCGACGCCGTAGTACAGCGCGTCGCCGAACAGCTCAAGGCGCTGGCGGATCTTGTAGTCAAGCT
>SAMEA104315424__coassemble_1057_pt1 | contig 14182 bp, 9 predicted proteins | sample SAMEA104315424__metabat2_low_PE_034 | metagenome-assembled genome bin SAMEA104315424 (sample SAMEA104315424) | gut metagenome | biome: Monkey gut; feature: monkey-associated habitat; material: faeces | place: China | collected 2013 | reverse complement strand
TGGTAGATGGTAGATGGTAGATGGTAGATGGTAGATGGTAGATGGTAGATGGTAGTTGGTAGTAGCGACGGCGCCCTCGCCGTCGTGCGTTGCACGGGAGGGTCGCAGTCCTCTGCGACCGAACACCCCGCCACGGAAGGGTCGCAGTCCTCTGCGACCGAAAAATCCCCCCGCGAGAGGGCGGCAATTCATTGCGACCGTGGTGCTGTGCCGACGGTCGCAGAGGACTGCGACCCTCCCATGAAAACCTACCATCTACCAACTACCAACTACCAGCCAAATATGGTACAATCTTCCCCTATGAAAGTAAGTCGTAGGTCTTTCCTGTGGACAGCTGGCGCCGCAACCTTGCTTGGCGCCGGCGGTTGTTCGTCGTTCGGCATAGCGAAATCACGCGCATTCGTCAACGGCAAGGTGCGAATGGCGTTCGTCGGCATCGGAAACCGGGGCGGCGCGAACTTCGACATGTTCAGCTACTTCAAGGATCTTGTCGAGGTCGTGGCGCTCTGCGATACGGACATTGGCGGGGCTGCGACTGTTCCCGTGCTCAAGGCGTGTCCGGGGGTGCCCCGCTACCGGGACTTCCGAAAGATGTTCGATGAGATGGGCGGCTCCATCGATGCCGTGTGCATCTCCACGCCGGACTTCTCACATTTCCCGGTCGCAATGCTCGCGATGTCGCTTGGAAAGCACATCTACGTGGAGAAGCCCATCGGAAACCGCTTCAACGAGATCGAGCTGATGATCGGGGCCGCCGAGCGGCATGGCGTGGTCACGCAGATGGGCAACCAGGGGCATTCCGACGGGAACTACTACCAGTGCAAGAGCCTCGTCGAAAGCGGGTTCATGCGCGACGTCACGCGGATCGAGGCGTTCATGTGTTCGGCTCGCCGTTGGCACAAGTACAACGGCGAACTAAAGGCCATGCCGCCGGCAGAGGTGCCGCCAGCCGGACTCGACTGGGATACGTGGCTTTCGCAGAGGGCTGATCGCGGCTACAACAAGGCCTACATGAACGGCGAATGGCGCTGCTTCTTCGAGTACGGCACGGGCCCGATCGGCGATTGGGGCGCACACATATTCTCGACGGTATGGGAGCACCTGAAGCTCGGATTGCCGTCCAAGATAGAGGTGCTTCGCGATGAAAAGCGCACTGATGTGGTATTCCCTCTGTCATCCACCACTGTATTCACGTTCCCGGCAAGGGGCGAAGGCTTGCCGGAATGCCGTCTCGCGTGGCGTGACGGGATTGGCAACTATCCGGAACTTCCTTCCAGGATAACGAACAGGAAGTGGAAGCGTCAGATGAACGGCGCGGAAGTCTACGGCGCAGAGGGGCGAGTATTCGCCCGCACAAGCCATTCGGCCCCATATGTGCTCATCGGCGGCGGCGATCCTCGCGACCCGCAGGTCAAGAAGGTCATGAACTCGTTCTACAGGCCGAAGTACAATCATTACGAGAGCTTCCTAAGGACGATACGCGGAGAGGACGAGGTGCGCTCGCCGTTCAGGCTTGGCGGGCCGCTCTCACAGATATGCGCACTTGGATCGCTTGCCGTTGAACTTGGCGAGCCGGTGCTCGACTTCGACCCGAAGGCAAAGCTCTTCACCGCGAACGACCGCGCCAACGCGATGCTCTCCGGCGGCAATCCGCGCTCCGGATGGGAGGAGTTCTACAGGCTGTGATGCGCGCAGTCCATCCACTTGGCCAATCGACGATTGAATCGAAAAGATGAATCCGCTTGAGAACATACGAATAGTGCTTGTTGGTACGCTGTATACCGGCAATGTCGGCAGCGCGTGCAGGGCCATGGCGAACATGGGCATCCGGCATCTGCGCCTGGCGGCGCCGAACCTTCAGAACGACTGGGAAGAGGGAAGCCGCCTCGCGGTGCACGCGACGGATCTCATTGATGGGCGCGAGGAGTTCGCGACGTTCGAGGAGGCTGTGGCGGACTGCGTTGCCGTGGTCGGCACCACGGCTCGCGGCGGCCTCTACCGGCAGCATGTGCGGGCCCCGCGCGATTGCGCGGCAGACCTGCTTGCCCTCGCCGAGACCGGGCCGGTGGCCGTCGTGTTCGGACGGGAGGACAAGGGGCTCCTCAACGAGGAGATCGCGCAGTGTACGCACCTGATCCGCATACCCGTCGACGAGGGATACACGTCCATAAACCTCTCGCAGGCCGTGCTGATAACCTGCTACGAGCTGTTCACTGCCACTGGACGCTACCAGCCTCCGCACGAGAAGGCGCCGCCGGCTCCGCAGGGGCAGAAGATGCAGCTGATGAAGATGTGGCGGGAGATGCTTGAGGATATCGGCTACATGGACGAGCAGAAGGCCGACCACATGATGCAGGGGATACATCGCGTGTTCTCGCGTGGCGTGGTGACGAAGGACGATGCCGCGCTTCTGCTTGGCGTTGCGCGCCAGGCGGTGTGGGCGCATCGCCATCCGCTTCTGGACGGCGGCAGGAAAACCTCGGCGGAGTTCGGCTCATGATGGACTCCACCCTGCACCTGCGCACGATCTCGGAGCTGAACGGCATCATCGCCTCCGGCGGCTTTGCCGACCTTGTGGCAAGGGGGGAGAACCTGCACGCCCAGCGCATATCGCGTGTCGCGGAGCTTGTGGCGTCCCGCGCCCCATACGTGCGCCTCGTGCTCGTGGCCGGCCCGACGGCCGCCGGGAAGACCACCACGGCCCTGCGGCTCTGCAAGGCCCTCAAGAAGAACGGCCTTGCCTCTATGCACATATCCACAGACGATTACTTCGTAGGCGACAGGCGCAACCCGCGGGACGGGAACGGCAATCTCGACTACGAGCACTTCGACGCCGTCGATCGGGTGCGTCTGCGCGAGGATCTGCTGAAGATATTCTCCGGGATGCCTTTCCATCGCCGCAAGTTCGACTTCGCAAGTCATGAAGGCTATGAGGATCCCGACATATTCACGCCACGCCAGAACGTGGTGGTCGTGCTCGAGGGCATACACGCCCTCAACCCCGCGTTGACGGACGGGATCGGCGACGTGCTCATGTACCGCATCTACGTGAACACCCTCACCCAGCTTGAGGCGGACCTCGGAGGCTGGCTGTACTACGAGGACACGAGGCTCATGAGGCGCATCGTGCGCGACAGGACCTACCGCAACATGTCGCCCGAGAAGACCCTGCTCATGTGGGAGAAGGTGTCGGCGGGCGAGATGCGCTGGATAAACCCGTATCGCGGATTCGCCGATTTCGTGATCAACACGTCGTTCGACTACGAGATATCGGTGATGAAGCCCATCCTGGAGCCGCTGCTGAAATCTGTCCCGTACCTTGGCGGGCGGGAGGACTCGGAGATACGCCGCCTGCTCGCCGCGCTCGATACGGTCACCGCCGTGACGGATACGTCGGCGATACCTCGCGATTCTATCCTCCGGGAATCCATCGGCGGGTCGACGCTCGACTACGAGTGATACGGGCGGCATTGCGATTGGAGGTCTGACGGAGGAGAAGGATGAAACCATGTGGAGGCATTGTCAGGATGATGTTCGCCGCCGCCTTGATGGCGGCCTGCCGGGGCGACGGCGCCTACTGGGCGGGGTTCCGCGCACCGGCCAAGGCGGCCGTCGAGCATGTGCGCGGCTACCTCTGGATGGAGGCCGAGGCGTTTGACGACTACGGAACGTGGATCATCGACACGCAGTTCGTAGGCAAGATGGGTTCGGCGTACCTGCTCGGGGCCGGTGTCACGAACGTCTGCGCACCAGCGACGACGCGCCTGGCCGTTCCCCGCTCCGGCACGTGGCGCGCCTGGGCGCGGTCGCGCGACTGGATCCCCGACTTCCATCCCGGGCGCTTCGCGCTGGAGATCGGCGGCATTCGATCCGCTGACCTCGGCGACAGCGGGCGCACCGGCTGGGTATGGCAGAAGGCTGGCGACTTCAGTCTCTCCGCCGGCGAGACGGACGTGCGGCTTGTAGACCTGACGGGCTGGTTCGCGCGCTGCGACGCGATCCTCCTCACGACCGACCTCGGCTACGTCCCGCCGGACGATCCGGCCGCGTGCGAGGCGGCCCGCGCTCGCTTCGCCGGCCTGCCGCCGGAGGAGGACTGCGGCGCGTTCGACGTAGTCGTCGTCGGCGCGGGGCCTGGCGGCTCTACGGCGGCGATCCAGTCCGCCCGCGCGGGCGTGCGGACGCTGCTCGTGCATGACCGTCCTGTGATGGGCGGGAACGCCTCAAGCGAGTTCCGCATCCCTCCGCGCGGCGCGGGGACATACCGGCCCGACCACCAGGAAGGCGGCATTGACGCGGAGATGCTGGCCCTCGCGCGCGGGACGGAGGGATTCGACTGGACGGACGCCTACCAGGCGCTTGCGGCCCGTGAGAAGAACCTTACGGCAGTCCCGAACGTGCGCATCGTCGCAGCCGAGACGGGGCGGAAGGGGGAGATCCTGTCCGTCACGGGCGTAGACACGCTTACGGGAGCGCGGCGGCGCTGGCGCGGCAGGCAGTTCGTAGATGCGACGGGCGACGGCTGGCTGGGCTTCTTCGCAGGCGCCAGATACCGCTTCGGCAGCGAGGGCAGGGCGGAGTTCAACGAGCCATATGCGCCGGAGATGCCCAACGGACGCACGATGAGCGGTTCGATATTCTCCGGCCTGTGGAGCGACCGCGGCTACTTCGCGGCCTTCCGGGGCTGGAAGACGCGCGGCGCGAAGTTCGGCTTCACAGCCCCCGAATGGGCGAACCTCGAGCTGCCGCCCTGGTACGCGAAGCGGCGCGTGCCAGGCTTCGGCGGCGCGGCGATAGAGCATCCGCACGAGATCGACGACGTCGCGGACCCGGAATATGCGCGCGACTACCTCATCCGCATGTCGGTGTGCTACTGGAACTGGGCCAAGAACCTTGCGGTCAACCGGGCGGACGGCGAGGCCTGGCAGATGGTCGCGATCCCCCACACAAACGCGCGGCGCGAGGGGCGGCGGCTGATTGGCGACTACATCCTCACCGAATGCGACGAGCACGAGGGGCGGATGTTCGAGGACGCCATCGGCTACGGAGGGTATCCCATCACGACGCACGACTCCGCCGGAAGCTTCGGCTCGAACGGGGACTACAACCGCCCTGAGCCGGCGATATACGGCATCCCCTACCGCTGCATCTACTCCGTCAACGTGCCGAACCTGCTGATGTGCGGACGATGCTGCTCGTCGACGCACCGGGCACTCGGTTCGCTTCGCGTGCAGTCGACCTGCGCGGTGACGGGGCAGGCTGCCGGCCTCGCGGCGGCGAACTGCGTGAAGACGGGACTCTCGCCGCGAGACTATGGCAAGCGACACATCCGGGAGCTGCAGGCGGAACTGCGGGCCTATGGACAGAAGATCCCCGAGCCGGAGGACTTCTCCGCGTGCGCGCTCGTACTGCCGGCGGACAGGGCGGAGATCGTCGCGGCCGCCCCTTCGCGCGCCCTCAAGGAAGCGGCGGCGGTGCTCTCGCGGTACTTGGGCATCGTCTTCGAGGAGAATGTGCCCATAGTCCCGGCGCCTACGCCGGGACGCGTCGCCATCACGCTCGTCGAGGCGAAGGACTCGGACGGGTATTCGGTCGTCGCGGAGCCCGGCTCGCTCGTTCTTGAGGCGTCCGATCCGTCGTGGGCCGTCTACGCGTTTCTTGAACGGGTCGTCGGCGTGCGCTTCTTCTGGCCGGGCCTGCACGGCACGGCGCTGCCGCGCCTGGCCCGCCTCGGGGTGAAGCCGTGCCGACTCGCCGGTCGCCCGGACGTCTCGCTCGCCAGATGGCGGGCGTTCGCGGACGGCGCGTGGAAGGACCCGAAGAGCCGGGAGTTCGAGCGTTCGGCCGACAGGGCGGCGCTGGAGGCGTTCTTCCGCGAATGGCCGACGGAGGGCGCTGCGGGCGACGACCATTTCTGGCGAGCCTACGGCTTCGGCGGCAAGGCGATGCGAGTGGCCTACGCGGCGCATGCGGCAGGCGCGGGCCCTCGCACGGTAGCGAAGGCCGTCGCGGAGGCGACCGATGCCGTCATCGGCGGAACCGAGGAGTGGTGGCGGATACGAACAGTCGCGCACCTCGTCTTCGGGCTCAAGAAATGACGCAAGGGAGGGGGACGGCTGATTCGCGGTTGCGAATCAGCCCTGCCGCTCAAGGCTGACCCGCAGCGAGCCGATCTTCGCCGCGACGTTGACTATCGAGGGGTCGGTCGGCGTCTCGGCGTTGACGAGGGCATCCGAGGCTGTCGCGTGCAGCCATGCCGACGAGCAGGCGGCGAGGTAGGCGTCTTTTATGTAAGCCCATCTTGCGGCGATGACGCCGGAGAGCAGGTCGCCCATGCCGCCCATGGCCATGGACGGGTTGCCGGCCTCGCACACGAATTCACGCCCATTCGGCTCGCAGACTATCGTGCGGGCCCCCTTGAGCACGCAGATCGCGTGGTAGCGCTCGACTATGCGCCGGGCCGCCGCCTTGCGGTCGCTCAGGACATCATCCGTCTTGCAGGCCAGAAGCCGTGCCGCCTCTCCGGCATGTGGGGTGAGTATCACGGACTGCCCCTCGATGACGGGGAGGTTGCTCTGCTTCTTTGCGTACCAGTTCGAGAGTATCGTGAGGGCGTCGGCGTCTATGACGAACCGTCCCTTCGAGCCGGAAAGCAGCCGCGACACGAGCATCTCCGCCGTTTGCGTCACGCCAAGCCCCATGCCGATCACGGTGACGTCCGCCCTTGGCGGCACGCATACAGCGGTCTGCTTCATGAACGTGGCTTCCGGCACGAGCGAGCCGGCGGCGATTCGGGACGCATCCGGCACGACGAGATGGATGAGGCCGGCGCCTGCGGCCCGGGCGCCGAGGCCGCTTATGACGGGCGCGTGAATGTAGTGGCTTGACCCGCCCACCACGGTTACGGTCCCGACGGAATACTTGTTGGCGTCCACGGGACGCTTTGGGAAAGCAGGTGAAATGGAGTTTGGCATTTGCATACGGCACGGGAGTATAGCAAAAAAACACGAAATGTGCTATCCTACCGCCTATTTACGGGAACAGTAGGCAGGGAATAAATCCAGGAGAGACCAATGAGACGAATCTATGCTTCATTCGTTGCGGCCCTTGCGGCGTTCACGGCCTTTGCCGCCGGGGAACTTGACGATGCCGTGCTTCACGGTGATACGGACAAGGAGTGGGCAATAGACTACAGGCCGGGAGAGCCGATTACGTTCACGCTTCGGATGCAGGGCGTGGAATCAGTTCCCGAAGGCAAGTATTTCATCGAATGGAACCGCACCGGCGATGACGGCGTGACGGAGACCGGCAAGGTTCCCGCGACGCTCGATCCGCTTGTCATAAGGACGAAGATGGACAAGCCTGGCTTTGTGCGGGTCCTGGCGTACGTGGTGGACGGCAAGGGCAATGCCTACAGGAAGAGCTTTCGCGGAGACCCGAACACGCCGGAGGGGAAGAAGGCCCTGAACGCATTCGAGCGCATGGACAAGCGCGTGTTCTTCGACGGCGGCGCGGGCGTCCAGGTCGATACGCTTCAGTCCGCGCCCGAGCCGAAGGATTACGACGAGTTCTGGGCCAGGCGCAAGGCCCGCCTCGCGAAAGTGCCGATGACTGCCACGGTGAAGGAGCACCGCAGCTCGAGCCCGGCGGTCCGGGTCCTTACGTTCAGCGTCCTTTGCGCGGGGCCTCGTCCCGTGACGGGGTGGGTGACCGTGCCGACGGATGCGTCCAGAAAATATCCGGCGCACATTTTATTCCACGGCTACGGCGCACATTTCATACAGTCCATTCCGTCGTCGGGCCCGAAGGACGAGATCCGCATGTTCATCAACGCGCACGGCTATGAGCTTGGGCGCGAGGAGGAGTACTACACCGAGTTCTACAATTCGATAAAGTCAAACGACAAGACGTTTGGCCTCGATTCGGCTTGGCAGAACAAATCTACCGACACCGCCTACTTCGGGTGGATGATCTACCGCATCATGCGGGCGTTGCAGTACCTGAAGTCGTTCCCGGAGTGGAACGGCAGGGACCTCATCGCCAGCGGCGGCTCCATGGGCGGGCTGCAGACGATGTGGGCGGCCGGCATCGACCCGGACGTGAGCGTCGCGAGGCCGAGCATCCCGTGGTGCTGCGACATGGGCGGGCGGCAGTCCATGAAGCGCAACTACTCCGGATGGGGCGTGGATGAGACGGAGGCGCTCCGCTATTTCGACCCGGTAAACTTCGCGAAGCGCGTTAGCCCGAAGTGCCGGGTGGAGATCACCAGGGCGGGCCTTGGGGACTACTGCTGCCCGCCGAGCGGCGTGGCGATCCTCTACAACAACCTGAAATGCCCGAAGAAGATCAACTGGGTGCAGGGGTCTACGCATGGATATGTGCCGCCGGAGAGGCACCAGGCGTTCTCCCTGACCGGAAACGGGTGGACGGAAGACTGAAGCATGGATGCAGAGGATAGAGGTGTGGGTGTCGTGGAGGCCAGGAGCCTCCGGCTAAAGCTCCCGGAAGGGGGCTTCAGGCTTCGCACGGGCGGCGTTCTGAAGCAGGTAGACGTCGCGTACGAGGAATGCGGCGCGATGCGTCCCGAGATGGACAACGTGGTGTTCATATGCCATGCGCTCACGGGCGACGCCCATGTGGCCGGGATAAGGCCGGGCGAGACGAAGCCGAGCGGATGGTGGGAGGGCATGGTCGGCCCGGGACGCGCCATCGACACCAGCCGCTACCACGTGATATGCGCGAACGTGCTTGGCGGATGCAGCGGAACCACCGGCCCGTCGTCCATAAACCCCGATACCGGCAAGCCGTACGGCAGCGCGTTCCCGCGCTACGACTTCTCCGACGCGGTGGACGTGTACCGCATGCTCCTTGCGCAGCTCGGCGTGAAGCACCTTGCCGCGCTGATAGGCGGAAGCTACGGCGGGATGCAGGTAATGGACTGGATCACCCGATGCCCGGGCGAGACTGACCGGGCGTGCGTGATAGCGTCCTCGGCCTCCCTCAACACGCAGGCGCTCGCCTACGACGTGGTGGGGCGCAGCGCGATCACGGACGATCCGGATTGGCGGAACGGCGACTACTACGACGTCGGCGACGGGCACGGCCCCAGGCGGGGGCTCGCCTCCGTAACGTACCTTTCGCGCGATCTTCTCCAGGAGAAGTTCCACCGCGAGCTCCAGAGCAACTGGCTTGAGGAATCCAAGGAGTTCAAGGACCGCAGGGTGCGGGACTTCCGCACGTTCTTCCAGATCGAGAGCTATCTCGTATACCAGGCGGACAAGTTCCTGAAGCGCTTTGACGCGAACAGCTACCTTCACATAACGAGGTCGATGGATCTCTTCGACGCCAGCGCGCCTTACGGCTCCCTTGACGCCGCATGCGCCCGCGTGACGTGCAAGACGCTCGTCGTGTCCCTGTCCGGGGACGTGCTTTTCGCGGAATGGCAGTCCCGCGACATCGTGGAGTCGCTGATACGCGGAGGCAAGGACGTGAGCTACTGCCACCTTGAGATAGGCACGGGGCACGATGCGTTCCTCACCCACATCGACGACCTCTCGCGCCTTGTCGGAGGATTCCTCGGCACGCGCAGGCCGAATGTCACCCAGGCCCAGGAACGCCAGCACGCCGCGGTGCTGTCCATGGTTCGGGACGGCGCCCACGTGATCGACATAGGATGCGGCGACGGGACGCTCCTCAACGTGCTCAAGAAGAACCGCCACGTGACGGGTGACGGGGTTGAGATCGACGTCACGGAATTCGAGGAGGCCGTGGCGGACGGCAACACCCTGCTGTGGGAAGACGCCGACGAGGGCATCTCCCTCGTCCCGGACGGCCACTACGACATCGCCATATGCTCTGAGACGCTTCAGGTGGTGAAGAACCCGCGCGGCCTCCTGCACGAGGCCCTTAGGCTTGCGGACGAGGCGATCGTATCCTTCCCCAACTTCGCGGCGTACAGGATAAGGCTCACTCTCGGCCTTGGCGGCCATCTGCCGGTCTCGAAGCAGCTGCCGTTCCAGTGGTACGACACCCCTAACATCCACCTCATCACCCTCAAGGACTTCCGCAACCTTTGCGAGAAGGAGGGGATCGAGATACTCGAGCTCAAGGCGGAGTCCCGCCATCCGATAGGGAGGCTTCTGCTTGCCCTCGGGTTCAAGAACCTCGGCGCTTCGCGGATAATCGCCCGCATAGCGAAGAAAAGGAAATGAGCCACACCACTGCCGGTGAGCGGCATCGGCGGAGTTTGCCTATGATGACAACAACCGATTACGGATACAGGACGAAGGTGCGTCGCATGTGCGCAGCGCTTCTCCCGGCGATGTTCCCCGCGGCCGTCTTCGCGGCCTCGCTCGCGCTCGCGCCGGCGGACAGGCTCCTCATGGCGGACAAGATGTTCGCCAAGGGGCTTCACGCGGATGCCGCAAGGGAGTATGCCGCGCTGAGGTCCGAGAAGTCGATCTCCGGGACGGATATCGAGTTCCGGATCGCCGAGTGCGCCCATGCGCTCGGAAAGGAGGCGGAGGCGCTGCCCGCCTACGAAAGGCTGCTCCGCCGGGACCTGTCCAGCCAGATGCGGGCCGTTGCCCTCTATCGCGTGGCAAGCGCGAAGAACGACCCCGCGATGTTCCTCGGAAGCGAGAAGGCGGATCCCAGGGGACGCTACGCCCTCTTCGCGCGGCTCAAGCGCGCCCTCATCCTGGCGAAGAGCGACAGGCCGGAGGATCGCCGCGAGGCCACCGGGATTTTCCTCGAGCTGTCCATGTCGAACGAGAAGTCCGTGGCGGAGGAGTCGATGTACGCCGCCGCGTCGCTTGCCTACGGCGACAAGCGGTGGAACGAGGCGGCAATCCTTTTCGGCCGCCTCGCCAAGTCCTATCCCGACAGCCCGCGCACGGCGGCGGCGCGTACGCCAAGGGCATGGAGCGCGTTCCTTTGCGGACGATACACCGATTGCCTTGCCGCGTGCGGGGATTCCGCCGAGGACGATCTCGCCTACCTGCGCGGCGCGGCGATGATGGCTCTCGACAGGCGCGAGCAGGGGATTGCCGAACTTTCGAGATATGTTGAGCTGCATCCGCAGGGACGCTACCGCGCGGCGGCGATGCTCCCGGTGCAGCGCATGAAGTTCGATGCCGCCGTGAAGCGCGGGGACATCCCCGCCGCCGTGCAGGCGGCGAAGCTTGCCGCGGCGCTCTCGGATTCCCCCGGCGACGCATTGCGCCTCGCATGGGCGCACGAGCGCTCCGGCGCGTCCGCAGAGGCCCGCGCGGAGTACAGGCGCATAGCGGAGAGGTGGCCGAAGGATCCGGCCGCAGGGGAGGCGCTGTTCGCCAATGCGCTGTCCGACCTTCGCGCCGAGAACTGGGCTGCGGGCGAGCTGGCGCTCGACGAGGCGCTGAGGCGCTTCCCGAACCTCCAGCGGCGCAGCGAAGCCATCTACTGGCGGGGAATCGCCGCCATCCGCCTTGGACACGAGGAGGAGGGCGTTGCGCGGCTTAAGGAGGCCCTGAGTCTCGGGATATCCCTGGATCAGGCGAGGGAGGCGAATCTGCTTGTCGCCGATTCGGATGCCCGCGCGGGCAGGACGAAGGATGCCGCCGCAAGGTATGTCGAGCTTCTTTCCAAGGGCGCATCGGAGCGGATGTCGGCGACGCACCTAGCCGCCGTGCTCAGGCTGCTTGCCGGATGCGGCGAGTGGGAAGCCCTGCTCACCGGCGCCAAGGCCCTTGCGGCGAGATCGGGCGATCCGGCGTTTGTGCAGATCGCGGCGGCAAGGGAAGGCCAGGCTCTGGAGGGGCTTGCCCGGTATGACGAGGCGATAGCGGCATATCGCCGCGCCTTCGCCGTGAAGGCCGATACGGACGAAGGCTCTGCGGCGGCCCTGTCCCTTGGCCTGCTTGAGTACCGCAAGGGCGAATACGCCGCCGCCGAGCGGACGCTTACGGATGCCGTGTCGCGCAATGCCGGGCCGGACGGGCTGAAGGCCCGCGCCAAGGCATACCGCGCGCTTGCCGACGTGTGCCGGGCGAAGGGCGAGGCGCTGAAGGCGAAGGGATACGAAACCGTACTGAAGGAGCTGTTTGGCGATGAAGAGTAGTTCCGAACATGGCGATCTCATCCTTTTCGCGGTGGTGGCGTCGCTCATTCTGCATGGCGTGCTGATGTTCTTCGCCGCTCCGCACGTGATGAGCCACACTGCGGGTTCGTCGGACTTTGAGGCCCGGCGTACGCACCGCCCGCCGATGTCGGTAAGGCGCTTCGAGGGAGATCCGTTCCGCGAACGGGTGAAGTCCGTCCCGGCATCCGACGTTCCCGCTCCGCGCAGCGCCCCGACGGTGGCGCAGGCATCGGCGTCATCCGCCCCGACTGCGGCGCCATCCTCTGGCGACGTCCCGATCCCGGCGCCGCCGGTTGTCGTTCCGCAGGTGCTGAGCGGGCCGATGGATGCCCCGGCGGAACTTCCCAGACCGTCAATCCTGAATGCCAATGCGATCGAGGATACAGGCTTCACGATGCCGTCCGCCGCCGAGATCGATGCGGCGGCGCCGTCGCTGCCCGTCGCGCCTCTATCGGCGGCGTCGGGTGGTGCGGAGTCCGTAATACCCGTTCCCGGGATGTCCGCCCCGGCTCCGGTGTTTACGTTGCCGGAGATCAAGGTGGGAGATGGCGCAATGGCCGGCATCGAGGCGGCGAAGAAGGCTCCATCCGTAGAGTTCAAGTTCGAGAACAAGGTGCTGGAAGAGGTCGACGAATCCTTCGTTGAGGAGGAAAAGGCCGCCGTGAGGCAGCTTCTCTCGGAACAGAAAACCCTGCCGGCGGAAAGCGTGGTCAGCTGCGGAATGGTGACGTATGTCGATCCGCCAGACCCGAAATGGCGCTATTTCAAGATAACGTTCGAGCCGAAGGGGGGGGCGTACGCGCTGCCGATAGTGCCGAAGGACGCGGTGATACTGATGGATGCTTCGGGCTCGATCGGCAAGGATCGGCTCAGGGACTGCCGCGAGGTGGCGAAGTCCGTATTGCGCTCCTGCCTGAATACGGGAGACAGATTCAACCTCGTCGCGTTCAGGAACAGCTTCTCGTACGCCTTCAAGGAATGGCGCGAGTGCGATGCCGCCTCGTTTGCGGCGGCGGACCGATGGCTCTCGAACCTTACCGCCCATGGAAGGACGGACGTGTTTTCCGTGATACGGTCCGTGCTGACGCTGCCGCGCGACCCGTCGCGTCCGCTCATTGCGCTTGTCGTGACGGATGGCGACGCCAATGCGGGCGTGAGCGACACTGCGGAGATACTTTCGCGCTTCACGAAGCTCAACGACGGGCTTGTCTCCGTGTACATGTATGGCGTAAAGAAAAAGGCGAACCGCGAGTTGATCGAGATCCTCACGAAGGGGAATCGGGGCGAGTCGTTCATCCATACCGGCTTCAGGTTCAATGCAGGAAAGGAACTCGAATCCCTGGCCAAGGCGTTCCGCGACCCCGTACTCACGGATCTGCGCGTGGCGTTCGCTTCCAGTACAGAGGCGGAGACATATCCGCTTCTCCTCAAGAACCTTTACCGGGGCGGTCGCGTGGAGCTTCGCGGACGATGCCCGGCATCGGTGAAGAAGCTCGTGTTCACGCTTCAGGGTCTTTCCGGCAAGAAGGCCTTTGAATCCCTCTATCAGCTCAACCTTGCCACCTCGCCGACGACCGACAGGTCTCTGCGCGACGAATGGCTGGCTGACCGCGCCGTGAGTTTTAGGTTTTGATAGTTGGTAGTTGGTAGTTGGTAGTTGGTAGGTTTCAGGTTTCAGCAGTTGGTAGTTGGTAGGTTGTAGCAGGTCCGTCGTGCGGCGGCGAAAATGTGCTTTACCGTAGCGACGTATCCCCCGAGCGAAGCGAGCCGCGCAAGCGGTCGCTAGAGGGGTGCGCCTCGCCGTCGTGGCAAATCCCCAAATACCTAAATCCCCAAATGCAATCGTAAATCGCAAATCGTAAATCCTAAATCCTCATCTTCCCATCAGTGTCGGCGCTTGCGCCGCATCTGTGCTATCTGTGGTAAGACAAATCCCTTCCACTACCCACTACCAACTACCAACTACCACCTACCAACTGCTATAACCTGAAACCTAAAACCTACCCCTCTCACGGACTGATCTTCAGTCCATGAGAGGGCCCGCGCTCCTTCTCGGAATGC
>SAMEA104315424__coassemble_1056_pt1 | contig 14208 bp, 9 predicted proteins | sample SAMEA104315424__metabat2_low_PE_034 | metagenome-assembled genome bin SAMEA104315424 (sample SAMEA104315424) | gut metagenome | biome: Monkey gut; feature: monkey-associated habitat; material: faeces | place: China | collected 2013 | reverse complement strand
AGCTTTCGGTCGGAGAGTCCTCCGCCATCGGCTATCTGCCGTAGCGCCGTCCGTTATGTGCGTCTGCCGATTGCACGACGGCGCCGACCGTGGCATGATTCATTCCGTTTTTTGTCGGGCGGGAGGGCCAATGTCCAAAATCAGGTCAGACCTGATTTTGTAATCCGCGCAGGCGGCTTCCACGGCAGAATATGGTATGCCATCTACAAAATCAAGACGCAAGACGTAAATTTGCAAGGCGGCTTGTCTGCATTTGTTTGTGCATGTTTGTTTTGGTATAATTGCCGCCATGCGATTTTGTTGTGGTTTGACGGAGAGAGTCTGATGGAAGAGCGGCTCCAGAACATATTGGCGCACAGGGGTGTTGCGTCACGTCGCCATTCGGCCTCGATCATAGAAGAGGGGCGGGTGACCGTTGATGGGTCGGTGTGCACCGAGCCGGGTGCGCGGTTTGATCCGGAGAAGGTGATTGTGCGCGTCGACGGGCGTGTCATTGCCGTCATGAAGGAGCGCACCCGCACCATAATGATGTACAAGCCGGCCGGTGTGCTGTCGAGCGTTTCCGATCCATTCGGCGGCGAAACCGTGATAGACCTCATAAAGGGACGCATCCGCGAGCGCCTGGTTCCCGTCGGCCGCCTTGACAAGGACTCCGAAGGGCTGATCCTGCTTTCCAACGATGGAGACCTAGCGCTCCGCCTCACCCATCCGAGGTACGGGCACGAGAAGGTATATGTGGTCCGCGTCGGCGGAAGGTGGCAGGATGAAAAGCTCGATGTCCTTCGCGGGCCCGTCACGATGCCTGATGGATACGTTACGCGCCCGGTGCCGGTGGAGCTTATCCGCTCGCAGGAAAACAACGTGCATACGCTTCTGTTCCGTCTTGGCGAAGGCCGCAAGCGCCAGATCCGCTACATGTGCAGCGCCGCGCATCTCGTGGTGCTGTCGCTGAAGCGCGTGGAGATATCCGGGCTCCGCCTCGACGGGCGGCTGCGGCCTGGAGAGTGGCGTGACCTTACGCAGGCAGAGGTTGAAAGGCTGAAGGCTTGAGAAAGTACCCGCTAAGGTTCATCCCCCAGGAGGATAGGGCGATATGGGGCCGGGAATTCTGGCTCGTATCGGCCTATCGGGCGCATCCGAGCATCGTCTCCGAAGGGCCGTATGCCGGACGCTCCCTGCCTGACCTTGCCGATGAATTTGGAGAGGAGTTGTACGGGACGAAATGTGTCGGGCCATTCCCCCAGCTCACCAAGATAATAGAGGCGAAGGACAGGCTTTCCATACAGGTTCACCCGAACGAGGAGGCCTCCAGACGTTCCGGTGGCGACCCGAAGACGGAGATGTGGTATGTGCTTGGAGCGGCTCCGGGGTCGTACGTTTCCGTGGGGTTGAACCCGGGTGTGGCGAGAGATGACTTCATCCGCGCATTGCACGATGGCGTTGTAGAGCATCTTGTCAGGAAAATACATGTTGCCAGAGGCGACGTGCTGCTGATCCCCGGCGGGCAGATCCATTCCGTGGGAGGAGGGTGCCGCCTCTACGAGATACAGCAGACGAGCGACACCACCTGGCGCCTTCATGACTGGAACCGCATCGACCCTTCGACGGGAGGCAGACGCAAGACAAATGAACGGGAGGGGCTTGCCTCAATGGACTGGTCGCTTCCTCCGGCCGAACTGGCGCATTGCGGGGAGATGGATGGCCCTGTGCCTGTAAAATGCCCTTTCTTCAACTTGCAGGTGCGCAACGTATCCGATCGCCTCAGCCTGTCCGGCAGGCCGGATGGCTTCCGCATACTGTTCGTTGCCGAGGGGAAGTGCGCCATATCGACCGAGGGCTATCCGCAAGTCGCGATGGCTGCGGACGATAGCGTATTGCTGCCGGCTGGCTTGTCGTGCGAGATCGTTGCGGATGGCGGCTGCCGTCTGCTGATTTCCGAACCGTGAACGCGGCTGTTTTTTAGGTGAGGCGATTTGTCTATGAAAAGGTTGGCATTCCTGATTTGGGCTTTGCATGCGGCGGCGTTCGCCGGGTTGGACGTTGACTTTGTGAAGGGGCTGATTGCAATTCCTTCGGAATCGAGGTCGATCCCGGAGTGCAACCGGGCGACCGCGTTTCTCAAAGGGTATCTTGAGGAACGTGGCGTTTATTGCCATGTGGAAAGGACGGTCGAGGGGCGTGACGCGCTTTACGCATCGACCGTCCCCGGCAAGGAATGCGATTATGCCTTTGTGACACATATCGACGTAGTCCCCGCACAATCCCCTGAGCAGTATGAGCCGAAGATCGTAGGCGACGAGATATACGGTCGCGGCGCGTGCGACACGAAGGTCAACGCCGCGCTCATAGCCCAGGTTCTTGTGGAGCTTAAAGGGGAGGCATCCGTAGGGGCGTTCTTCGCGACGGATGAGGATGGGTGCGTAGGCAGGGTGCCGACATGCACGATGCTGCGCAATGCGGGGTACACCCCGAGGAAGATGGTCTTGGTCGGCGACACTGTGGGAGATGTCACCAATACGTTGTTCACGGCCCAGAAGGGGCATTGGGGATTTAGGTTGACCGCGAAGGGGAAGGCCGGGCACTCGTCAGTCCCATGGATGCTTGACAACGCGATCCCGAAGATAGTCGCCGCCACCGAAAAGGTCATGGAGGCGTATCCAAGGCCTACGGATGATGCGTACCGCAGCGTCCTTTCCCCAACGATCCTGTCTGCCGGGAATGCGCCGAACGCGATTCCGGGCGAGGCATCCGTTACGTTCTCGTACCGTTTTGTCGGGAAGGACGATGTCGGAAAGCTGAAAGACCATGTCCGTGAGCTGACGGGCATGGAGCCTGAGACGCTGTACTGTGTGCCGCCGGTGGTCAACGACCCGAATGATCCGCTTGTGCAAGCGCTTCTTGCGGCGATGCGCTTGCGCTGGGGAGCGTCGTTCCGTGACGCGAAAATGGTGGCCGCCACAGATGCGTTCCAGTTCTCGGATCTCGGTCTGCCAATAGTCATCTATTGCCCCGATGCGCATGGTGCGCATCAGGCCGACGAGCATGGGTCGCTTCGGTCGGCGAACGAGTATCTGGAGTTCTTCGTGAAATGGCTCAAGGAGGTGCGTTGAAATGAGACCCAGGATGGTGTTGCTTCTCGCGGCTTTGGCCGCAACCGCCCTGTCCGAGGCGTGCATGACGTTTGTCGTCGGCAAGAAGGCCTCCGCGACCGGGCATGTGATTGTCGGGCACAATGAAGACGATTGGCCGCCGTTCGAATGCCACCACGGAATGCTGCCCGCGAGGGATTGGCCTGCCGGGGCGCTTCTTCCGGCCACAAAAGGATGCAACGCCAAGATCCCGCAGGTTCCGCATACGCTTGCGTGCTACTGGGGCGAGGTGAAGTTCGACTATGGCGACGGCAATGCCGACACGTTCCTAAACGAGAAGGGCGTGTTCGTGGTAAGCGACTCCGGCGGCGATTCGACGGAACGGATGGACGATCCGTCGCTGCTTGCCGAGGGAGGGATCAAGTTCAACCTGCGCCGGGCCGTCGGCGAACGCGCGACGAGCGCACGTGACGGGGTGCGCATCCTCTGCGAGCTTGTGGAGAAGTACGGCTACGCGCCGAGCGCGAGGATATACACGGTTGCCGATAGGGATGAGGCCTGGCTTGTGCAGGTCGTGCACGGACGCAACTATGTGGCGGTGAGGTGCCCGGATGACGAAGTGACCATCATGCCAAACCTATACACCGTGTACAACCTCGATGCATGGCCGAAGGAGAATGTCATCGCATCGAAGGATCTCGTCGAAAACGCGAGGCGCAAGGGCTTTTGGGACGGGAATGGCAAGTTCAATTTCGCCAAGGCGTATCAGGGAAGCTACAACTATGGGGAGGAAAGGTCTTTTGAGCATCCGAACAACACCGGGCGGTTCCGGCAGGCGATCCGTCTGCTGACGGGTTCGGATTGGCCTGAGGGCAAGCCGTTCCCGTTCTCCGTGAAACCGGGCAGGGTGCCTTTGGGCGTAGAAGACGTTAAGTCCGTCCTTACGGCGCACAATGCGCCGCTTAAGGATGGCCGCCATGTGCTTGAGAGCTGGTCGATCTGCTCGTCTACAACCATTGAGTCAGAGATCTGCGAGTTTGCGGCATCGGTCGGCGAGACTCGGATGCACGTAGCCCCGGGACGTGGCTGCGAGACGGAGTATTCCGTCTGGCGTCCATTCACCGACCCGATGCCGGCCGCGCTTGACGAATCCGGCACCGCCGTGGAGCGTCTTGAGAACCACGTGAAGCCGCTTCTCCGCTGAAAGCGGACGTAATGAATCGCGTCCCTTCCGCTGGAGCGTTAGGTACATGGAAGAGTCGCAATGTCCATTGCATTTGATTTTTTAGCGCATACGTTGAAAAAAAAAACGTTTATGGTAAAATCATGCGCCGAAACGGCAAACTATATCGGAGGTTGATCGGAAATGGATGCGAAAAGTCAGGTTGTGTCGTGGGCGGCGGCTGTTGTGGCCGCTTTGCCTCTCTTGGCGGTCGCCGCCACGGTGAGGGTTCCGTCAGGGGACGTTGAAGCACTCGTCAATGCGCTAAACGGCTACCAAAGTTCCTCGGACTGGATTCAGCTGGAGCCGGGCGTGTATGATCTCTCCAACGTGCAGATGGAGGCATCGACCACCAACGGCGGCAGCCATCTTGTGCTGATGTACGCCAACATGGAGGGGCTTGGGGAGACGTGCGACGACGTTCGCCTTGTCGGCGACGGCACGTTGCGCGTCCTGCGCACGGACAATTCCAAATCGTACACTTCCAAGGTGCGCAACATCACGATCACCAATGGCTATGCCCGTGCGGTGGCAGGGGACAATATTGCCGGCTACGGCGGCGGAATCTACGGATACCATTTCGTGACGAATTGCGCCATCATCGGAAACAAGGCCGATTTGCGCGGTGGTGGCGCATGCCACTACACGTATCTCGATGGATGCCGGATCCTGAACAATGTCTGCGTTTCAGGCGATGGAGGCGGCGCATACAAGCCAAACCGGGTGAGGAACTCAATCGTGAAGGGAAACAGCGCAAGGCACGGCGGCGGCGTGTATGGGGATTCCACAGGAGCGGTCATCGATTCGGTGGTGTCCGAGAACGAGGCATCAGGCTATGGCGGCGGGATATGTGCCGTGCCTACGGTGTCCAACTCGCTCGTTTCATTGAACGTTGCCGCTGGCGGCGCCGGGCTTTTTGCGTGGAACCTGGCGCAGTCAAAGGCATATGACAGCCTTATCTGCAGCAACAGGAACGGTTCGGCTAGCTCTGCGGCGGCGGCCGGCGGCGGTGGGGTCAGGTGCTATCAGGTGTTTGGCGGAGCGATTTTCGCCAACTATGCCAACTATGGCGGAGGGGCGTCCGCCGCAGTCCTGACGGACGTTGACGTGCATGACAACTACGTGACGGGTTCGGGTGACAACGGATATGGCGGCGGACTCTACAACTGCACGGCGACAAACTGCACGATCAGGAACAACATGGCAAACGGCCAGAATTCTGCCGGAAACAATGCCTACAGTTCTCGTCTCGTGGCTTGCGACGTTTCGGGAATGGACGTCCATGGCGGAAGCCTCCTGAACTGCACGTTCCACGACATTGGCGGGGAGATCGAGATCGAGAATCCGTTCGCTTCGGCAAAGAAGGCGGCGACGGCGGTTCTGCGCAACTTTGTCGCCGCGACCAACTGCCTTATACATTCCAACATCCTTACGGGATACGGCACAACGCTCATAGTCGGTGACAGCTCCCAGAAATATGAGAGCCGTCTCGTCAGCTGCACCATCGTCTCAAACCGCTACGGGCGCATTTTCGGCTATTTCAAGGACGTGGATCATCCTCTTTACGTGGAGAATTGCGTGTTTAGCGGAAACCGCTACCACAACGATAGCGCAAATGACTTGTCCAACCCAGACAAGGAAACGTTGACGGTTGGCGCAGTCCAGTTTGCTGATGCGGCATACGGCCTTTCGAGCGGCCTTTTCGCGGCGGCGAACCTACCGTCGTATACGCTGAGAAACCTCTACAAGTTCGGAGCAGACGGTTTTGGCGCAGACCCGAAGTTTGTGGGCAGTGGCGATCCGGCGAATCCGTATGCGATCAGGCGGAGTTCCCCGTTGCGCGGACGCGGCGCATACTCCGACTGGATGGGGCTGGCCACGGATATTCGTGGCGAGGGATATCCCCGCTCCGATTCCGGCATGGTTGACATAGGCTGCTACCAGTGCTGGATCAAGCCCGTTGGCTTCAAGGTTATATGCAAGTGAGCCGGACAGTGCGAACAGATGCCGTTTGCGGAAACTGGTTCCGCAGACATGCCGCCTTCGCCGTTGCCACGGCAAGGCGATCGCTCATCGCTTCGGCGCTGATTGCCTCGGCGCTTGCCCCGCAGATAGTCTTGTCCGCTCCGCAGGTCGTGTTCGTGGGGGACGAGACCGTTTCCCGCTTCACCAATGTCGGGGGCGGCGAATGGTACAAGTACTTCAAGAACAAGCCATTTGAGGCCCTCAACATTGGGCATGACGGCGAGACGACGTCCTCTGCCCTGAAGCGCATATCGGACGGGGCAATGAAGGATGTCCGTCCGAAAGCCGTTGTGGTGTCCGTCGGGGCGAACGACCTTGACCAGGGCAGACCGGTTTTCGATGTGGTGGTCGGCATACGGGATGTGGTAAGGGCGATCCAGGCGAAGGACTCAATGATACGGATCGTCCTTTCGCCCATCTTCCCGCAGGGACGCGAGAGGACGGCTCATAAGAGGATAAGGGCGAATGCCGTGAACCGCGAGCTGCAGCGGTATGCTAACGGGCGGAATGTCGTGTGGGTCGATTGGACGGATCGGATCCTGACGGCGGACGGCATGCTGCCCATAGAGGCTTCGGCCGACGGACGGTGGCCTTCGCGGCTCGCCTATGACATATGGGGCAGCACCCTTATTCCGTACCTTGATGCCGCAGGCGAAGGGCGCAGGATGCCAGGTTCGCTGTTCCCGTCGCGCATGGATCGATACACTTATCCCGTGGATGCCCCTTTGGCGAGGATAGCCCAGGGCAGGTTCTGCGAGTATTCATCCAATCTTGGGTCTGACTGGTGGGTGGAGCGCGTTCTGCGCAACAGGCGGCAGGGTGCATCGTCGAACGGCTCCGTGGATCTTGTGATGGTGGGCGATTCCATAACGCATTTCCTGGAGCGGCCAGGGCCGAAGGGCGGCTCGAATGTGCTTGAGCGGATCCGCGCGAAGTATTCCGTGATGGTGTGCGGCGATGCGGGCGACAAGACCCAGAACGTCCTGTGGAGAGTCCGATATGGGGAGCTTGACGGATTCAGCGCAAAGGTGATCACGCTGATGATCGGTACGAACAATGCGCACTCAAAGGATCGCCCGGAGGATACCGCCGCCGCGATCGGCGACATTCTCGCGGAGATTGCGGTTCGCCAGCCCGATGCAACAGTGGTCCTGATGCCGATATTCCCTCGAGGGAAAACGGACGATGGCTTTCGCAAGCTGAACGAATCAGTCAATTCGCTCATAAGGAAATATGCGGACGGCAAACGTGTCCGCTGGCTCGACATCGGACCGTCGCTTGTGGATGCCAACGGCGACGTGCCTCTGGATATGGCGGCGGATCGTCTGCATCCGACGGAAAAGGGCTATGGGATCTTGTTCAAGGCCATGATGCCAATACTGAAGTCGGTCTGTGGGAAATAGTCGATGACGCGCGGTTTTAACCTCACAACAAGGGCTTTACGACTGTTTTGGTAGAAAGGCGGTAGGAAGAGGATATGCTTTCGAGCTTCAACAAGATGTTTGTGCGGGCCAATGTCCTGTCGTTGTTTGCGCTTTTGGTGCACGCATCCTATTGCGGCACGGAAGGCTGGGAGAACATATGCCCCGGAAGACGTTCCCACAGCCCGGCAAGGAACATCTGGAACGCCCCGCTTGCAAAAGGGCTTTCCGCCTTTGACGTCGAATGGCGGGATGGCGCGACGGGCACGGTTTCGATGGTGAAGATGCGTCGCGGACCGGCTATCGAGATCGCCAAGCGCAATGCGGTCGGCTATGTGGTTGTGCGTCCGAAGTCTCCGTTCGAGGCGCCGCCCGGCACAAGGCTGCGCGCTTATGCCGGTTCGGAATCGCGTGATGCGGATTGCGGGTACAGCTATGGGTTTCTGGTGATGCATGGCGGTAAAGAGCGGCTGTCGCATTTCTCGAAGTTTGACCGCTTCGGACGTGGCGGGCCGAAGCAGACTCTGATGGCGAACACTCCACCTGGCATGCCGGACATGAAGTTCGCGCATTTCGAGACAGACTCCACCTCGGGGACTAACGTATACGCGGCCATCGTTGTGGCGGGGGCTCCGTCCGTAAGCATATGGAGTGGCTGGGGCGTGGAGGACTTCGGGGCGGCTTCGGCGTCATGGTGGAAGGCCGTGCGCGAACGCCGTCCGCCCAAGAATGTCGGGCAAGGTGGGGCGATTTCGGACGGGGATTTCGATGCCGGGCTTGCGGCGGATATCGACCACACAGCAAAGGTTGAATGGCGGGATGGCTATTCCAAGTTCATCCTGGACGGCAAGGTGCAGGTGCCTGTGTTCTTCAAGGGATCGACATCGGAGGAACTCAAGGGCTTCTACGGCGGGGCGAAGATGGAGGCCGTCGGCATGAATCTGCAGTCAACGTCCATCCGGCTTGGAACGACAAAAGGCCAGGCCAAAGGATACTGGTCGAAGGACGGCTTCGATGCGGCCGGCGCCGTGGCTGAAATCAGGAAGTCCATGAAGCTTGCGCCTTCCGCGCAATTCCTGTTGAGTGTGGATGTCTCTGCCTATCCGGAGTTCGCCGAAGAACACCCTGAAGAGGTGTGGATCAACGATGAGGGGCGGAAGGTGTTCGGACACAACACCCATTCCGCGTATTCGCTTCCGAAGAAGATGGACCCAAAGCGCCATTGGCACTGGGTCTCGAACCATTCTCCTGTCTGGCGGGATGCGGTCAAGGGATGCCTTTCGGAGCTGATATCCGAGCTTAGGCGCACGGGACTATCGAAGCGCATCGTCGGGGTGCATCTTGCGGGTTATCATGATGCGCAGTTCGCGACAGTCCATCCCGACTACTCGAAGCCTGCGATTGCGGGGTTCAGGCGTTGGCTGAGGACGCGCTATTCGTCGGAAAGGGAATTGCGCGGCGCATGGAATGACGACAAGGTGACTTTCTCGTCGGCCACGCCTCCCGTCCTGCACGACAATTTCGGGAAACACAATTATTTCTCGGCTGTGCGCGACAGGGCCATTGCGGACTATTCCCTGTACCTGAAGATCGGCCCGTTTCGCGTCCAGGAGGACATGGCGCGGCACGTAAAGAAGTGCTTCGGCAAGGATATCGTAGTAGTGCGCTACTGCATGAGTCCGTTTGGCGGCACGTGGAACGCCGCCTACGACATAACGCCGTTCGTGAAGTCAGACGCGATCGACATTCTCTGTGCGCAGCCAAATTACGGCAACCGGGTGCCTGGCGTCCCGTGTGGTGAGCGTCTGCCGCTTTCGTCGTTCCACCGTCATGGAAAGATGTATTTCGACGAATTCGACCTCAGGACATATGGCGCGTTGACGAGTTGGGAGGATGAGCTTGCGACGATGAACTTTTCGAGAGCCACCGATGATCCGATGTGGTGCGCGATCAACCGCAAGCTCGCCGGCAGGATGTATGCCCAGCGCATGGGATGGTGGTATCTCGACATGGCCGGCGGGTGGTTCGAGCCGGATGGCATTGCGGCGGACATCGCCGATACGCTTGCCTGCGGACGGGAGCTTGAGAAGCTTGGCGCGGACGGCTGGCATCCGGACGTGGCCTTCGTATTCGACGAGGAGGGGGCTCTCATGCGGAATCTGATATCGCACTACTTCAACATGGACGAGCAGGTCCTCAACGGCGAACAGTTCGAGATGCTCGCCGGCAGCGGAGTTCCGCTCGACCGTTGGCTTCTTGACGATTGGATGGAGGATCCGTCGCTCGCATCACGCTACAAGGCCATCGTATTCGCAGGGCTTTATGACATAGATCCCAAGCGCAGGCGCATTCTTGAAGGGCTGCGCTCAGGCGGCAGGACGCTCGTGTTCCTCGCCGGGACGGGCGTGTCGCGTGGCGTCGAGACATTGGGCATCGAGCTTGGGGAGAAGCCGTTCCCGGCGCAGCACGAGGTCAAGGCCGAGCCTGGCGTGCGATGGAACATGAATTCGCTTGCCCATGCGCCCAAGATCGTTTCGCTCCTCGGAGTCTCCGGCGGATGGCCATGGCAGTTCCACAGCCCTCCACGCCATTATGTGAAGGAAAACCCTGCGCAGAAGGTGCTTGCCCGCTACACGGAAGATGGGACGGCGGCTGTGGTTGAGAAAATGGATGGGCGGGGCAAGATCGTCTACGTCGCCTCGTTCGGCGGACTGTCCCCTCAGTATTTCCACCATCTGGCCGCGGAATCCGGCGCGTACGTGCCCGCCGCAGGCGCAGGGCTTCAGGTTGACATGAACGGCAGCTTCATGTCGCTGCATTGCCTGCGCGGCGGAGAGTATGGCATCAGGCCTCCACGCGTCGGAAAGGTGGTGAACATGAAATCCGGCAAGACGGTTGACGCCACAGGGGGGACATTCAAGGTCAGGATGACCGCAGGCGAAACTCGCTGGTATCGTCTTAGGTAATGGTAATGCAAACAAAAGGAAAGGAACAGTTGAAATGACAAGACTCACATTGGCCCTTGCGGCCATTTCCGCCATCTCGTCGGTCAATGCCGGTATGATGAACAGCGTGGTGCACCGTGGGGACGGCATTGGAAACCTCCCGGAGAACTCGCTTGCGGCCGCCATGCTTACATGGGAACGGGGATTTGTGCCGGAGTTCGACATCCGCCGCACGAGAGATGGCGTGTATGTCGCATTCCACGATCCGACCTATCGGGGGAAGAAGTTTGAGGAATACACGTTCGATGAGGTTCGGAAGATAGACGTTGGGCGTCCTAAGGGCGCTAAGTTCGCGGGTGTGCATCCTCCCACATGGGACGAGGTGTTCGCAACCATGCGCGGCTTCCCCAACAGGCGGATCGTGATGGACAAGGCGAGCGGACTTCTTGAGGAATGCGCCGCTCTCGTGAAAAAGCATGGCGTCGAGCGGCAGGTGTACTGCTGCGGCGGGGGAAGCGGGTTCGTCAAGGAGTGGCAGAGGCTTGTGCCAGACGGAAAAACGCTGGTATGGGTGTGGACTGGCCTGTGGGGGGATAATCGGGACGTGAACATCCGGGACCCGAAGATCGCGGCTCTCTGCGAATCGACGTTGGAAAAGCGCCTGGCGGAGATGGGGAAGCCCGGTTTCCCGAAGCCGGACATCATCCAGTTCCACGTGCGCGTCGATACCCGTGACGGCAACACGGTCTTCGCGCCAACTTTGCCGCTCTTGGCAAAGGCCGTGCGCACGGCAAAGGATATGGGCATAGAAGCCCAGGTGTTCCCATGGACGGAAGGCGATCGTGTTGAAACGTACAGGCTCCTATCAAAGGTTGAACCTGATTCGTTTGGGACCGACTACCCGTCAGTCCTCATGGAATACCTTTCGCTATCAGGTAAATAGGCAATGGATTTTGACTACTTCTGCATATTCGGGCTCTTCAGTTTCGCTTTTGGCGCGTGCATCGCGAGTTTCCTCAACGTGTGCATATGGCGGCTTCCGCGAAATGAAAGCGTCGTAAGGCCCGCCTCGCATTGTCCGAACTGCAACGCCCCGATACGCTGGTACCAGAACATCCCGATACTGTCGTATGTGGCCCTTGGCGGCAGGTGCGCGAATTGCCGCAAGCCGATATCCATGCGCTATGCCGTGGTGGAGATGCTTGGCGGCATACTGTTCTTCATGGCATTCATCCAATGGGCGATGCCGGCGATGCTTGGGGACGCTCCGGCGCTGGGGCTTAAGCCGATGCAGTCCCTGTGTTCCGTCGCCGCGTATTGGCTCGTGATCTCGGGGCTGATCCTCGGATCGTTCATCGATCTCGACCATTTCTATCTGCCGGATCGCGTTACCATTGGCGGGATGCTGCTTGGAGCGCCCGCCTCTGTGCTGATCCCCGAACTGCAGATGGAGCGCACATGGTTGCCATCCCTTTGCTGGAGCGTGGCGGGATTGGGCTTCGGATTCTTCTTCCTGTGGGGCATGGGATGGCTGTTCTCGAAGGTCTTCAGGAAGGATGCCCTGGGCTTTGGCGACGTGAAGCTGATGGGGGCGGTGGGGGCGTTCTTCGGCCCTACGGCTGTCCTGTTTGTCCTGATAGTGTCTTCGGTAGTGGGGTCCGTCGTGGGCATTGCGCTGATTGCGAGGGGCAAGGCGAAGCTCGGTGGATTCACTGCCGTGCCGTACGGGCCTTTCATAGCCGTGGCGACATTGACATGGATGTTCTGGGGCCCGCAGCTTGTCGCCGGCTACATAAGGCTTTTTAGGTTTTAGGTTTCAGGTTTCAGGTTCTAGGTTTCAGGTTTCATGGAGCGGGCTATACCTCAAGCCCGGCTATCTCCGGGACGAGGGTGATTCCGAATCGGTCGCGGACCCTTGCGGCCATCAGCCTGGCGAGGGCAAGTATGTCCGACGACGTGCATCCGTCGCCCGCGGCGATTACGTTTGCGTGTCCGCTCCATACGTATGCGCCGCCGACTTTGAGTGATTTGGCGCCTGCGGCCTCAAGGAGCCTGCCTGCGGGCTGCTGCGGCGATGGGTTCTTGAATACGCTGCCGCATGTGCGGGGCGGGAACCTGTGCCGCTTGGCGATGTAGTGTGCGGCATCCAGGGATTGAGTCGCGTTCCGGCCTTCGCCGCCGCTTGCGCAAGAGGGCTTCAGCGCGACTTCCGTGATCAGTCCCGATATGGAGGATTTGCGGTATCCGAATCCGCAGTCTTTGGCAAGGATCTTCCGTCCGTCCGCGATCACGTATTCGATGTGGTTCCCGAAGCTGTCCCCGAATGCGCCTGCGTTCATCTTTGCCCATCCGCCGACCGTTCCTGGGATCCCTGCCATGAACGCAAGCTCAGGGTGGTCCGCCAAAAGCGATGCCCCGGCTTTTGCCGCGCCGCATTCGGCGGGGGCCTTGACGATGTCGCAGTCTGTGGCGCAGTCGCTGAACCAGATGTTCGAGCCGCCTCCCACGATAATGCTTCCGTGGCTTGGGGCGACAGGGGATTGGATTAGGTTCCCGTACGAAATTCCGCCAGTGCGGAATAGCGACAGCCTTGAAAGGTCTATCTTCCCGTGGCCACCGTTTTGCGTCTTGCCGTCTCCGGGCGAACGCATGTCATTGACGATCTGCGGAACAAGGTCGATAAGGTCGCCGGCCCCAAGGACCATTATGAGGTCTCCGCCTTTGGCGGATAGGAACATGTGCCGCCAGGCCTCTTCCGCACTGCGGGAAAGTATCAGCTGGCCGACGTTGCGAGGCCCTGCCTTCCTGAAGGCAAGATACAGGTCGGCGATGTCGCCGCCAGGGATCGGCTCCTCGAATGCCGGGTACACCGGGACCAGCACAACTTCGTCCGCACCGGACAATGCGGCCGGGAACTCGTTCAGCAACGCCTTTGTGCGTGAATACCGGTGAGGCTGGAACATGACCCGCAGGCGTTTTGGCTTCAGGTCCCTCGCCATTGAGATGGCGCAGGATATCTCGGTGGGGTGGTGCGCGTAGTCCGTAAAGATGGAAATCGGCGCATTGGAGGATGTGCGGTCCGGCGAGAGTCCCTGCGGCCATATCCGCTCAAACCGGCGATCCGGCAGCGATGACAGCGCTTGCGGCAATGCGGACGATATCTCGTCGCGCGTATGGCCGAGCCGCAGCGCCACTTCGATGGCGGTACGCGCGTTGCGCACGTTGTGTTCGCCGAGCACAAGACCTCTCAGCTCGGGCCAGTCCTCGATGTCGAGTTTCGAGGATTCGATTACGCATTGGGCGGCAGACATCGCCTTTTCGTAGCAGGCAAGATAGTCGGCATACGTCTTGAAATGGTCGGGGTGGTCGTATTCGAGCGATGTTACGACAAGCATGGAGGCGCGGTAGAGCGCGAGGGTGCCGTCCGACTCGTCCGCCTCTATGACGAACTTGCCGGTGCCTACGCCCGCCACGAAGACGTCCACCTTGCCATCGGTGTCCTCATA
>SAMEA104315424__coassemble_1033_pt1 | contig 14501 bp, 8 predicted proteins | sample SAMEA104315424__metabat2_low_PE_034 | metagenome-assembled genome bin SAMEA104315424 (sample SAMEA104315424) | gut metagenome | biome: Monkey gut; feature: monkey-associated habitat; material: faeces | place: China | collected 2013 | reverse complement strand
GGGCGCGCAGCATGTTCATCGCCTTTTCCTTGTTCATGTGCTGCGAACGCTCCTTCTGGCAGGCCACCACGATTCCTGTGGGGAGGTGCGTGAGGCGCACCGCGGAGTCGGTCTTGTTCACGTGCTGTCCGCCCGCTCCGCCGCTGCGGTACGTATCTATGCGAAGATCCTCGTCCCTGATCTCAACGTCTATGTCCTCATTTATCTCGGCGACGGTCTCCATGGACGCAAAGGACGTCTGCCGCCGCTTGTTTGCGTCAAACGGCGATATCCGCACCAGCCTGTGGATCCCGCGCTCCGCCTTCATCATGCCGAATGCGTACGGGCCCTCGACCCTGAAGTAGACGTCCTTCAGCCCCGCCTCTTCGCCGGGCTGGCTGTCGTACTCCTCGACCTTCCACCCCTGATCCTCGGCATATCGCTTGTACATGCGGTAAAGCATCGAGACCCAGTCGCACGCCTCGGTGCCGCCCTGCCCGGCGTGGAGCTTCACGAACACGTTGCACGCGTCGAACTTCCCGCCGAGAAGCGACTGGAGGCGTATCTTCGAGAAGAAGCCGTCCGCCTTGGCACACTCCGCCAGCGTATCGCCAAGCGCACTCTGCTGGCCGGACAGGTCGCCCTCCATCTCGGCGAGCTCAAGCATCACGCCGGCGTCGTCAACGGCCTTGACCAGCGAATCGAAAGGCGCGGTATACGCCCTTTCCGCGTTGGTCGCCGCGATGACCTCCTTGGCTTTCGCCTGGTTGTTCCAGAAATCAGGCTCCGCCTGCTGTGCTTCCAGTTGCGCAAGGCGCTTGCGGCGGGCATCTACCCCGATGTACTCCGCCATCTCCGAGACAGACTTCTTGAGCGATTCCACCCGATCCCTGACAGCCTCAAATTCAAGAAGCTTCTCTTTAGTTTCTTCAGCCATGACATTCTTTCTAAATTAATTCTTGCGTATTCTACCATATTCCGGCTTCTGCAGGCGGCAAACCGCATGGGTACGTCAATCGAATGAATGCGCTCCTGCCTCCACATCGAGGGCCTTGCCTCGCCAGACGATACGCGATGGCGCAGGTGTGCCGACAGTCAGGCGGGCGCCATCGATCTCAATCGAGACAACGCCCTTTGCCGTCGGCACTCTCGCCGCAATCTTCTTGAGTCCGCCGGGCTGCGGAGCGATGGATATCCTGCCAAATCCCGGGGTCATCGGAGTGACGCCAAGTATGAAGCGGGAAATGATGTTCAATGGGACCGCCCCCCACGCATGGTTCAGGTCCTGATTCGGTTTGGCCTCCATGTTCCACGCCTCCATTGATATCGTGGAACCGAAATCCATCATTGCCTTCCAGCTGCGTTTGCCTCCGGAAGCCATCAGCCGAACCGCTATGTCCGCACGATCCGCCTTGCAGAAGGCCTCAAGCAGATACTGGGCGAAGTACACGCTGCAGGCAAGCCCCTTCTTCTCGAGGAATGCGACGGCATTCGGCATCTCGGCGGGCTCTGCAAGCCCGAAAGCCACCGCCGCCGCGTTGACATGCAGCGACGAATGACGCGAACCTTCCCCGTCAACGAAGAGTCCGGTCTCCGGATTGAGGAACACATTGCGGTATGCATCGCGCACTTCCCTCGACTTTTCGAGGAATCGTCGGGACTCATCGCTCTTGCCCAACGCGGCCGCCATCTGGGAGAGTTCCACAAGGTTGCGGTAGTGGAATGCGTTTATGACGCCATTTACCGGCCTCATGTCGAAGCCATCGCGCTCTGCCGGCGGCCAATCCACGATGTCGCCGCCATCCGGTATCACGCACCCCTTCTGTCGCTCGCCGCCGGTAAGCAGTAGCCCGTCCGCAGGGCGGGCATATTGGGACAGCAGCTTGTCTTCCGAAAGGGACTTCCAGTACTTTGCGATAGACCGCGTATCTCCGGTCCACATCCAGTCCGCCCATGCAATCATTATCGAATGCTGCTTCCATTCGGTCGGCCACGTGGGATGCTCCATCAGCCATTCGTGGCTTTTGCGCGCAAGAGAGTAGTCCGCGTCGATCGCGTACTGGCACAGCTGGTTGATGTAGGCATCCGCCTCATACGGAGTCCGCTCGCGGTCGCCATCCACGTACACGCCGCAGAAGCTCGTGGCAAGGATCGAGTACTTGAAGAAGTCGTAGAGCCCGTTTAGGACTGCGTTGTCGCATTTGAACGAGGACTGGCCCATGTCGATCGGATAATGCACCATCTTGCGCACGAGGTTCTCGGCCTTGAGTCCGGCCGGGGCCTTGCGAACTTGCGCATAGCGGAACGGGAATACGATCTGCGCCCATTTCGGCAATGCGATCGCCGGCGCATTGTCGATGTCATACCCAATGAGGTTCCAAGGGTCTGCCGGCATCCTGAACCGGTACATCGGCCTGTCCACCCAGCCTCCTACGGTCTGGCAGCGGATTGCCGATCCTGGATACGGATTTGCGACACGCCCTCCGGCATTTGTCATCTCGCCGATCGTAATGGCATAGGCCCCTTTGGGCGCATCATGCAACTCCAGCCAACCGATGCCGTCCTTCCCAAAGTCAAACAGTCCCGGCGCAATCTCCACCGGGCAGGCCGAGGTCACAGCAAGCTCTTTGTAATCGTATGGATCGCCGCCAACCGCCACGTTCCCATCTGCGCGGACATTCGAATGGGCGAGCAATGCCGCCACACTGGCAAACGCAGAAACTGCCGAAAAACGCATCATCTTGCACTCCATGTCGCTATCCATTCCGCAGCGAGGCAGACAGCGTCGCTGGAGAAACGTCGGCGGACATTATACCACATAAAAAATCCCTCCGCCAATTGCGGAGGGATGCTTTCCGAACCTCGTTTTACCAACGTTACCATGCGTAGTGGGCAAATGCCTTGTTAGCCTGAGCCATCTTGTGGACATCGTCACGCTTCTTGATGACGTTGCCCTGACCCTGGAACGCATCGACCACTTCGGCGGCGACGGCGGCGGGCATGCCCATGCCGTGACGCCCGGAAGCGTACGTGACAGTCCAGCGGAGTGCAAGCGAAAGCTGACGATTCGCGGCGATCGGCACAGGCACTGGATACGTGGTGCCGCCGACACGGCGAGTCTTGACCTCGACCTGGGGCTTCATCTGGTCAATGGCGACCGTAAGCACCTCAAGCGGATCGGTGAACTTCTTTTCGTCCTTCACGAACTTGTCCGGCGTCTTCTCGATCAAATCCTTGATCTTGTCGATTGCGCCATAGACAATCCTCTCTGCGGTGGTCTTCTTGCCATCCTTCATGATGACGCGGATCATGTGGGCGACAAGCTCTGAATTGTACTTCGGATCAAGCGTTACGCGCTTTTCAATCTTCTTGGATCTGCGGGACATGGCTTACTTTCCTTCTTCCTTCTTCTGGCGTTTCATACCGTACTTGGAGCGGCTGCGATTGCGCCCGCTAACGCCAAGGGAGTCAAGCTTGCCGCGAATGATGTGGTAACGAACGCCCGGCAAGTCCTTCACACGGCCACCACGCACGAGAACGACGGAGTGTTCCTGGAGGTTATGGCCCTCGCCAGGGATGTATGCCGTAACTTCCGTGCCTGTGGTGAGACGCACACGGGCAACCTTACGAAGTGCGGAGTTAGGCTTCTTGGGGGTCATCGTCTTTACGACGAGACACACTCCACGACGCTGAGGGCACTCCTTCAGCGCAGGAGATTTTGAATGCTTTGCAAGTGGCTGTCTCCCCTTGCGAATCAACTGATTGATCGTCGGCATTTAGCTCAATTTCCTTTAGGTTCGAAAAACAAGGGTGTAATATACCAAAAAATGCAACTCGACGCAAGGGCTCAATTTTCACGCAAAAACCACCGGAAAACCATTGCCGCGACGCATCGCCACGAAGGTATTCATCAGCCGGATACTTGTCCGAACGGCAACATCGCTCTTCAAAATTCCCGGCTGCATCGCGATTCCCTGTTCTGTAAAGGCGCATGGCAACGCCGGCGGCATCTGCTACGCTTCATTTCTCGTCCCTCTCCATGTTGGCGAGTTCCACCTCGATCTCCTCAATGGTCGGCAACTGGCTCTTGAAGTCGTCCGGCACCTTGCGCAGGAGTTCGTAGTCCGAAACGCCAATCGGCATGTCGATCTTGCCCAGCAGATACTTGGCAAGCGGCGCATTCTTGCCGCGACAGACGAGCAGTCCGATGGCGGGATTCTCCTGTGGCGTGTTCAACACCATGTCGCAAGCTGCGACATAACCCTGTAGCTGGCCGAAGTACGACGGCTCGAACTCGTCCGTCTTGACCTCGACCGCAAAATACCTGTGAAGCGGAATGCAGTAAAAGAGAAGATCGATGCGATATTCCTTCCCCGCCATTTCGACAACATACTCACGCCCGACAAAGGCAAATCCCCGTTCTGCCACACCTTGCAACTGATTTGGCGAAGTGGCATCCAATTTTGCCACAACTTGTGGCAGAATTGGCTTAGAGGAATATAAACAGAAGAAATCCTTGCAATATTTTATATTTCATGGAGATAACCCTGCCGCATCTGGTAAAGCGACCTTCAAGTCTGCGCTCAATTCCTTGAAGAAGCGAGAACCATAGGATGCCTCCCGTTGATACCGTTCGCATATGTCCTTGCCAAGACTCCAATAAAACTCCAACAGGGCTGTATTCACAGATACCGCCGCCTTGATCTGCGTCGCACGGTAGCGTTTCTTGAGTTCGCCAATCCACGAAAAATATTCGGGAGTCTTCTCGATGTCGCTCATTCTTCACTCCACTTCTTTTCGCCTCACCAATACTGCGATCATCATAGCCCACATTATATCATTTCTGGCCCTGTCCAGCATGAGACTTTGGCAGGCGGCTATTCGATGCGCAGGGAGGAAAATTCGATAGTGTGTGGACGTTCTGGGCCATTCGGGAATAGCCATGCCCCCAACGAAAGGGCGACCTTCACCAATCGCCTTGCATCGAGCGTCGGTTCCTGCGGCGGCGAGCCGCATTCCTTCCAATGCGAAAAATGGCGAAAGGATTCAATCGGCATACGGATGTCGCGCCACGCCGTCGTAAGATTGACCGTACGCCCCCACGGACGCCCCGCATCATCGTACAGGACGAGTTCAACCTTGGTCGTATGTGCCGTCGCCGCACGCAAGCGGACGACAACCGTCTTAGGACGTGCCGCATCGGGAAACGTCGCGCGAAATGCGCTTCCGTCCAACGGTTGACGGAACTGGAAGAACCCTTTCCCACCCTTGAACGCCGCGACGTGCAAACGATATGCGGGTGAGCCATCCGCATCCTGCGCCCGCTCATGCCACGCATTGCTTCCGCCAAACAGCCAAGCGTTCGCCGCACGTTCCGGATCGAACAGGTTCCAATCCGCAGACCGTGCGCAGACATCAACCGTTCCAGTCGATCCAACCGTGCCACCCCTACCCTTCGCCACAACCTGTACCTGCCAACGGCCTGGCGTCAGCGTCCCCGCCGCAAGTCGGACGGTTCCATTCTGCACAGGTCGGCGCACGATCTTGCCCCGACCGTTCACGAACGAGAGTTCCGCACCCGACGCAAAAGCCGTCGGACAGTCAATCGCAGTCTCACGGTCAGCCCGGATCTGTCGTGGGATGCGTGGCCCGGCCAAGACCGTCGATACGAGCGGCGGCATGACGAAGCGTGGGCCATGAGTCCCAGCTGGCGCAGGAGCGATCTTTCCGCCGCGTTTGAGCACATAGTCGCCTGGAGTTATCTCAAGCACGAAACGGTCGCCAAGATCCGGCAGGTTCACCGCCAGCTTCACCTTCCGATCAAGCGCTGCGACCTTGACGCCAGGCGCACCTGTGAACGGATCGGCCACGCGAAAGATGTCCGGATAGAGCTGAAGACGCCATTTCCCCGGAGCCAACCGATCAAGGAAATACGCGCCCGTGCCGTCCGAATCGACGACGTCCGAGCGACCGACGCCCCAGACGTGCCGCAGTTTCGACGGATCCGGCGGCGGCGAAAGTGCGCCGTTTGTGTAGTAATAGACATCGTCCGACGCCAGCTCGGCGCAGTCGCGCGTCCCGTCGATCCGGAACGGCGGCGCGACGAGCGTGTTCGTGACGGTCCCATAGGACGTAAAGCGCGGTACGCGGCGAAAGATTTCCGCCCCGATGGACATCGCGATCGCCTTGCCGGGCGTGTAGGCGAGATTGAGGTAATGCGTGCGCGTCGCGGCGTTCTCGGACGCGAGCGGCAACTCATCGTACTGGAACATCGCCGCCGTCTGCATGCCGACGCTGCGGAACATCATGGCCAACGCCGGCACGAGGTACGTCGCGCAGGTGTCGGCGGAGTCAAACTCGTAGACGATGCGCGCCTTGCCCGTCGCGGCGGCATTTGTGACGGACGCGAACGGCACGATGCGGGCGATATCGGGCGGTTCCGTCTCACATCCATGCTGGATGCCAGTCGGATAGGCACTGGCCGTGATGCCGTCGATGCGGCCCGCGCAGATTGCCTCCGTCCGCCCCTGCCAGACGCTGTAGAAGACCGGCGCCTTGGTGCCTGTCGAACGGATCGCGTCCGCAAACGCATTCACCTTCGCCGTCAGCTGCGCGTCTGTGAAGCCTTCCACGTACTTCGGCTCGTTGAAGCACTCGAATGCAACGATGCCCGGCTCATCCGCCAGCCGCACATGCGTATAGCGGTTCGTGTGCGAGACGAATTCGCGCAGAAACCGCGTCACCACTGGCTCCAGTTTCGGATCGCTGCAGAGCTGTTCCTTTGAATATTTGCGGGAAAAGCCGTTCGGATCACCCGGTGCCTTCCGCGGACGAAACCATGCGATTGGCGTCAGCACCACCTTCATCCCGTTGGAGATCGCCGCAGAAATGAGATAGTCGAACGCCTCAAGATGTCCATTGTCGACAAGCGCACCATCCTCAGTCGAGATCTGGCAGTCGATCGCGTGGAGACGCAAGCAGTCGAGTCCGAGGCGACGGAAATGCGCCAGATCGTCATCTATGACACGATGCAGATCAAGGCCGCGCGAGGTCAAAGCCTCGTAGTCCGACCAGAACGGCGCGTAGTAGTTTACGCCGAACGCCGTCACCTCCCGTCCATCCGCATCGCAAAGCAACCCGTTTCCCTCAATGATCTGCGCGAGTTCCGCACGGGCGGCACGAAGGGCCTTCGGATCGCGCACGTATGTCTTTAGACCCGTCGTCACGCGACGGATCGCTGCGGCGGTCGCGGCAGGATCCTTTGCGGACGCCAACTGTAGCCACTCGTAGTCCTCCACCGCATCGCGCATAGAGGCAAGACGCAGACCAGGCAGAACGTGGTCGCGACCTGGATATGTCATCACGCCATCCCCCGGCATGTCGAACGGCGACCGGGTGTTGATGTCGAAGAACACATCCGACTCGTCGAGCGGGCTATCGATCTTGCTCCAGAAGTTCACCGCCCAGAAGAGGTATCCTTCGGCCCGGTGCGCGAACGTCTGCCAACCGACGAGCACACGCGCCTCTATCGGCGGATATTCGAGTGACGAGAGGTTGGGATATGGAAAGAGCGGACCACAACACGTGTACCACCATACGCGCTTGCCCTGCTTCCTGAGCCAATCTGTCGTATCGTCCTTCCAGACCTGCGTACTCGGCACGTAGATGTCTGCCGACAAAGCCGCGACCGCATTGCTCGCAAGCGATCCCTTCGCGATGTCGCGGTAGAGCATCGCCGACGTGATGAGATCGAGGCCAAGGTCTCGTTTCAGCTTCGGATAGAGCTTCTCGATCGTTGGATAGTATTCCTTCGTCCGCTCGTCGAAGCCGTAGACGGCGGCCATCCTGTCGAGGCCATGCCGCCGCAATTCGGCCACGTATGGCGTGAGCGAATTGGTGAACCACGAGTAGAAGCTTTCAGATGCGAGCTCCTTTGGCGAAGAGAGGAGCGTCCATGGCGCGTTCGGGTTCGGCCGCACGAGATTCTGGACCGTAAAGTAGTTCATGCCGCGCGACCGCGCATACAGGAGGTCGTCTATATCAGGCGGAGACGTCCGCGTAATGTCGTCAGGGTTAAGCCTATGGTCGAGCATGATGTTCCACGCGGCGCGTTTCATCGCGCGGAAGCGGTCGGGGTAGAGCTTGCGCAGAAATCCGTCCATCATCGCAACGCCCGTCCGAAGCCCAAACGTCTGCGGCAGCGCGAAATTGCGCACCGTCACTTCGACGGGAATCTCGCCGGGAAGCGGCTTGCCGCCAGCGACAAACCGCACCATGCCGCGATAGGTTCCCCGCGCGGCGTCCCGCGATGCGGCAAACGTGACGAGCGCGTCCTGGGTCATCCCCTTGCGAACGTGCATAGCCCCGGCAGGCAACAGAGGGTCTGGCACCCACTTTTCGCCGGCGTGATGGCTGTCGGGGTGGTGATGGTACTCTGGCGGAAGCGGCACATAGCCCTGCCGTTCCCACACTATCGACCCCGGGAAAGCGCGTCCCTCTTCATCCCGAAATTCTCCTATCGCCACTTCAACCGCACCCAATTCCCGCGCCACGCCAGTCGAAAGCAACGCCTGGAAGCCCTCTCGTTCGCCACGCGCAATATCCAGCCGTACAGTTTCCTGCCGATGCGCGTCCACCGGGAACGTCAGCGGCGTCACGATCGACATCGAGTCCGCCCACCAGACCCGCGTCGCATCGGCCTTGAGCGGATTCGCCGGACGAAACGACGATGGCGACTCGGTGCGTCGCTTCCATGCAGCTTCCTTTCTGCCAAAGACAAGTTCCCACACGTCGTCCGCATCGGCGAACGGCAGACAGGTGCGCCGCTGTGTAGCCAGCACCGTGCCTGTCGGCGGAGCTGCACGTTCGACGAAGACGTTGCGGAACTCGGCCTTGCCTGAACCATGCCGCAGGAACGCCGCCACGTCGATGGACTTCACCGGCTTCGCCGGACAGAACACGTTGGCCGTCTTCTCCCAGTCGTGCGTGCCGCCCGTCCACTTCGCCCACTTCTGCCATGTCGAGGTGCCGTCCGTATAGTGTATGTCCAGAAACACGCAGTAGTCCGAGGCATACGCCCCCTCGGCGCGGGATTCGCCGCCAAACCAGATCGGATCCGCCGTAGGCCTCTCGTACGTGAGCGTCGTAGAGTAGCTGCCCCTCACTCCCTCGAACAGCATCGCCGCCAACAGAATCGAAAGCGTCATCGCATCACCTTGCCATTTCTCAACGCAGGATCACCCGACAGCCCAGACTCCCGATCCGCAACCACAGCGCATTGTCCCGCACCCGGAAGCGCACCGGCGCGACACCTGTCACAGTCCAGCCGGAGAAGTCCGCCGGCGTTTTCAGCGTTCGCCCGCGAGCGACGGGGATCTCGACCAAGCCTCCATGGTAGTCTGTTATATCCACCCTCGCCATCGTCGGCAACACGACCGTGCCGCTTGCCGCATCGACACACGGCTCGTCCGTACCGTCGCCCCTGAACGCAAGGGCAGCACCCTCTTGAATCGGGAACGTCGCCGAAGGGAATCCTTCGCCGACCGTAAGGCTCTTCGCGGCCGTGACGCGCCCATCATATTCCCGACCATCTCCTGTCAGCGCCAACGCATCCGCGCCATGGATATCGCCATGCCCTTTCAGCGTTCCATTGAACGACGAGGTGCCGCTGACAGTAAGTTTCGCCCATGGGAGCGACAGGGTGCCATCGCCAGCCAGCGAGCCAACCGTCTGACTGTGCCCTATCTCCAGCTCGCCACGACCCGCGACCGTGACATTCGCCGCAGACGACAGCACATTGTCGTTCGACATGCCCGCGTTCGCGTTCTCACGGACGATTTCACGGACTTCCGCCGCCGTAAGGGCCCGGTCGTAGAGGCGGCAGTCATCTACGTATTCGGGGAATGCGGCCGCAGTGATCGGATTGTAGCCGAGGTAGAGGCGAGGGGCTGTCCCCACGTCAGAAATCACGTAGTTCGTCCACTCAAGCAACGTTTCGCCGTCCCAGTAGACGTGCAGGGTCTTGGCCGTCTTGTCGTAGACTACGGCAAAGTCCTTCCAGCCTGCGCGTTGCCCTTCGCCGCCCAGCGGGAAGGCGATGCCGTTGTCCTTCCAGCTCCATCCGAACGCCACCACTTCGGCAAACGGCTTCCAGTTGCACCAGGCGAGCTTGAGGTACTTGCCCTCTTCGGCAGAACCGAGGAAAAGGCATCCTGCCCGATTCTCGATCGGACGACTCTTCGGCATGACACGAACAGTGATCGAAAAGCCCTGCGTAAGATCCAGCCCTGCGGGGATATCCATCTGCCGTCCAGAATCTGCGCCGTCGATCTGCGCCGCCCGACCGTTGACGCCGGGGCAGGTCGACGCATCCACCGTTGCGGCATCCAAGGGATCGTCAAACGTCCAATGGGCAATCGGCGCCGTCTGTCCGAAGGTGTCGGCCGTGCCGATGTTGCCGCGAGTACGGCAATCGACCTCTATCTCATCCGCCGTCAAGGCGCGGTTCCAGGTCTGGATGTTGTCCATGTCGCCGTGGTAAAGGTTGCGGATCTGGTCGTTGTGCGTCACGCGTGCGCCGAACCGCCAACTGCCGCGCACGTAGAAATGGTAGTCGGTATTCCGCTTGCGTTCGTAGAAGAGCGCACCGTCCAGCCAAACCCGGTGCATGCGCGTCGCCGCGTCATAGCAGAACGCGAACTGGTGCCAGTCGCCGTCGAACACGTCCGTTCCATTTGGCACGGGTAGCGTGACGCCATGTAGGGCGTTTTCCTCAAAACCGCTGATGGTGATCGTGTTGGTGGACGCGAAGCACATCCACGCCATGCCTCGGTCGGTGGGATCCTCATTGGTCGGCCAGCCGTTGTAGAACAGTTCCATGCCCGTGCCTCGCCTATCCGCGTGTGTGCCGTCCATCGTCGTCTTGTCTGGACGGATCCACATGACGACCGTGAACGAGTTTGTCAGTTCAAGGAGATCCGCTCGCGTCATCCCCTCATTGGCGGTCGTGATGCTCTGCTTCGTCGCGGCATCGAAATCGAAATGTGCGCATCGCCCGCCGCCCGCGCCGTCCGCCGCGAAAGACGGAAGCGTCGTGTTGAAGTGTGGGATCGTCGCAAGCGCAACGCCTGGTGTAACGTCTCGTGGATTCGCCCCGTCTGCGTCATCGTCAAAAGTGTAGTACGCGACAAGGCCATCCGCCGCCCGGTATGGACGTGTCGTCACGACCTTCCCGCCAGTCACGTTCAGCGTCGCGAAATCGTTCGCGCCACCGAGTTCAAGCGTGTAGCCATCCGCACCGTTCACCGCCAATGTTCCTTCACCCGTAATCGGACTGTTGACGACATCCTTTGTCCCTGCCGCACCCGCTACGGTCAATGCCGCATTCGCCGCGACGGACACGCCGCCCGCCGCGTTGGTGGCGACGAGCGAGCCGAAGACCGCATCGCCATACATGTTCAGCCTGCCGTTGCGAACTCCCCGATACCGACTGCCATCCGGCGCTCGAACCGGCATTGCCGGAGTACCGAGGTGAAGATCACCGTTCGCGGGCACGAATGTCATCGGCCCGCAAGCATCCGCGAATCCGCCCGTTAGCCACGTCTGGTAGCCATAGCGCGTTTCGATCGTGCCGGACGTGGCGATTTCCGCCGCGTTGGTGACGAGTTCCGGCACCCGCATCGTGAGGAGGTGTCCGCCAAGGCGCATCGTGGCCCCCGTCACGCCCGGCGCCGTCGCCACATGTCCGAACGGCCTATCCTGCCGCATCTCGAACACGGACGCGTCGCTATCCAGCGTAATCTGCGCAAGGGCGACGCCGTAGGCCGATCCTTCGGACGTCCAATCCTCGCCGACGACAAACGTAAGGTCTCGGATGAAAAGACGCAACACCGTCTCATGCGAAAAGAACCCGTTCACGATGAACGTTCCACCGCCACCGAGGTATACATACGACTGGTTCCATCCTCCGACGAATTTCGCCCGGAAGTCCACTACCGTTCCGGACGGCACAACGACCTGCGGATAGATGTATGGCGAGGCATTCGACATCACAAGGTTGAGGATGCACTTGTCTGTGGCCGACCTGATCGTGACCGTACCCTGGTTCGCGCCGAAGAGCAAGCCGCCAACGTAAAGCGTCCCCGCATAGTCTGCAACAAGAGTTCCATCCGCCGGGAAGTCCACCAGATTCCACGCCGGTGCATCCTTGTTTGTCGCTTCCGTCGGCGGCGTCCAGTCCCCGCCAGTAGCGAAGTCCTTCCAGTTTGCCGCGTTGTTCCAGTTGAAATCCCCGCCGGCACCGGTCCAGATGTTCGTGTGGCTTGGATGCGCCGCCCATATGGGAAACGCCGCGATTGCCGCCGTCAGCGTCAGAAGAATCCGTTTCATGTGCCCCTCTCCTTTCGTTTCTCGTTTCGTTCCCTTTTCAGTAGCGCATCAGGAGATCCAGCATCTCGCGGTCCAGCCTGTGTCCGCGCCAGTCCTCGTAGTCCACGTCCTTGCGGTTCGAGTCCATCACGCCCGTCTCGCCGCGGATCTGCCATATCGCCCAGCCCATGCCGCGCTCGCGGAAGAGCTGCAGATAGTCCTCCAGCAGCGCGAGGTGGATGTTGTGCGGCGTCTCGTTCTGCGCCCCGAACTCGCCGCAGAACGCGAGGACGCCCTTCGCCATCGCGTCCTCCCACGGACGGATCACGCCCCGGTAGAGATACTCCTTGCCGGGGTCGCGGTAGCGGGCCGGCGACCACGTGCCGTCCGCCTCGACGGGGAAGAACCCCTTCGCCTCGCCCGCCCAGCCCTTGAGCCGCTGGCGGAAGTTGACCGGCGGCGCGAAGCGGTTGTAGAACGGCATCGCGACCCGGTTCTTCCCGTCGGCGGACGCATAGCCGATCGTGCGCAGGTTGCACCAGTCGCCCGACACACAGGAGATCGTGACCGCCTGCTCGCCCGCCGGGACATCGAACTTCCAGGTGCCGACGTAGTTCCCCTGCGACATCTTCCACTGGGGGAAGTACTTCACGTCCCGCCAGAGCGCGTCGCCTTCCTGCGGTCGCAGTTCGAGGCGAGCGAGCTCGTTCGCGCCCGACGCCGCCACGAGCGTACAGTGCGCGGACACGCGCCCGGGGCGGATCTCGAAGCGTCCCGGCCCGTAGACCGTAAGCACAAGCGGCGCGGCGAGTTCGGGCTTGGCGGGCCCGGCGATGACGCCGGCCGGCGCGAGGCCGCTGAGCGGCCACTGCGGCAGCGGCTGCGGTCGCCCCTCCTTCTCCGCCGTCCACCACGAGACCTCCTCCGGCAGGTAGCCGCGCGTCGACTGGCCGATGTCCGGGCGGCCGAAGAGCGCGACGCACGGATGCCGGTCGCCGCCCATCGCGTCCACGACGACGAACCGGTCGGGCGTGACGGCGCGAATCACGTCCGTCACCGCCGTCATGACCCGCGCATACGTCGCCTCCGGGATCACCGGCGGCTCGTTGACTGGGTTGAACGAAAGGCATTCGGCCGGCACGTCGCGGTAGCGTTCGGCAAGGAACCGCCAGTGCTTCTGGAACACGCGCTCGGCCTCGGCGCTGTCCCAGAGGGACGCCGGCTCCGGCTTGCCGCCGGCCACAGTGTAGCCGGGCGCGCGGTGGAGGTTCACCATGAGGTGGATGCCGTACTTCCGCCCCAGCGCGATGCCCCGGTCCAGGAACGCCAGCTTCTCCGGCGCGATCGACTCCCAGTCGTCCGGGTTCGCGAGCCACCGCCGGTAGCTGAGCGGCAGTCGCGCGAAGTTGAAGCCGAACTCCTTCATGAAAGCAAAGTCGTCCTCGGAATACTCGATCCAGCCATCCCGCCAGTGTCCGTCCTGGAGGTTGAAGCCGCGCCAGCGTTCCGTCGGCCGCCAGACCGCCGCCGAAGCGGAGGCGAGCGCACTCGCGCACATGACTGCAAAAAGGAATCGTCCGTCCATTTTCATCACCTCACAATCAGCAAAGTGCCCCATTCCCGCACGAGGCAGATCTGGCGTCCCCTAACCTTCAGGCTCCACCCCTCCGGCAGGTCCAGGGCCGGCAGGCCAAGCCCCGGCGGAACGGCCGCCGCGAACCTGACGAGCGCGTACCGCCGCCGCGTCAGACCTATCTGCGCAGGGTCGAAGTTCGTCACGGACAGCGTCGCGCCCTCGGCGAAGCGGCAGAAGGATTCGTCAACGCACTTGACCGCGCCCGCCGCAGCCGCCGCGAAGTCCACCGTCAGCCCGGCAACGTCAACCTGCCCGACCGCTTCGCCGTCCACAACGGAGCCGCCGTTGCAGGTGATGTCCGCGAACGTCTGCCTGTGCCCGTTCACATCCAGTCGCCCACCGTCCAGGACGAGCGCGGACGCCGCGCTGAACGCGTCGTCGCAGAGAAGCCTGAGCGTGCCCGCGCAGATGCGCGTCGCGCCCGTGCAGGTGTTCGTGGCGGCGATGCGTAGCGTGCCGGGTCCGGTCTTGGTAAGGCCGCCGGACACGTTGTCGGCGAGCGTGGCGGGGAGCGTAGCCA
>SAMEA104315424__coassemble_1030_pt1 | contig 14552 bp, 19 predicted proteins | sample SAMEA104315424__metabat2_low_PE_034 | metagenome-assembled genome bin SAMEA104315424 (sample SAMEA104315424) | gut metagenome | biome: Monkey gut; feature: monkey-associated habitat; material: faeces | place: China | collected 2013 | reverse complement strand
CGCGATCGAATTGCCGGGCGTAGACGTTCACGGACACCACGTCGCAGTGCCTCGCCGCCGCACGGTATACGTCCTCCGTCCCCCATGCTATGCGGCCGCCGAGATAGAGGTGGTTGGGCAGCTCCTCGTGTACGATCCGCGCGACGGTGGCGAAGTAGGTCTCTGCGACCTGCGCAAGATCGGGCAGACCGTTCCACGAAAGCTCGTTGTCCACGAACACGCCAATGCACCACGGATCGTTCCGCATCACCTTCGCAAGCTCACGCGCCCGCGTCCTGAGAATCCTCTCGAACTCCGGATTCTCCGGATCGGGCAGCGGACCCCACCATCCCTTCGAGCCGGCCCGGCGCGGCGCCCCGTGCGTATTGAGGGTGACCGTGTAGGGTGTGCGGCGGAGCTTCCAGACGAGCGGACTCGACCAGTTCGCGATCGTGTTGAGCCCCCATGCGCGCAGGCGACGATGGGCTAGACCGGCGGAGTGCATCATCCCGTCCGCACCATACTTTCGGAGCACATTCGCCGCCACGAAATCGTATGTCGCATACGGCACATGGTTCGTATCGGCGTAGAAGCCGTGCGCTGCCTTGCTTTTCCGCACTCCCCAGAAACGGCCGAACGTTGGATCGTCCCGCGGTGGTATCGATTCAAAGTAGTTCTCGCGGAATCCTACGCCCGTTGCGCTCCAGCCCGGCTCGACGCAATCTACGCCGTGCGACCAGAAGAGACGTCCGTCCGGATCAACGAGCCACCAGACGCCGCCGACCTTCTCCGTCCGGAAGAACCCGGTAGCCGCAAGCTGAGGACCGTTCGCCCAGCCGCCCCAACGGTCGCGATCCGCCGCCGGACCGTTCGCGTTCGCCGCGAGCCAGGCCGCCTCCGCCTCTCGCGCGGCAGCCAAGTCGGCATCGCCGTGAACCTTGCCCGGCCAATCGCCGTGCGCGAACTGTCCGTATCGGTCGATGAACGGGAAGAACGTCTTGGCCTCGTATGTCACCACCTCGCGCGGAACAGCATCCTGGACTGTGACGCGGCGCACATCGAACGAATCTGGCGCCGTCCCCTTCGCGGCAAAGACGTGCAGGCTCGTCACCTCGCGCAGATCGAAAAGGTTTGAGCCGATTCCGGGCGCGATCGGGTAGCCGTTCATACCAACGAACTTTAGAGGCGCGTCCAGCCGCCATGGTTCAGGACGCAAGTCGCAGCGGATCACGCCCGCAGCGCGTGGCGCGAGCGCGATGCCGCCGCCGGGCGAGCGTCCCTGGAGGGCGCGGCTCTTCACGCTCAGCGTGACATGAAGCACACGGTCGAGCCGGTTGGAGACCTCGACGGCGAGTTCGCCCGCGTCCGTGAGATCTACGGAACCGTGCGCCGCATTGACGTGTTGGCCCGGCCACGGATGATCCGCCGCCGTAGGCGCGACAACGAACGCCTCGCCAGGGAACAGCAGCCGCGCCGCCGCAAACAAGAAGCCAAGGATTCCCATGTCCTACCTTATGCTCATAACGCCACCGTACAGATTTCCGACCTGTATCTTCCCCTCGCCGTCAACATAGCCGTCCATACCCATGCGCGCAAGCTTCGTGGACGTGTAGCGTCCGCGCACGAGAGACGTGCCTCCCAGCGCCAGAGACTCGCCGCGCAGGACGATCCCCTTCGGAATCTCGACCGACGTATTCTTCGCGAACGTCAGCGCACCCCAGCCCTGCGACGACGGACACGCCACCTTGCCCACGTTCACCGTCAATCCGCAGTCGCGACGATCAGTCGCCCCCGACAGGCGGACAATCTTCTTGTTTGACGCATCCACCACAAGGTTGGCGTTGACATCCACAAACTCGGCGGCAAACGGAGCCTCATCCGTATTCCAGTCCATAGTCAGGTAGGTGACCGTCTTGCCGGGTGCGACAATCTCACCCAAGAAGCATGGACTCTGATGCTGGCTATAGATCGTAAAGTCCGCATCGGACGTCACCGTTCCCAGGTTGACGAACGATCCTTCCGTGCGAATGGGATAGGTCTCATCGTGTTCAAAGATGACGACAGGCTGCGTGTTCGTCGAAAAATAGGCCTGCGGATACCAGCACCCGCTGCCCGTGATCTCGATCGTCCCCGCGCCAAGGCCGTCCGTCATGCAGTTGAAGCCGCCTTCTCCCCTCATCTTCTCCACAAGCCGTCCCTCTTCGATCCGCACGCCGCCCGTGAGCAGGTACTTGCCGCCCGTCGTCCAGGCCTTCGCGCCCCGTTTCACGAACTTGCCCGATCCCGAAAGGATGAGCGGGCCCGTCACGGCGCCGTAGCAGTCCACCGTCAGTCCGCCTTCTCCGATATCCACCGTCTCGGCGGCGAACGCGACGTCATTCGGGATGATCGCGGTGTCGCCGCTCGCCGGGGCTTCCTTCGTTTCCCAGTTCGCCGCTGCGCCCCACTGGCCCGTCGCCCCGCCCGTCCACATCTTTATCGACGAATCGACCGTCATTTTCTTCGAGCCTGAAATAGCGCTGCCAACATTCGCCGTACTCACATCGCCATTCGCCGTAATGGCGCCGTTGTAGGCGAAGCCGCGAATCGTGTAGTCATATTTGTCGATGCTCAGCCGCACCTTGTCTCCAGCCCCGCCATCATCTATGCTCACGAACGACGTCGGCTGCAGGTTGCCGCTGCCGAGCAGGTCGACCTTCGCGCCTGTGTTCTCGATGACGAGGCGACCGCCCCAAACGGCATCGCCCGCCATCTCCAGAAGCCGCTTGCTCCGCAACGTCAGCGTGTTGCACGGATTGCGCGAGACGCCCTTGAGCTGGACGCATAGCTGTGCCGTGTCGACGATCAGGTTGGCATCCACCTCGTCGTTCAGGAAGACCGTGTTCCATTCGCTCCGCGCACTCGTCAGCGAGACGGTCTTGCCGGGCGCGGAAATCTTGCCGAGGGTGATAGTCCCTTCGTACCATTCGATATCCCAAGAGAAGTCGCTGTCGCTCGTGACGGATCCCGTCCATTTCGGGGACGATTTTCCCCCAATTGAAAGAGCCTTCCCCGTAGCATGGTTCGCGACAACGACGGGATTGTTGAATGTGCCCGGTGTCCCATAGAGGCGCAGAACGCCCGTGCCAGAGACGGTGACCGTCCCCGCGCCAAGCATCGTCTGCGAATCCTTGCCACTAAGTGCCTCCCCCCAACATGTCTTCCCGCTCATCAATACGGTGAACTGTCCTTCCTTCACCTGTACGCCGCCCTTGAACTCGCCATACGTGAGGGCGGCGAAGTTTATTGTGCCAGCGCCCATCTTGACGAGGTCGCCAGATCCCTTCATCGCAGTGCCAATCCTCACGGTTGCCGTATTCGAGATGGTCAGCCCCGCCCCAAGGTCAACCTTGTCCGTCAATGTCACGGCATCGTTGAAAATCGCCATGTCCCCTGCCGCAGGCACGACACCCAAATCCCAGTTTGAAGCAGTATTCCATAGATTGCTTGGACCGCTACCGATCCAAGTCACGGTCTTCGCGTGAACGGACAGCAGGCTCGCGAGGGATGCCGCCGCAAACAGGCCAATTGTCAATCGCTTCATTTTGCATTCCTTTCTGGCTTGGCGCGGGAGTCACATTGCCACAAAACCGTACACACCCCGCGCAACGCCCCACATGATATCAAATGCCCGTGCAAAAAAGAATCCACTTTCAGGCAAGATAAACTCATCTTTTCGGCAACATCTTCGGATTTTCAACTGCCTCTCCTTTGTCGCGTCTACAACGAAACCCACCGCATGGTGTTGCCAATACAATGCGCATTGTATTGCAACTAAAATACTGGTATACTCTGCATTCAAAAGACATGAAGCGCATATTCATCGCCCTGAAAATGGCGAGCATCGCCGGGCAGGAAAAGCTCTCCGGGATTTTCCGCTTTCTCCATGACGCCCGCCAGGCCGACGCTCCCCACGCCCATGCCGACTGGGACATCACGCTCGTCCGCACAGCTGCCGAATTCACGCCCAACCGCATGCGCGAGGCGCTTGCCGGAAACTACGATGGATTCATCGTCTCCATTCCCGACACGGAAGATACCGCCGCCATCCTTGCCGCAACAGACATACCGACCATTGTCATGGACATCCACGACCACGCCCTCTCGGCCCGCACGGCGAACATCGCCTTCATACGCAACTCGCCGAAGGAGATCGGACGCGCAGCGGCGGACTTCCTGCTTTCCACGGGGCGTTGCCGTTCCTACGCATTCGCGCACAGCCCTGTCGCAACCGCGTGGAGTACAGGTCGATTCAAGTCGTTCAAGGCGACGCTTCTGGATCATGGCCTATGGTGCCACGAGCTTGCGGACCTGAAAGAGCTTGCGAAACTGGAACGCCCGATCGGCATATTTGCCGCAAACGACGACCGGGGATACGACGTGCTGGAATACTGCAGACGGCACCGCATGCGCGTCCCAGAGGATGCGCTGGTCATAGGCACCGACAACGACACGCTCATCTGCGAGAACTGCCGCCCTGCGCTCACCTCCATCCAGCCCGACTTCGAGCAGGAAGGCTTCCTTGCGGCAAAGACGCTTGCTGAACTGATGGCGGCGGCCTCATCCGTCCATGCTCGCCACATTTCCGCCGTCCCGCCAACATGCTTCGTAGGCGTCAAGACAATCGTGAGACGATCCTCGACGGCCGAAGTGTCCCAGGCCGGGAAACTCGTCCAAAAGGCCATCGCCTTCATCAGGAAGAACGCCCTTCGGGGAATATCCGTCGAAGATGTCGTGCGCCATCTCGGCTGTTCCCGCCGTCTGGCCGATCTCCGTTTCCGCGAACTGCAGGGGGCAAGCATCGGCGAGACGATCATTTCGTTCCGCCTCGAGGAAGTCAAGCATCTGCTGAAGACCACTCGCGATCCGATAGACAAGATCGCCATTGACTGCGGATACGGGAATCCGAACTACCTCAAGAACCTGTTCAAGAGACGCTTCGGCCTTACCATGCGCAGCTTCCGCAAGGAACTCACATAGCGATATAATGCAGACCTTCGCGATTACAGACGAGGTGGTCTCGTCCTTCCCGTGAACCAATGGATCCTTGTTGTTGTCCAAGGATACGGGAGGGCCGCGCTTGTCGCGGCCGAGGGTTTGCAAGTGCCTCACATAGCGATACTGTCACACATCAGAAGCGGCCGAACACGAAGCAGAGCGGACGCCATGCCTGAATCGGGGTGCCTACCGGAGTCAGTGAGCACGCCTCGCGGTCAAAGCGGTAGACCTGTATCTCATCAGACATCTTGTGCCCAACGACCATGAACCTCTCGCCCGGCATGAGTTCAAAGTCGCGGGGGAACTTGCCCGTAAGCTTGGCGATGTTCCGCAGGGTGAGCCGCCCATCGTCGCCAACCGAATAGAAGGCTATCGAGTCGTGTCCGCGATTCGACGCCATAAGGATCTTTCCGTCTGCGGTGAGCTTGATCGCCGCCGCCTTGGTTGAAGGCGACGCGCCATCTGACTCCCTTTGGTCCAATCCTTCCGGTATCATCGACCACTTGCCTATGCGGGTGAGCGAGGGGAGCGCGTAGGAGACGACCGAACTGCCAAGCTCGTTCAACCCGAAGAGGAACCTGCCGTCCTTCGACACGATGCAGTGGCGCGGCCCGTCGCCGGGATCCGACTTTATCGCAAGGGCAGGGTCTCGCTTCATCGTCATCGGATCGAAGAACCAGATCCGGTCACAGCCGAGATCGACAACCCCGAGCCTGCCGTCCGGCAGATTGAAGGTCTGGTGCGCATAGGCCTTCTGCTGACGCTTCGCGTTCGGCCCCATCGCGTCATTGGGGAACACGAAAGTCCTGAGATCGGTTCCGTCGATGCCGACGGTGCCGGCCGTCGCCGAACTGTAGGCCGCAAACGCGACGCGCTTCCCGTCCGGCGTCAGCGCAATATGGCACGGCTTCTCGCACGGAAGATCCACAAGGCGCTCCATCGCCCCTATTCTCCAGCCGTCCATGCGAAAGCGGACGATCGCACCCACCTTGCGGCCAGCATTCATCTCCTCAATCGCGGAGTAGAGGAACTTGCCGTCACGGTCAAACTGGAAATATGTCGTGCCCTGGATGCCCTTCACCGATTGGACGATCTTCGCCGCACCGGTTTCCGTATCGCATTCAAGGACATGAAGCGCCTGCTGGTCTCCCGATCCGGTGTTGCAGCCGACATAGCAGTGGACTATTGAAGCCATCATGGTAATTGTATTCATTTCGCTTTCCGTTGTGACAGTATTCACCGCATTATACATTGCGCCAGACATTATAGCAAAATCCCATCCAAGTTTGCGAGCGCCTGCCGAATACGGAAAAGCAGGGATTTAGGAACCTACGATTTTTCGATTTGCGATTCGAGGATTTCGTAGCGACGACGCCCTCGTCGTCGCACAAGCCCGTCGTGCGTGAACAGTCGTCCGGCGAACGCCGCCGCGAAGTACCGCCCGTCCATCGCCCCTGACCACTTACTTTTTCAATCGACAATGTGATGCGCATCCATTCTCACTTTTAATTAAAAGTGAGAATGGATCTTGATCGCGGTTCCTCACAAATTAGACAGAGCATCTATTTTCGTATCATCCTTAGCCCAGCAATACATCGGCAATGCAATGACTACCGAACACAGAAATACGCATGACGAAATGCGGCCTTTATTCCACCAAGAATCAATGCACAAAGGCCATCATCAGCGCCAGTGCAAGGAGAAGCGACACCAATGCCGTAACGAAAAAGACGCGATTGCGCTTGGGTACCAACGGATATGGCTCCATGCCATCTTCGCGTTCGCGAGGCAGTGCGTCACTACGGCATCCAATCTCGACCATAAAGACACTTGAGGCCGTCAGGATTGTTATCGCCTGCAAGATATCGTACAGTAGCCTCGGTGCATTGGATGAGACCTTTGCCCACCCCAATATCATGTCGGAGGCACCGCCGAACCATCCTATCGCCGCCAAAAACGCCAACGCATATGCAGATGCACGCCATCCGGACAATGGCCTAAAGACATCTGTCGCCCTGCGTACCTGAAAGAGCGCCGCCATTGCAACAATCGCCAGACAAAACAAGAGTACAACGTCCGCGACAGCAAAACCCTTCACCATCCGCAAGCTCATATCAAATGAGTGTACAACTGCGCGGATTCCATCCGAGACATTCATTCTCTGGCTAATCGCCAGTACAGACGCAAAACCAATCAGGAACGTCGCACCAACTAAAAATCGCGGCATTCTAACCAAAAGAGTTCCCGACATGCGATCCAACATCGAGGAAAGGCCTTCCGCTTCCTGATTCTGGGCTGATTGCATTGCGGTATAGGACAGCAAAGACACCACAACGATCGATATGATGCCATCGACAATGTTAACCGAGCATAAGCCACCCATTGCAAGCAACGATAACAAGAATAGCGCTCGCCAGCCATACCACATGGACAGCATCGCGAAGAATACCGTACCAAAGCAAACCGCAATGCAGACAGAATGCAGGGAAATCGATGAAAAGGTGTGCCTAAACGCACTTGAGCCCAACACAAAGACAACACTCGACACAGCAACCATGGACAACGCCAATCGATACCGCAATGCGTCCATGACCCGCACGTTCAACATAAGCGGAAGCGATAGCCGGATCGACAGGTAAAGTGTCAAAACGGAAAAAACAGAAAGTGCAAGCAAGCAAAAGCCTAATGAAATCATCTGGCAACCGGCAATTACCATCAACATCAGCACACTGAAGCCATCCACCAAATCAAGCCTACCAGACAGAATACCATACGGCATCTCTATCAAGTTCCTCTGCCTATCCATTGGCAATCCCTTCATCATAATGACCTGACAATCTACCATCCCACATATGGGCTGATCTCCTTTAAATTGCCCTGTATGGTATCAAACCTGGTGTTCAAAATCAACTAAAAACCAAATGTATCTACAATAATCACCCCCCCCCCATTGACTTTTGGAAGTTATAAAAGTAATCAAAAAAAACAAGAGGCCATGGACGGAATTTGCCCATGGCTTCTTATGGCGCTACCGCAACTTGCACCACTCCGTGAGGCGTGGGCGGTGGGCCATATGATGTTATCTGGAAGAATCTTCTTGTCCTTTCCTGGAATCGCAAACCTTGCCCATGACAACCATCCCCACGCAGATGGCAACCACAACCCCGACTATGACCAGTACCTTAACGAGCATTTTCTTCCTTTCTTTTGTTGTTCTTCTTGAAAATATCGCGGAAAAGACCAAGGAACATCCATCCTGACGCCTTTTCCCCGTCAGAATGGCCATCGGCGGCAATCAGCGCAGCCTCCTTCTCCGTACAAGCCTCATCGCGGTTGACCAACCCCACCATGAGCATCGCAGCCGTCACGACCAGCACGGCAAGCGCCGCCAACCGAAGCCGAAACGCGCGTTGCGACTGGTGGATGGAACACCGCAGGCGATCCGCCAGATCGGTTGACGGATGCCTTGATGCGACACACGCCTTTACACGTGCAGACAAGACTGCGTCCAATTCAGGATTTCCCATTAATGTCTCCCTTCCTTGACATTCTGTGCGACAACTTGTTGAACAAAGCCTCACGGGCATGATGGAGGCGTGATTTCACCGTTCCAACGGGAATGGCCAGAAGCATGGAAATCTCGTCCACAGTCCTGTCCCCGAAGTATCGGAGCATGACCACCTCCCTTAGAGGTTCGGACAGCGTGCGCACTGCACCCTCCACCTCGTCATCAGCCGTTCGTGAAAGCATATCGGCAAACTCTTCGCACGGCCTTTCGGGCAGATCCGCCGCGCCGCCCATGGGCACAAGCTCAACCTGGCGGCGGCGATGCGACATCCTGTGGAAATTCAGCATGATCGTGTAGAGCCACGTGAAGAAGCGCCACTGCGGATTGTAGAGGCGTATCTTCTTGACCGCCTGATCGAGCGTGCGGAACGCAAGCTCTTCCGCATCATGATCGTTCGCGCAGAGAAGCACGGCTGCGGCATAGATCCTGCCTCCATATTCGGAAACAAGCCTTTCCGCGCCCTGCTCCTTGTCTTTCCTTATCTGCTGCCAGATTTCCATCTACACAATGCCGACGAACCGATATTCACTCCCTAGGTAATATGCGGTTTCCTGGCACAAGGTTCAGTCCAAACAAAAAAAAACAAGGCCACCGATCATTCGGTGGTCTCGTTTAACGCATTGGCGCTACGGGTTATGCAACCGTGCCGCCGGCGGCCTCGATCTTGGCCTTTGCAGCCGCGCTGCAGGGAACCTTGACCGTGAACTTCTTCGTGACCTCGCCGGTCGCGAGAATCTTGACCTTCGGACGCTTGTTGTCCGAGAATCCGGCCTTGACGAGCGCCTCGACGGTGATCTCGGCGCCGGCCTCGAACTTCTTCTCGAGATCGACAAGGTTGATGCCGAGAGCCTTGGCGTTGAAGCGGGCGTTGTTGAAGCCACGCTTGGGCAGACGGCGGACGAGCGGCATCTGGCCACCCTCGAAGCCGAGCTTCTGCTTGTGACCCTTGCGGGCGTTCTGGCCCTTGTGGCCACGCGTAGAAGTCTTGCCCATGCCCGAACCGCATCCGCGACCGACGCGCTTGCGGCGTTCGCGGGCACCAGGCGTGTTCGTAAGATTAGAGAGATCCATTGTTTGCTTCCTTTCCCCCTTACGCACGGACGGCGGCGATTTCCTCTGCGGAGCGGAGCTTCAAGAGGGCGTTAAGCGTCGCCTTCACCACGTTGAGTTTATTCTTGGAACCAAGCGACTTGCCGACGCAGTCGCGAATGCCGCATGCCTCAAGGACGGGACGCATTCCGCCGCCGACGATCAGACCCTTGCCATCCGGCGCAGGCTTGAGGATCACGCGGCCACCGTCACAGACGCCTTCGACGTCGTGCGGGATGGTCTTGCCCTTCATGCACACCTTCTTCATCGCCTTGCGCGCGGCCTCGCCACCCTTGCGGACGGCATCGCCGACTTCATTCGCCTTGCCGAAGCCAACGCCCACCTTGCCCTCGTGGTCGCCCACGACGATCACGGCGGAGAAGCTCATGCGACGGCCGCCCTTGACGGTCTTCGCGCAACGGTTGACGAACACCACGTGCTCGTCGAGGTCGTCCGTCGCGGCGTTCTCGCGGCGCTTATCACGGTTCATAGCCATTATTCAGCCTCCTTGTCGGTTTTGCTGGAGATGGATACGCCGCCGGCAACACAGGCATCGACGATAGCCGCGATGCGACCTGTGAACTTGCGGCCGCCACGATCGACCACCACATTCGTGATGTTCTTCGCCTTGGCTGCCTCCGCTGCCGCAGAGCCAAGTGCCTTCGCAGTCTCGAGATTCGCCTTCTTCTCCTTTATCGTGGAAGCCGAAGCGAGGGTCTTGCCCTCCGAATCGTCGATGAACTGGACGTACATGTGCTTGTTCGTCACGCAGATCGACATGCGCGGTTTCTCTGCGGTGCCGATTACTCGCTGACGGAGGCGAAGATGGCGCTTCGCACGCTGTGTCTTTCGGTTGAACATGGTTATGCCACCTTCTTGCCCTGCTTGCGGCGAATGTGCTCGCCGACGTACTTGATGCCCTTGCCCTTGTATGGTTCAGCCGGATAGAAGCTGCGGATTCGCGCAGCCGCCTCTCCAACCAGCTCCTTCGAGCAACCGCTCACGGTGACCTGGAGGCCATCGTTCTCGACCGTCACCGTAAGACCTTCAGGGATGCTGTAGATCTTAGGCGAGGCGAAGCCCAGCGAAAGCGCAAGGGACTTCCCCTGAAGGACGGCCTTGAAGCCGGTGCCTTCAATGGCGAGCTGCTTCTTGTAGCCTGCGGAAACGCCAACCACCATATTGTGGATCAGCGCGCGCGCCAGGCCATGGAGGGCCTTGTAGCTGTCGTCCTTGCGGGAGACTACCACCTTGCCATCCTCGACCTTCGCCGAGATGCCCTCATGCATTTCATAGGAAAGCTCTCCGAGCTTCCCCTTCACTGTGACCTTCTGGCCATCGACCGCACAGGTCACCCCTTCGGCCAGGATCACGGGTTCTTTTCCGATACGAGACATTTTTACAACTCCTTACCAGACGGTGCAGATCAGTTCGCCGCCGAGTTTGGCCTCCTTGGCCTCCTTGCCGCTCATCACGCCCTTCGACGTGGAGACGACCGCGAGGCCCATGCCATCAAGGACGGACGGAATGTTTGCGCAAGTCACATAGCGACGGAGACCGGGCTTGGAAATGCGGCGCACTCCGGCAATGGCCGGAACGGCCCTGTCGGTGTACTTAAGCCTGATGACCAGCTTGGGCGGGAACTCGTTCGTGACGAACGCATCCTCGATGTAGCCGGCGGCCTTCATCACACGGGCAATCTCAGCCTTCAGCTTCGATGCCGGGGTCGCAACCTTCACAAGACGGGCCTTGAGGCCGTTGCGAACGGTCGCGAGCATGTCGGAAATGGGATCAGTAATCATTTCTTGAGTTCCTTTCCGTTACCACGATGCCTTCGTGACGCCAGGGATCATGCCATTGACCGCAAGCTCCCTGAAGCACAGACGGCACACGCTGAACTTGCGCATGAACGCATGACGGCGCCCGCAGATCTGGCAACGGTTGTATGCGCGGACATTGGACTTCGTAAGAGGCTTCTTGCCAGCCTCGACACGCTTTGCGTCCTTGGCCTTCTCGGCCTTGAGACGCGCAGCCTTCTCCATCAGACACTTCTTAGCCATGATTACGCCCTCCCCGCGAACGGCATGCCAAGCGCTTCAAGAAGCGCCTTCGCCGCCTTGTTGTCGTTGCTGGACGTCACAAACGTGATGTCCATGCCGGAATGGCCAGCAGATGCTTCCACGAGTTCCGGGAAGATCGAGTGGTCCTTGACTCCGAGCGTGTAGTTGCCGCGCCCGTCAAAGCCGCGGTTCGAGATGCCGTGGAAGTCGCGAATGCGCGGAAGCGCAGCCGAGATCAGGCGCTCCACGAATTCCCACATGCGCTCTCCGCGCAGCGTGACCTTCGCGCCGATGACCATGCCTTCGCGCAGCTTGAAGTTCGAGATCGACTTCTTGGCCTTGCAGACCTTCGGCTTCTGGCCCGTGATTGTGGCCAGATCGCCCATGAGGTTCTTCTGCTCGTCCTTTGAGACGATGCCGAAGCCCATGTTCAGCACCACCTTGAGAAGGCGGGGCACGAGCATGCGGTTCTTTGTCTCGAGCTTCTGCTCAAGAGCAGGAACCACTTCCTTGTTGTATTTATCTTTGAGGTTCGACATGGCTTAGATAACCTTTCCGGATGCTTTGAGCTTGCGGGCCTTCTTGCCGTCCTTCTCGGCGGCCGCCACCCGCGAACCCTTCTTTGCATCGGCATCGTAAGGCATGAGCTTGCAGAGACGGATTGGCATCTCGATGTCGATGAGACCGCCAGCGGACTGCTGCGTGCGGCGCATCGCCTTCTTGTGCTTGTTCAGCCCCTCTACAATTGCCGTGCCCTTCTTGGGATTCACGCTCTTCACCGTGCCCGTGCGGCCGGCGTCATTGCCGTGAGTGACGATCACGGTGTCGTTCTTCTTGATTCGTGCGATACTCATGATTCGTCTCCTTAGACCACTTCCGGGGCCATAGACAGGATCTTCATGTAGTTCTTCTCGCGCAGCTCGCGCGGAACCGGGCCGAACACGCGGCTGCCGATCGGATTCAGCTTGGAATCCACCAGCACGCAGGCGTTCTGGTCAAAGTGCACACGCTGACCGTCCTCGCGGACTATCGGCGCACCCGTGCGGATGATCACCGCCGTCGCGACCTGACCCTTCTTGATTGAGCCGGTCGGGGAGGCCTCCTTGATGGCGACGCGGATGATGTCGCCAAGGTGGGCGTACTCCTTGCGCTGCTTGAGGATGCGGAAGCACATCGCGCGCTTGGCGCCGGTGTTGTCCGCAACAACCAGATTTGACAGTTCTTGCAACATGGTTACTTGCCCTCCACCACGCGCCAGCGCTTTGTAGCGCTCAGCGGGCGGGTTTCCATGATTGTCACGATGTCGCCGACCTGGGCCGTGTCGGCCTCGTCGTGCACGTGGTACTTCTTGGCGCGAACGACCACCTTGCCGTACAGCGGGTGAAGTTCGCGGTATTCGACTTTCACGACGATGGACTTCGCGCCCATCTTGGACGTGACCGTCCCTTTGCGGACCTTGCGGGCGCCGCGCTTCGTTTCATTCGTGTTCATCAGATTTTCACTCCTGCACGGGTGATGAATTTCGTGTGGATGCCGATCTTGGTGGCCGCCAGACGGAGACACTCGCGAGCGACCTCCTCTGAAACGCCGCCCACCTCGAACAGCACCTTGCCGGGAAGGATCACGGCAGCCCAGAATTCGGGGTTGCCCTTTCCTCCACCCATACGCACTTCGATTGGCTTCCTTGTGACAGGCTTGTCGGGGAACACGCGAATCCACAGCTTGCCCTTGCGCTTCATCTCACGATTGATCGCAACACGGCAGGCCTCGATCTGCGTGGCCGTAAGATCGCCGCGCGTCATCGCCTTGAGACCGAATTCGCCGTAGGCGAGCTCGGTTCCGGATGTCGCGTAGCCGGCACGATTGCCTTTCGATACCTTACGGTACTTGACTCTCTTTGGCATCAAGGGCATGGCTTACTTCCTCTCCTTCCGCTCTCCGCGCTCGCGGCGGTTGCCGCCGGTCGTGCGAGGCTGGAAATCCTCTTTCTTGCAGATCCACACCTTGATGCCGATCTTTCCGGCCGTGGTGTTGGCTTCCGCAAACCCATAGTCAATGTTCTCACGGAGCGTGTGCAGCGGCACCTTGCCCTGGCGGAACCATTCGACGCGCGCGATCTCTGCGCCGTTGATTCGTCCGCTGGCGTGTATCTTGATGCCGTCTACGCCCATGTCCATCGCGACCTTCTCGGCGCGCTTCATCGCGCGCTTGAGGGCGATGCGGCGCTCGAGCTGCTGCGCGATCGACTCGGCAACGAGCTGGGCATCGGCATCGGCGTCGCGCACCTCCTTGATCTCAAGATAGACCTCCTTCTTGGTCATCTTGGAGAGCTCGTCGCGGATCTTGTCCACGTCCTGCCCCTTGCGCCCGATGATGACGCCTGGACGCGCACTCATGAGAGTGACGCGCACACGGTTGGCGTAGCGCTCGACGATGATCTTGGAGAGGCCGGCCTCGGAAAGGCGGCTCTTGACGAATTCGCGGATGGCGTTGTCCTCGACCAGGAACGCGCCGAAGTTCTTCTTCTGCGCGAACCACTTGGAACGCCATGCACGGCTCACGGGCAGACGAAACCCGACCGGATTGACTTTCTGTCCCATTATTTTGCCTCCTTGGAGTCCGTAAGGACAACTTTGCAGTGGCAGAGACGGCGGGCGATCGGATGCGCCGAGCCACGCGCCGTCGGCCAGAACCTGCGGATACGCACGGACTCGTCGAACACGCACTCCTTCACGGTGAGCGTGGCCGTGTCGAGGCCGTTGTTGTTCTTGGCGTTTGCAGCCGCAGAAAGCAAAGTCTTCTTCAGGATGAGCGCGGCT
>SAMEA104315424__coassemble_1001_pt1 | contig 14963 bp, 16 predicted proteins | sample SAMEA104315424__metabat2_low_PE_034 | metagenome-assembled genome bin SAMEA104315424 (sample SAMEA104315424) | gut metagenome | biome: Monkey gut; feature: monkey-associated habitat; material: faeces | place: China | collected 2013 | reverse complement strand
TCCGTCTCGGCTGGGAGAAGTGACGGATCGAGGGGAGGGGCTGCGTGTCTGGAAAGCTTAAGGTCGGCCTTGCGCTCGGCTCCGGCGGAGTGCGCGGCATGGCGCATTTCGGCGTGATCCGCACTCTGATGAAGCACGGGGTGAAGATATCGTGCGTCGCCGGGTCGTCGTCGGGAAGCATAGCCGGCGCGGCCCTTGCGGCGGGCAAGCTGGACGAGTTCGAGGAGTTTTTCAGGAGGATCAACTGGTGGAAGATGTTCCGGATGTTCTTCGAGTTTTCCATGCCATGGCGGGGAGGGTACCTTACGGGGAAGCGCATAAGGGCCGAGTTGCGCCGGCGTCTTGGGCGCATGCGGTTCGAGGACTGCGAGATACCGTTCGCCGCCGTCGCGATGGACATGAAGGACGGCAAGGAGCATCCGCAGACGGAAGGGGATCTCGTCGACGGGGTGTTCGCGTCGATGGCCGTCCAGGGGCTGTTCAAGCCTGTGGTCCGCGACGGGCATTGGCTTGCGGACGGAGGGCTCGACAATCCGCTCCCGATAAGCGTGTGCAGAAGCATGGGGGCGGACTACGTCATTGCGGTGGACGTAAACCTCGGACAGCCGCTTGAGGTGGAACGCTCTGTCAAGAGTCCAACGCTCTGGACGATATTCACCCAGACGTGCAGGATCGTCGAGAACAACTGGACAGACCGCATCCTGCGCTCCAATCCTCCTGATGTCCTTCTCCAGCCAGACCTTCACGACATATTCGCGGCAAGCCTGCGGCATGTCACGCGGGCGATACTGCGCGGGAAGATCGCTGCGGAACGCTGGCTGGCGACCCTCTCGCCAGACCTGAAGATGAGGATGATGCAATAGCGGCGGAATCCGCCTGTTTCGGCCATCGGACATAAAAATCTTCTCTTGATTTCCGCACGGGTTTTTTGTATCATACGCCACGTTTTTCATGCAATAGACTTAAACAAAGGAAAGAGGAATCGAAATGAAGTTCTCGAAGACTATGATGGCTGTCGTTGGGGCGCTCGCGCTGACTGTCGTTGGGTGCAAATACGATGATGCGGCCGATGATGGCGCTGCGGCGGATGCCAGCTCCTCCACCCGCGGCCAGAACGTAGATACCGTTGGCGGGCCGGCTGTTGACGAGAGCGGCATGGCTGCCACCGAGCTTCCCTTCGACAAGGATCCCAACTACACCCGTTGCACGGATGTGAGCTTCGATCCGGTCTACTTCGGTTTCGATGCCTCAAACCTCGCTTCGTCCGAGCTAGACAAGATCGACAGGGTTGCCCAGCACCTCAGGGACAACGCCGACCGCGTGGTCATCGTCGAGGGCAACTGTGACGAGCGTGGCTCCAACGAATACAATCTTGAGCTTGGCAGCCTGCGCGCAATATCGATTCGCGACTATCTCGCGACGCTCGGCATTTCCGGCGACCGGGTTCAGACGAAGAGCTACGGCGAGGAGAAGCCGGCCGTCATGGGGACTGGCGAGGAAGTCTGGGCCAAGAACCGTCGCGGCGAGTTTGCGATCTACAAGCACAAGTAAGGCATAGCGCCAGATGTTCGCCTTTGTGTTTGATTCAATCGGAGGCGGCGAGTGGCTTGTGCTGCTCGCCGTCATTCTTATTGTCGTGGGGCCCAAGAACCTCCCGTCAGCCGCCAGGAAAATGGGGCAGGTGATGAGCAAGTTGCGCCGTGCGGCCGATGAGTTCAAACGCCAGCTTATGACGATGGACGATGAGATGCGGCGCACGGCCGACGAGCTTAAGCGCGACTACATAGACATTCCCGAAGATTCCTCTACCGGAGACCGGGCTGCTTCGGAGAGCGCAGAGGCGGAAGCGTCGGGCGACGGTGAGTACCATGGCGACGACTATCCAGGGCAAGACTACTACGGCATGACAGACGAGAACGGGTTGGAGGTGGCATCCGCTCCTGATGGAGGGGATGCGCCGGCATCCACTTCCGAACCTTCGTCCGCCGCAGCCGAAGCACGGCAGCCAGAGGGATCTTCGCAATCAACTGAAAGTCAAGAGAGAGCAAATGGGCAAGATACGGAAACTACTTAAGGATCCTGATGCCGTAAACGATCCGCCCCGTCCCTTTTTTGAGCACATTATCGCGTTGAGGCAGTGCCTGATGCACGCCGCAATCGCGTGGGTCGTGGCCTGTGTGCTTGCCGGAGTGTTTTCGCCGCAGGTGCTTGACTGGCTGAAGTCTCCGGCGGCGGCTCTTGAGGCGGCGGACAAGCTTCACATCGAGGGTCTGGACCTGATGAGCGGCTTCTCCGCGATCATATCCATAGCCATTTGGGGCGGAACTGCACTTTCCTTCCCGTGCGTCATGTATTTCCTCCTGCGCTTCATCTTCCCCGCGCTGACCAAGCGCGAGAAGGTGGCCATCCTGTTCTACCTGTTTGCCGGAGCGGGGTGCTTTGCGCTTGGCGTGTGGTTTTCCTACTCCAGGATCGCCCCGCGCGCCGTAGAGTTCTTCGACTGGCTGAATGGGTGGGTGCACCTGCCGGTGTCTACCGTCAGGATCGAAGGCTACATATCCGTGGTTCTCAAGCTGATAATAGCCTTTGGGCTTGTCTTCCAGATACCCCTGATACTGTTCGTGCTTGGGTGGCTTGGCGTAATAACTTCGGATACGCTCCGCAAGTTCCGCAGGTTTGCCATCGTGATAGCCTTCTTCCTCGGAATGGTGCTTACCCCGCCGGATCCCATGAGCCAGATTCTCATGGCCGTGCCGCTATGTGTTCTCTACGAGTTGTGCATATGGGGCGTGTGGGCCAAGGAGCGGCTTGGCATAAGGCTTTGATCGGGGCATTGCCGGATGAAGGCTAAGTACGCCATACCGTTGGGCTTCATTGGCGTCATCCTTGCCGGGGCCGGGTTCTTCTCCCTGCCGGTATCCGGCGGGCTGGGATTCATGGATGCGCTCTTCACCTCGTGCTCGGCGGTTTGCGTGACCGGACTTTCGACAATCGACCCGGTGCCTGCCTTGACCACGTTCGGGCAGTCGGTGCTGATGGTGCTTGTCCAGATCGGCGGCGTAGGAATCATGACATTTGGCACATTCATCCTTGTTTTGGCCGGCAAGAGGCTTCCGATAGACCAGGAGTTTGCCCTGTCCAACGCCTATGGGGTGAACGGAGTAAAGGGGTTTCGCGGGCTTGTAGTATGGGTGGTCGTCTCGATGCTCGTTATAGAGGGATTGGGCGCATGGGCGCTGAACGCAGTGCTGAACGACCCTTACCGGGCTTGCTTCTTTTCAATCATGTCGTTCTGCAACGCTGGCTTTACGCTGGATCCTGGCGGAGTGTCGTCATCCCTTGTGGACAAGCCGCTCGCGATTCTCGTGATGAGCATCCTCATGATCCTTGGAGGACTTGGCTTCATGGTGCTGTACAACATCTGCACGATCAAGTTCTGGCACAGGTCTCTTCGCAGGCAGGGGAGGCTATCTCTCCACACGAGGGTCGTCGTATGGACTACGGTGGCGTTCGTGCTGGTGTCATTTTTGGTGTTTCTGGCGGCCGAATGCAATGGGGTCCTCGCACAGATGCCTTGGGTGGAGAGGCTGTCAATCGCGCTGTTTCAGGCGGTGACGCCGCGCACGAGCGGGTTCACGCTCGTGCCGCTCGAATCCATGCATCCCTTCACCCGCTTCTTTTCGGAGCTGCTGATGTTCATCGGTGCGGCTCCCGGATCAACCGGCGGAGGAATAAAGATCACAACGTTCGTCGTCTTCCTCTACACAGTGCATTCCTACTGCCACAGACGGCGCGACGTGGTTCTCTCCAAGCGCACGATTCCGCCGGAGGTGATCCGTGAATCGCTGATCATAACGTTCACGTTCCTGTTTTGCATTGCACTGACGGTCGCGACGCTGCTTGTCACAGAGAATGGGCGAACGGGGATGGATTTCGAGAGCCTGCTTTTCGAGTCGGTGTCGGCCGTGGCCACAACGGGACTTTCGGTGGGGGATACCACCCGTTCGCTCTCTTCCGCAGGGCAGTTCGTGATCATGCTTGCGATGTTTGTAGGAAGGCTTGGCGCCCTTACGATAGTGCTAATGATCGCCGGGGACGACGAGCCGGAGACCATCCGCTACCCCAAGGAAGATATTCTCGTAGGCTGATGACGGGGTCTCGACGGTGGAGGCCGGCCCGGCAATGGAAGGTCAGCGGCGCAGTGTTCCGAGCAGGCCCGTTTCGGCGTCCTTGAGGCACTTCAGCATGGATTCTGCGTCGGCGGCGGCCCGGATGTCCGCAAGAAGGGTCGTGCCGTGCGCAAGAAGGCACAGGCGCGCCAGCACGTGCAGATGAAGCCTGCGGTCTGTGCAGTTGATGAGGAAGAAGATGTCGGTGCCTTCGCCGTCCGGCGCTCCGAAGAATACGGGGCGAACCGTCTTGCCGAGGCAGAGGAACGATTCTGATACCAGGTATTCGTCGTGGAACTTCACGTGCAGAAACGCCGCGCCACCTCCAACTGCGGTTGATGCGGCCTCTTCGCGTTCGGTAAGGCCCCTGAAGAGAGCATCCCTGTCGTAGACATACCCGGTGGAGTCCGCAAGGTCTGTCATGTCCCTGAGCACTCCGCCCTTGTTCTTGGCGCTCAGTTCCGGGTTTATGGCGCAGAGCGGAAGAAGGTCGGACACATGGACCTCACCGGAGGACTTCGCCCTCTCGGACATGGCGTGGGCGTGCTCACCGGAGAGTTGCCCCGGCGCGAGCCCGATCATCCGGCGTTGCGCCCATTCTCCGAGAAGGTGGTAGTCGAACAGGAAGTCGCCGCCGCGCATGATCGATGGGACCTCTTCGCGTTGCGCGAAGTGCTTCAGCTCAAGCGCGTCCATGTGCAGACGGGCTGCCGCGGTCTTGAGATCTATGAACCTCTGTTCCATGGCTTGCCGGCTTCCAGGTCATTCGAATCGGCGGCATTTTACGCCGGACTGCCTGAACATCTTCTCCACGGTGTCGAGGTAGGGGTAGTCGCCGCCGTACACGACTTCCCTTATGCCAGAGTTGATTATCAGCTTTGCGCACGTAAGGCAGGGGGAGATCGTCACGTATATCGTCGCTCCGGCCGTGGCGTGCCCATAGTACGCGGCCTGGCAGATCGCGTTCTGTTCGGCGTGCACGCAAAGGCACTCTTCGAGGTGCTCGCCGCTTTTGACCTTTCCGGCGCATCGCGGACACCCGCCGGCGAAGCAGTTCTTCACGCCACGCGGCGTACCGTTGTATCCGGTTGAGATTATGTGGTTGGACTGCACGATCACCGCGGCAACCTGCCGCCTGGAGCAATTTGACCTTTTCGCCACAACGCTGGCGATCTCCATGAAGTATTCGTCCCAGCCCGGACGCGGATCTGCTGTTCGCTTCGTTTTCATGGGCGGTATTTTAGCATAAAATCCGACTATTGAATTTCACTTTGACTTTTGCCTGAAAAACTGTATACCGATTGTTCCATGTATTGGAAGGAGCTTTTATGGTGTTGATTGGGCGTGGGATTTGTCGGTGCGCAGCGATTGCGCTTTTGACAGAAGGACATCGTGCGCGAATTTTCCAAATGGCTGCGGGAAGACGGAAATAATGCCGTCTGCGCAAAGACCGCCGAACCTCTGCCGGGCGCCGCGAAGACGCCTGTCCGATGATTTCCAAATGTGATATAATTCACCGCATGAAGTTTGGCGTGTGGCCTAACGGACAGGCGAATAGATGAAAAAAGCGTTGATCACCGGAATCACCGGGCAGGATGGAAGCTATCTTGCCGAATTGCTGCTTGAAAAGGGATATGAGGTACACGGCATAATACGTCGGGCCTCTACGTTCAACACGCAGCGGATAGACAGGCTCTACAAGGATCCGCACGTAAACGGAGTGAAGCTGTTTCTGCATTACGGGGACATGACGGATTCGAGCTGCCTTGCCCGGCTCGTCCACGAGATCAGTCCGGATGAGGTGTACAACCTTGCGGCGCAGAGCCATGTGCGCGTTTCGTTCGACAGTCCGGAGTTCACCGGCGACGTGGATGCGATGGGCGCGATGCGGCTTCTCGAAGCCATCCGCGAGACTGGCCTCGGCAAGTCGATTCGCTATTATCAGGCCTCTACCTCGGAACTCTTCGGCAAGGTGCAGGAGGTCCCGCAGAGGGAGACCACCCCGTTCTATCCGCGCTCTCCGTATGCCGTCGCGAAGCTGTATGCCTTCTGGGCGGTGAAGAACTACCGCGAGGCGTACGGCATGTTCGCGTCCAACGGCATATTGTTCAACCACGAGTCTCCGAGGCGGGGCGAGACTTTCGTGACCCGCAAGATTACGCGGGCGGTAGGCCGCATCAAGTATGGACTGCAGGACAGCCTGTACATGGGCAACATAAACTCACTGCGCGACTGGGGCTTTGCGGGGGATTACGTGGAGGGGATGTGGCGCATCCTCCAGCATGATGTCGCGGACGACTTCGTCCTCGCCACGGGGGAGATGCACTCCGTAAGGGAATTCCTGCAGATCGCCTTTGACGAGGTGGGGCTCGACTGGGAGAAATACACCCGCCACGATTCGCGGTATGAGCGCCCCTCGGAGGTCGATCAGCTGCTTGGCGATTCGACGAAGGCGCGCAAGGTCCTCGGCTGGGAGCCGAAGGTGAAGTTCAGGGAACTCGTAAAGATGATGGTCGACGCCGATCTTGAGCTCGCCCGCAAGGAGGCGGCGTTCGCCAATGCATAAGACTGACGGGATATATGTCGCCGGGCATCGCGGCATGGTCGGCAGCGCGGTTGTGCGGGCGCTTGGAGCCGCCGGGTACGGGAATATCGTGACGCGCACACACAAGGAGCTGGATCTTCTCGATCCGGCCGCAGTGCGCCGGTTCTATCAGGACGAGAAGCCTGACGTGGCCGTGATATGCGCGGCCCGCGTTGGCGGGATCGGGGCCAATTCGGCCGGCAACGCGACGTTCCTGTACGAGAACATCCTTATCGCCATGAACACCATCATGGGCGCATATGCGGCCGGAGTGAAGAGGTTGCTGTTCCTGGGCTCCACGTGCATCTATCCGAGGATGGCTCCGCAGCCGATTCCCGAGTCTGCGCTTCTCACCTCGCCTTTGGAGAAGACCAACGAGGGGTATGCGCTCGCCAAGATATCCGGCCTCAAGCTTTGCGAATTCCTCCGCAGGGACAAGGGCGTCACGTACCATTCGCTCATGCCCACGAACCTCTATGGAACCGGCGACAACTACGACGTCGTAGGCGGACACGTGCTGCCCACGATGATCCGCAAGTTCGAGACCGCGCGCGTCAACGGCGATGCGGCCGTTCCGCTTTGGGGAACGGGAACGCCGCTTAGGGAGTTCCTGCACGTGGACGACCTTGCCGCAGCGTGCCTTTTCGTGCTTGAGATGGAGAATCCGCCGGATCTCCTCAACGTAGGGTCCGGGGTGGAGATCTCCATCAGGGCGCTCGCCGAGAAGATAAGGGTGGCGACGGGGTGTCCGGCCGAGATATCGTGGGATGCCTCAAAGCCAGATGGCACGCCGCGCAAGCTGTGCGACACGTCCGCGATACGTTCGCTCGGGTGGTCGCCAAGGATCGGCCTTGACGAAGGGCTCTCCCGCACGATATCCGAATATCGCGCTTCGGTAGCGGACGGCACCATTCGGGTGTAGAAACGCAAACCACAGATGATATATGATATAATTGCCGCATGAAAACGACACTCTTGCTTATCTCTGCCGCGACGGCGGCGTTCGCCGGACCGGAATGCCTCAACTGGAGCCTGGACACATATGAGCCACGCACTCCGCTGATCACGGGATCCGTGGCGACGGGCTTCCATGGTTCAGTGGCTCCGATGAGGCGGGGGAACACGTATCTGGTAAATTCACTTACGGATGCGGATCGCAGCTGGAGCGGGACGGCATGGCGCAATGAGCGCGTGAACGCCCAGTTCGTCCTTTGGACTCGCGAGGGGGCGGAGCAGGTGCGTATCGAGGTTTCCGATCTCGTTGCGCAGGATGGCGCAATGGTTCCCGCCAGCGCATGCCGGTCGCGCTTTGTCCGCTATGTCCTTTCCTCTCAGACCGATGCGCAGGGCCGCACCGTCCATCCGGAGGAGCTTGTCGGGGACTGCCTTGACGATGCCGAGTCCGTCGACATGCCGCCGAACAGCTACCGTCCGTTCTGGCTCACGGTGGATGTTCCGGAAAGCGCAAGGCCGGGAAAGTATGCCGGTACGGTGAAGGCCGTCGCGCAGGGGGGGCGCAGCATAGTGTTCGACGTGTCGCTCAATGTGCAGGGCCGAACACTTCCGTCGCCCAGGGACTGGAAGTTCTTCCTCGACCTCTGGCAGCATCCGCTCGCAGTCGCCCGCTACCATGGGGTGAAGCCGTGGTCGAAGGAACACTATTCCCTGCTTCGTCCGCTGCTCCGCGAACTTGCCGACATCGGGCAGAAGACGATTACGGCGACCTTGACCGACCTGCCGTGGAACCACCAGAACTTCGATCCGTACTACACGATGGTCAGGCACGTGAAGGGCAAGGACGGGAAGTTCACGCACGACTACGGCCTCTTCGACGAATGGGTCTCATTTGCGCAGGAGTGCGGCCTTGGCCCGCAGATACACTGCTACACGATGGTCACGTGGGGCAACCTCGTTCACTACATCGACGGTGCGACAGGCGACCGCATCGCGGAGAAGCTTGTTCCCGGCACGCCTGGGCACGAGGCGTTCTGGGGTCCGTTCCTCGCGGACTTCCAGCGGCACGTCGAGTCCAAGGGGTGGCTCGGCAACACGTATGTGGCCATAGACGAGCGGAGCCGCGAGGAGCTGATGGCCTCGGCCGCCATCCTGCAGAAGCATGCGCCGGGCCTCAAGATACAGATGGCGGGCAACAGGCCGCCAAGCACATTCGAGGGGATCGAGATACACAACTACTCGCAGGGAATGCGCGCGGACTACGTGACGCAGGCGTTCAAGGACGAAGTCAAGGCTCGCCGCTCGAAGGGATGCGTGACCACCACCTACATCTGCTGCAGTCCGCCGCGTCCAAACACGTTCACGTATTCGCCGTATGCCGAGCAGCATTGGCTCGGGCTTTACGCCGCGGCGCAGGGATTCGACGGAATGCTCCGCTGGGCTGCGTTCAACTGGCCCCGCGATCCGCTGTTCGATACGTCCTTCAACCCGCATTTCGGCTCATGGGCCCCGGGCGACACGTTCCTCGTATATCCCGGCCCGCGCCTTTCCGTCCGCTGGGAGAACCTGCGCGATTCCATAGAGAACTTCGAGAAGATCCGCATCCTTCGCGAGAGCGGGGCGTCCACGCCGGCGCTTGAGAAGGCCCTTGCCGAGATCGACTACACGAAGGCCGCCGCCAACGGCAGCGAGGGCTATTTCATCGGCAAGGTGAAGGCCGTGACCGACGCGATAGGGCAGGCATCCGAGAAATGAGCGACAGGCCAGAATTCACGTTGCGCGCCGCGCGCCTTGGCGACGCCGGCAGGATTTTCGACATGATCCGAAGCCATCCGGACGAGCTGATTCCGAAGCCGCTTGGCGACATTGTCGCCACGGTAGACCGTTTTCTGGTGGCGGAAGTTGGGGGCGAGATAGTCGGGTGCGCATCGTATTCCATTCTGCCGGAGATAGGGGCCGCCGAACGCGCCACGGTCGAGCTTCAGTCCGTGGCGGTGGTTGCGAGCTACAGGAAGTTCGGCATAGGCAGGGCCCTCATAGAGGCTCTTCTTGGACGGGTTGCCACGTTCGCCCCGGAGGAGGCACTTGTGCTGACGTTCGTGCCCGGGTTCTTCGAGAGGCTTGGCTTCCGGGAAATCCCGAAGTCGAAGGTGATGCACAAGCTGTATTCGGGCTGCATGCACTGCACGAAGCACGCGGATCCGTTTACATGTCCTGAAATAGCGATGTCAAGGAAACTGCGGAAGGATAAGGAGTAGGAGCATGGATATCTTTAGGGTCGCCGAAGGCGAGATGGGTCTTTCAAACGGGGAAATCGCGAGTCTGCTTGAGAAATCGCTTGAGGGGCGCGCACTCAGGAACGTGCTGATCATACCGCCGGACTTCACGAGATACCATTCGAATGCCGGCTTCATCACGTGCGCGTACTACAAGGCTCTCGCCTCGCGTGGCGTCGCGGTTGACGTGATGCCGGCGCTTGGCACTCATGTGCCGGTATCCGAGGCGCAGTGGAAGATAATGTTCCCCGACATCCCGTACGGGAAGATGATAGTCCACAACTGGCGCACAGATGTGGTGAGGCTTGGAGAGGTGCCAGCGGATGCCGTCAAGGAGATTTCCGACGGCCTTTGGACTGATCCCGTGAGCGTGGAGGTGAACCGCCGCATAATGGACGAGAAGTACGACCTCATCATCTCGCCCGGACAGGTGGTCCCGCACGAGGTTATCGGAATGGCGAACCACGCGAAGAACCTGTTCGTCGGGTGCGGCGGCGCGGACATGATCAACAAGTCGCACATGATCGGGGCCGTATGCGGGATGGAGAAGGCCATGGGGCGCGACCACACGCCGGTTCGCCGCCTCTTCGACTATGCGTTCGAGCATTTCCTCGCGCAGCGTCCGATCCTCTGGGTGCTTACGGTCAACACGGCGCCCGGCGGCAAGATACATTCCCACGGCATCTTCATCGGCGAGGGGCGCAACTGCCTCACCGAGGCTGTAAAGCTCGCCCAGCAGAAGAACATCGACTACGTCGAGCATGGCATCAAAAAGTGCGTCGTCTATCTTGACGGCAGCGAATTCAAGACCACCTGGCTCGGAAACAAGGCCGTCTACCGTACGCGCATGGCGATGGCCGACGGCGGCGAGCTCGTCATTCTTGCGCCCGAAGTCCACCAGTTCGGCGAAGACAAGACCGTTGACGGACTCATCCGCAAGTACGGGTACAAGGGTCGTCTGCATACGCTTGAGGTGTTCAAGAGCCCGGAGGCGGATGATCTCCGCGCGAACATGGGCGCTGCGGCGCACCTGATCCACGGATCTTCAGACGGGCGCTTCACGATAACGTACTGCGTGAAGAACATCACGAGGGAAGAGATCGAAAGCGTGGGGTTCAAGTCGGCGGACTACGATGAGATGGTGAAGAAGTACGACCCTGCGAAGCTCAGGTACGGATACAACACGGTTGACGGCGAGGAGGTGTACTTCATCCCCAATCCGGCCCTGGGCCTATGGATCAACCGCGAGAAGTTTGATGCTTAACACAACGCAGAATTGAATACAGGAGAGAAATGATGAAAGCGAAAATAGAGACGGATCTTGGCGCCATAGAGATAGAGCTCGACGAGAAGAAGGCCCCGGCGACGGTCAAGAACTTCGTGGACTACGCAAAGAGCGGCCACTACAACGGTACGATTTTCCACCGCGTGATAGATGGCTTCATGATCCAGGGCGGTGGCTTCACCCCCGACATGGATCAGAAGCCGACGAAGGCCCCGATACGCAACGAGGCGATGAATGGGCTCAAGAATGCCCGCGGGACGATTGCGATGGCGCGGACCATGGTCGTCGATTCCGCGACGAGCCAGTTCTTCATCAACCTCGTGGACAACGGGTTCCTCGATTTCCGCAACCCAACGCCGCAGGGATTCGGCTATGCCGTATTCGGCAGGGTCACGAAGGGAATGGATGTGGTGGACAAGATCGCGAAGGTGGAGACCGGCAATCGCGGCATGCATCAGGACGTGCCGGTGCGCACGGTTTCGATCAAGAGCGTGACGATTGAAGAACCCGCAGAAGGAAAGAAGGGCTGAAATGGCGTCATTTTCGCGTGAAGAGGTGCTGGCCTACCACAAGGGCGGCAAAGTGAGCGTATGCCTCCCCAAGGGGCTTAAGACCAAGGAGGACTTGTGCCTTGCGTACACTCCGGGCGTGGCTCAGGCCGTGAAGGCCATTGCCGAGAGTCCCGAGATGGTGTACGAATGTACCGCGAAGCCGAATCTCGTTGCCGTAGTCTCGGATGGCACGGCGATCCTTGGTCTCGGCGATCTCGGCGCGACGGCTTCCATCCCGGTGATGGAGGGCAAGGCGGTGCTGTTCAAGTCGTTCGGCGACGTGGATGCCTGGCCCGTCCCCCTCGCTCACTGCCGTCTTGACGGAAAGGACACGGGCAAGACTGACCCCAGGCGCGTGATTGACGCCGTGAAGGCGCTTGCCCCGCAGTATGGCGGCGTGAACCTTGAGGACATCGCCGCCCCCGCGTGCTTTGAAATCGAGGATACGCTCGACGCGGAGCTTGACATCCCGGTGTTCCACGACGACCAGTGGGGCACCGCCGTGATTGCGCTTTCGGGCGTGATGAACTACGCGGAGCTCGCCGGAAAGAAACTGGGCGATCTCAAGATCGTGATGAACGGCGCCGGTGCCGCCGGCATACGCATATGCGAGATGTGCAAGGCCGCCGGTGTGAAGGACATCACGATGTGCGACACGAAGGGGACGGTCCGTACCGGCCGTACTGACCTCAATCCGTACAAGCGGCGGCATGCCGTGGATACCGACAGGCTTACGCTCAAGGAGGCGCTGGTCGGCGCGGACGTGTTCATCGGCGTGTCCGCCGCGAATGTGCTTACCGGCGACGATGTGCGGAAGATGGCCGATTTTCCGGCGATATTCGCTATGGCGAACCCGGATCCGGAGATCGACCCTGCGCAGGTCGCAGAGGCGCTTGCCGGCCGCCGCTACGTGATGGTGACCGGGCGGAGCGACTATCCGAACCAGATCAACAACGTGCTTGGCTTCCCGTATCTGTTCCGCGGGGCGCTCGACGTGCGCGCGAGAACCATCAACAAGGAGATGAAGGTCGCGGCCGCGAACGCTCTCGCAACGCTTGCGCGCAAGCCTGTCACGCCAGAGGTGCAGGCCCTCTATCCCGATGAGAACCTTGTCTTCGGAGACGGCTACATCATCCCGAAGCCGTTCGACCGCCGCCTGTTCGTGGAGGTGTCCTACGCGGTCGCCGAGGCTGCGGTGAAGAGCGGCGTGGCGCAGTCCAAGGTCGATCTTGCGGAATACCGCGCCTCTCTCGAAAGACGCAATGCCGACAGGGAGTAGCCTCCCGGATGAAGGATGATGCAAAAGACAGCCGTGACGGCGCCGTGCGCCGCCATTGGTTCTTCGATCTTGACGGCACGCTTGCGAGGACAGGCGAGGACATCATAGCCGCATGGAAGAAATCCCTCGCGGACCTCGGAAGGGAGTGTCCGAGATTCGACGAGGTGTTCACCATAGGCCCGACGATCGAAAAGGTGGTCTACGACCTTTTCGACGATGCCACCCCCGAACTTGTCGAGAAGGTCGTGGCGCGGTTCCGCGTGAACTACGACGAATCGGGCTTCCCGAACACCATCCCGTATCCTGGCGTGCCTGAATGGCTGGATGCGCTCAAGTCCTCCGGCGCGAAGCTGTACATCGTCACTAACAAGCGCCATGCGCCCACGCAGAAGATCGTCGGGAAGTTCGGGTGGGATTCCCTCTTTGACGGAGTGTGGAGCTTCGACTCCATCCCCGGAGTGAAGTGCAGGAAACCGGATCTTCTCGCGCGTCTCCTTTCGGAGAAGGGGATATCCCCCTCGGATTCGGTGATGGTCGGCGACACGAAAGGGGACATTGACGCAGGAAGCGTGAACGGCATGCATACCGTTGGGGTTGCATGGGGATATGGCTCCATGGAAGAGCTTGCCGGGGCAGATGAAATCAAGGATAGGCTGCCCTGAAGTGGAACTGGTTCACATCGGCCATAACGTGTGTCGCGGCATCGCAGGGAAATGGGCCTTGGCATGTTCCCTTGTTCTTTTTGCGTCTGCTGCGGCGATGATGCATGGCTGTGCGGCAATCCCCGCCAATGCCAGCGCGGAGTCGATCAGGGACTTCTACCTGAACGAGGTTGGCGATCCTGAATGCGCAGTGGTCACGGAATCCGCGATGTCGGGCGACCCTCACCGCATCTTTCGCGTTGCGTCGCTTGGAAAACTGTATGTCCACCTTGCCCTCGTCAACATGGAGCGGCGTGGCGCCATTGACCTGGATCTCGGCGTAAGGTCGGTGTCGAAGTTTGACTTGCCGCCGGAGTACGAGTCGGTGACGCTACGGGATCTTCTTGACGGCAGGTCTGGTCTCCCGCGCGAATTCCTCAACCCCTGGAATCCGGTCGACTGGCATACGGCACTGATGTGCGGCCTGTTCGGCACCCACATCTACGGTGGATTCGACTCGCGGGAGCAGTTCGGACCGGAACTCTCAAGCCGCCGTACGCTCGCATTCCTGAAGGCGCGTGAGCGACAGTATTCCAACGTCGGCTTTGCGCTTCTTGCCATGTGCGCCGAAGATGCGACAGGTCGCACCATCGACGAAATCCTGCAAACGGAGGTGGTCGGGCCGCTTGGGATGGAAGACACGTCGTTCTGCCCGGTTGGCGAAGCCAAAAGCCGACTTACGGCGCCATGCGCGGGAAAGCTCCCGTGGCTGTATCCACGCGGTTCGCAGGTGCCTGAGCATCGCCTCGGCAGCGCACTTCGCGGAATGGGATCCATATTCTCTTCTGCCTCGGATGTAGCCAAATTCGTCAAGGCATATTGGCCAGTAGTTGAGGAGGACCTTGCGTCCAGGCCGATTGGACAGCGCCAAGATGGCGAACTGTGCGGAATGCTGAACGTGCGCAGCCTCGGATGCGGACGCAAGGTGCTGTACCGCTTCGGAATGATATACGGCGGAAGCTCGTTTCTGGCGATGGACCCGCAGACGCACCGATTCCTCGCCATATTGCGCAATGTGACGTCGTGGCCGGCATCCGAGGATTTCGATCTCGCCTCAAGATACTTTGGCGATTCGTGAAGAGACGCACGACGGCGGTATCGTGGCGATGGCGTCCTCGCCATCGTGCGCCGCAAGGCTTCGGAGCGTCCACTGTACGGTACACG
>SAMEA104315424__coassemble_998_pt1 | contig 14996 bp, 12 predicted proteins | sample SAMEA104315424__metabat2_low_PE_034 | metagenome-assembled genome bin SAMEA104315424 (sample SAMEA104315424) | gut metagenome | biome: Monkey gut; feature: monkey-associated habitat; material: faeces | place: China | collected 2013 | reverse complement strand
GGCGTTCCGCCGGCTGAAGCCGCGCGCGATCATCGTCCATTCGCTCATCGAGACGCACCTCGACCACATGATGAGCGCGGCGGCGGCCCTAAAGGCCGCGCAGCTCGCGGGAATCAAGCCCGAGGTCTACTTCCAGGAGCAGGACATCCAGAGCCGGGCCTTCCAGCCGCGCTACTACGTGGACGTCACGGCGCTCACCGAGCGCCGCCGGGAGGTCATCTCGCTCTGGGCCTGCCAGAACGGGCCGCAGATCGCCGCGCGCAAGATCGCGACGAGCCGGACGAATGCCCTGCGCATCTGGGGCAACATCGGCCGATACGCAGAGGTGTTCGGGGTGTTTCCGGGCACGGTCCCCACTGGACGCGGAATCTTCGACACGATGTCTGGCGTAGGCGTATGAGCCTTTCCGTGGCGGCGATGGCCTCCCGGACATCGTCTGACACGGGTGATGCGCACTCGTTGCAACCGACTGATGGTGTTCGCAAACTGCCGCTCACACGTCCACCCAGTTCACGATGCGCCAGAGCCAGTGGACGCCCGCTCCGCCCGTCGGTACGGCGGCAAGCCGCGCGGACGGCCTCGCGCCAAGCCATGCGCTTTTCTGGACAGTTCCGCGCGTACAGCGACAGCGCCACTGTCACGGCCGTGCAGACGAGTGCGGGGACGAGCCGCGCGCCCGGCGTCGAAGTTCACAGGGGTGTGCGGCGGCGGGTTTCCGTTAGACGATTGAATGTCGTCTTTCCGAGAGCCGAAAATCCGACAATCCAAAAGAACGCCCCATCCTTCTCCGTGCAAACGCCTCGCACACGGATTTCATCACGTGCCACGACAGGACGGGAGGAATCGCATTGCCCAGCGCCTTGTACTGCGCAGCTTCACGACCGATCAGCGCATACGAGTCTGGAAAAGACTGGATTCGAGCCACTTCGCGTGGCATGAAGCGGCGGTAGCGTCCGCCAATACACAAAACTGGGTCTGTACTGTTCAGGCTTACCTTGCAAAGATGTGCGCTTCCATTTGCCAAGTAGCCCCTCGTCCGTTTCGGCATTGTTCAGCATGTCCTCTGATTGTGAGTAGCCGTTCACAGCATTGGGAATGTCTGGGAAATGTTTGCGCCATGATAACAACCGGCGAACATCCTCACACGTTAGACATGATGGCAGGACGATTCTCCCACGACAAGAAGGTCCCATGATGTCTCAATGCGTTCATTCTCACCACTGGTAGTCGCATCGGAGATGCAACCCTTCCCTCCGAAGCCGCTCGACATCCTCTCCATCCATATCCGCGACCAGCGGGCATTCCTCGTGCAGTATACGAGAGAGTTCGTCTTCGTCATGACATTCGATCTGCCTCGAATACGTGTATGATTCGGTTATCTTGACATTGAACTCCATCTTGGGCCTCGTACTGTATGGCCCGTATTATACCAAACGCTTCCAAATCCAGCAGAGAGTCCTTCAGCCGCCAAAGTAATGTGACTTGATTTCGGAGTAGGATAGACCTTCAAAGAACATCTTCCCGGCAATGGTGGGATTGAGCTGTCGAACAGCGTCGAGGGGGAAAACAGCCCTGCCGTCCATCACTGACACATTCGCCGCTCGGACGAAAAATAGCGGGGTAATTTTGTACCGTGAGATACCATGCCCGCCTCGTGGTTGCGCCACCACAAGAGACGAAAGCGGAATCGAAACGCGCCCATCGACGACAGTGGCCCCTTTCCCCTGCAGCATTTGCCTAAGCGCAAGAGGCGTCCAGACGGCGTAATGGTTTCGCCCGGCCGGACGGATCTCACCCTCCGTCTTCGCCCAGAGGGATACCTGATTGACCGGGATCATGACAAGGATCTCGCGGACATCTTCGGTGCAGACGACATCGGCGAATTTCTTGGCACAGTAGTTCTCGACAATGGCCTCATTGACGCTTTCCGCGCTGAAGTCATGCACATTGCTGCCCATGGCACGGAAGAAGTTCAACCCGGCCTTTTCCTTCAGCATCGATCCGAATTGCGGGTACTGTGCAATAAATGCGTCCGTAACACGAAGCTCTCCGTCCTCTCCGTACTTGGGGAGATCCGGCTCGCTTGTCTTTGCACCGGGCTCCTTGAACTCGATCGTGAATATCTTCAGATCGAAGACCGTGATCAGCGCACTGTCAACGCCACCGCATCCGCCGGCCTGAATCAGCATCCGGCGTCCGTCCGGCGTCATGTACGCATACCGCGGATGTAATGCGTAAGACGAAAGGAGGCGCACCACTTGCGGTGGGAGAAACGTGGCATCGACGAGGCAGTTTTGGAAGACTGTGAGCCGGAATATGTCTGCCAGAGCCTGTGCGTAGACACATTCGCTGAAGACGGCAGACTGGATGTTGTTTCCCGTCTCAATGTGCTGGACAATCTGGTGGTACAATGCGGGACACGACTGCCTGAATCCATCCAACCCCGAAATCAGATTGCAGCCCTTCCTGATGGCGTTCCAGATTCCGTTTCGCTGGGCTTTCCCCAACAGGACTTTCCTGGAAGGCAGGGAATAGAATTCGGACATGATCTCCCTCTGGTTGAATGTCAGTTCAATTCTCTCTCTCATAGACTCACCTCAAAAGCCATGTTGGCATGGACGACATCAAAGACACGCGCGTTCCGCGTAAGACCCAGGACATGCAAGAACCTTTCGTTGATCGCATCACGAAAGGATCTTGGGTACTTTACGTTTTCCTGCATCCCGACATTCGCCTTGCGGATGACATATTTCTCTCGCTCGCGGATCATACGCCGTGCCATCTTGCGGCAAAAGCGACGGTCTGATTCGTCTAACGCCCTAAAAAACAGCGGCATCCTGAGCAATAGCCCCTTTGGATAGGTAATGCCGCCGTCAAAGAGCCGCCAATGCCAATAGGCGAAAGATGAATTGATCATGCAGAACACGTACCAGTAAACCTCCTCGTCGGAAAACGACAGTACGACCTGCCCCTTTCTCGCCAACCGTTCGTTAGTGGCAACGGTGAAGTATCTACATGTGTTCGGCATGGAGAGGCAATGGGTGCCCAACGGAGAGACATAGGCCTGAACGGACGAATCGCTTTTCAAGGTCCATGTCCTGTACACAACTTCAAGCCGCCGGTCGCACTTGGCGAACATCGGATTGTCGGGCGAAACCAGCTGCCTTCGACTCCCAAGGAATCCCTCAAGAGCCCGGCACGTCATGAGGCGTGTCCGTTCGATGCTCTTGAACCGTATGAGCGGACTGAACCGAAAACCTCTGACATCCGGCGAGTCTTCGACGACGGTGATGGCGGCGCGCACCGCGTTGCCCGTGTTGGAGTTGAAAATGCCGTGTTTTCGTCCGCAGAAGACTGCACCGGGCACATTGTCAAATGAGACGACGAAGCCATTCCGTTCATTCATGATTCGACGGAGTGGATAGAACTTCTCGCCGCCAATGAAACTGTACGGCGTGATGACGACCGACGCACGGCTCTGAAGGAATATCTTTTCCATGAACGATGAATAAAGTTCCCGGGCACTGCGAACAACCGCCGACTGCCGCCATGTGGAGGGGATGTTCTTGACCGCTGCATAAGGCGGGTTAGAAATGGTCTTGCTTCCAGGCGGTAATGAAACCCGTGCGTCAAGGAAATCGCCACAATGCATATGTACGGCGGACATGGCCTCCGTACCGTAGCGGAGGCCGATCGAGACAAGGCAGATGCAGAGCGCCGTCCCATCCAGATCATACAGGTGAACTCTTCCGGCTCGTAGTATATGGACTGCCTTTTCCTTGCCAAGCCTGTCAAGATAGGAAAGGATGAGATTCCCGACACCACATCCGACGTCACAGACATCCTCGCCCGGAAGGCGTTCGAGCCATTCGGACATGACGTTCGCAACATCCCCAGGCGTGTAATACTGCCCGTTGTGCTTCTTGTCGAACTTGTTCTGGACTGCCAATCCTTCTTCGTAAAGTTGTCCTATCGATTGGATATTAAGAAACTCACTTTCTCCATGCTCAAGCATCCAGCGGCAGATTCGCTCCCAGCACTTTGATAGCCCGAAGGTCTGAATGTCCTCCCGATACCGCGTAAGGTCATAGTCCGAGAAGTCGAACTCATCACCCACACGGTCCATAAACGGCGGACGCCATTCTGCTTTTGGCAGAATGGGGTTTGGTGACGTGTCGAACGTAAAGGAAAGCTGCGTAACTGAAGCTGCAGCACCATAGAGAAAGCACCGTCGGGACATGTCAAGCATGATGGGTAGTCTATCGACGATTTGGGTCCCACGCGCCAAGACACGATGGGAGGTGGAGCTCACGGCAAGGCGGAATCGGTTGATTCCGCCTCAAGCCCGGTATCTTCGCTTGATGCACAGTCCACTCGTCGATCTTACGCTGCTCCTGTCGCAGGGCCTGTCCCAAAACATGAAAAGAGAGCGCATTACCTCTTCATGCACTCTCCTGAAGCCCTACCACAGGCTTATCGTGAATGCATGAAGAGACAATGCGCCCAGTCGGGCGCATCATCCACTCACATGCCGTTCACGAATTGAAACAGTGGTAGTATTCCAGGAGAACGACGTGTTAGCGTTGACGCTAAATCATCTTCTGCGGCCTAAAAGAGCGGAGCGCGGCGATGCGCCGCTTAAGCAACCCCTCGGCCTATGTCGTCTGGGCGCATCCGCTTGATCCGTCGCCCGAACAGGTGAGAAGTATACCATAAAAACGCCGCAAGGCGGGAAATGGCCTGAACCACGGGAATCGCCATGCACGATGTGGGGCGTGGCGGACGAACGGGTCAAGCAGCCGTTTCTGGCCTGTTCGAATTTACAAAATCAGGTCTGACCTGATTTTGTAAATTCAGACAAGTCACGCCCATTGGCGGGCGATGTAGGCGTCGATGTCGTCAAACACGAGCCTCTCGTCCATCGTATGGAAGTCGCCGAAATGCTTTCGGATGTAGTCATGGACATTGTAGCGCGCGCTTCCCTCGAACTTCAGCACCCCGCAATGCCTCCGAAGCGGAAGACACAATCGGTCCTGCGCCTATTTGGTATACTAACGCGCATGAGATCATGCCAATTCAACTCAACGCGGCAGGCAGGGCGGCTTCTGACGGCACTTAAGAAAAGGGGCCTTATCGTGCGCCAAGGGTCTGACAAATGCGGAATCCGGGTTCTCAAAAGTCCAGAATCTGATATTGCCGTAACGGGAGCAAGAGAAAACCATGACATTTGAGGCGGCGCTCGAGAAGTTGGCACGGTCGAAGTTCCGCAGCCGGTTCAGGCTGTCGGACACCGACAGGGCTTACATCGAGAAGCGTGGCCTTGACGTCATCCGCCGCCACGCGGAGGATTTCGTCCGACAGCGGCTCGCGCCCGCCAATCCTCCGAACGACGGACGGCAGACGCCGATGCGCGGGCATCCGGTCTTCACGGCGCAGCATGCGACGGCGACCTGCTGCCGGGGATGCCTGAACAGGTGGTGGAAGGCGCCGCTCGGTGTCGAGCTTTCGCCGCTCCGTCAGCAGAAGGCGGTGAACCTCATCATGGCCTGGATCGCACGCGAGTTGACGCGGCGTTGACGGACATCCGAAGCTTCTATGTAGCTTCTATGTAGGCGAAAGAAGGCGTCTCATGACGAATGTATGTCTCGGCTATCTGCTGACGCGGTGAGGGCGTTACGCGAGCCTTGCGAATGCCGCGAACCGCTATTCGCGGGCAAGCCTATGGATTTCGGGTTGAAGTTATGGTAAAATTACAAGCTCATTGAGTACCATTTTTCATTGGAATAAAGGAGCATATAACGTGATCGGGAAAAAGAATCGTCTGGCGATCCTGTTTGTCGCCTCTGTGGCTTTCACCGCAAATTCTGCGCAAACGCACGATTGGGAGAACCTTGCCGTAAACTCGATCAACCGGGAGCCTGCGCGTACGTATGCGATGCCTCTTGCTTCTGAACAGGATGCCCTGAACGATGCCATCGAGCCTGGTACGCCATACAGGATGTCTCTCAACGGGATCTGGAAGATATCGTGGGCGGGCAATCCCGACTTGAGGGTCAAGGATTTCTACCGCAGGGACTTCAACGATTCCGATTGGCTTACGATAGATGTCCCGAGCTGCGTTGAGATGCGCGGATTCGGATCTCCCGGATATGTCAACACAAGGTATCCGCACAAGATGGAGTGGCCGTTCATAAAGGATCGCCAGTCCGGGAAGTCCGACTACAATCCGGTATCGTCCTACCGCCGCACGTTCGTCGTTCCGAAGGACTGGGCGGGGCGCGAGGTGTTCATCCGCTTCGATGGCGTCTATTCCGCCTACTACGTGTGGGTGAACGGCAAGAAGGTCGGATATGCGGAGGATTCGAAGCTGCCTTCCGAGTTCAACATCACGAAGTATCTCGATACCGAGCCGGGAGCGGAGAACTCGCTAGCCGTGGAGGTCTACCGCTGGTGCGACGGCAGCTACCTCGAGGATCAGGACATGTACCGTTTCTCCGGCATATTCAGGGATGTCTCGATCTGGTCGATGCCGAAGGGCGGCATCTGGGATTTTGCCGTAAGGACATCGATCAAGAACGGCTACCGCGACGCCGACATCGAGGTGACGGGATGCCCTGGCGCGGAATGGTCGCTCTATGACGCATCCTACCGCAAGGTCGCGTCCGGAGGGGAAGGCGTGTGCGAGCTGCGCGACGTGTCGCTCTGGAGCGCGGAGAAGCCCTACCTCTACACCATCATCGTGAAGCGTGGCGGCGACATCCGCTCCCGCAAGGTCGGCTTCAAGGAGGTGAAGGTTTCCGGCAACACGATCCTCTTCAACGGGAAGATGATCAAGTTCAAGGGCGTGAACCGCCACGACACGAACGTGGACAACGGGCGCACCGTGACCATGGACGACATGATCAAGGACATAACGCTCTTCAAGAGGTACAACATCAACACTGTCCGCACGAGCCATTACCCGAACCACCACCTCTGGTACAATCTCTGTGACAAGTACGGCATCTACGTGTGCGCCGAGGCGAACGTGGAGGGCCACGAGGCGGGATACGAGGAGAAGGGCCTCGGACGTTTCCCCGAGTGGATGCATTCGTCGAGCGCAACCTGCGCCATGTGGAGTTCTACCGCAACCACCCGTCCGTCACGCTCTGGTCGATGGGCAACGAGACCGGCCATGGCGTATGCTTCACGAACGCCATCGCCCTGGTGAAGGCGCTCGACCCGTCGCGTCCAATCCACTGGGAGCGCGGCAATCCCGATGCCGACGTCGATTCGCGTATGTATCCGAGCGTGGAGTGGCTGGAGGAGCGCGGCCGTCTCCGAGGGGGGCGGCCGGCGAGGACGGCTGGCCGAAGGAGAACAGTATGAGCGCGGGCAAGCCGTTCTGGATGTGCGAGTACGCCCATGCTATGGGCAACGCGATCGGCAACTTCCAGGAGTACTGGGACGTGTTCTACAAGTACGACTCGCTGACCGGCGGATGCATCTGGGACTGGGTTGACCAGGCGGTCTGGAAGTACACCGACAAGGTGGGGGCGGACGGCAAGCGCGACCGCTACCTGGCCTACGGCGGCGACTGGGACGAGCAGCCGAACGACGGCCCGTTCAACTGCAACGGCGTCGTCGATCCGTTCAGGAACGTGACGGCGAAACTCGTGGAGGTTGGGCACGTGCACCGCAACCTTGTCGTGGATGGAGACTTCAACCTCGAGAACAGGTTCGGCTTCACCTACGCAGACGAGTTCGACGGCGCATGGGAGCTTGTGGAGGACGGCAAGGTCGTCCGCAGCGGCACCTTCGCGGTGCCGCACATCGCGCCGCTCTCCAGGGGGAAGCTGCCGCTGCCGAAATTCGAGACGATGCCTGGCCGCGAGTATTTCGTCAACGTGAATTTCTCCCTGAAGGACGATACGGCCTGGGCAAAGAAGGGATGGGAGGTAGCCCGCAACCAGGTGGCGCTCGCGCCCGCATCCGCAAAGTATGCCGAGATCGTTTCGGCAAAGCCGGCGTTCACGCAGGACGAGAAGACGATTACGGCCTCCATCGGCGGCACTAAGGCGGTGTTCTGCCGCCGTTCCGGTACGCTGTGCGAACTCGTGATGAACGGCAAGACGATCCTCAGGGATCCTGTGCCGGGAGTCGTCGCGGGGCCACAGCTGACCTGCTTCCGCGCATTCACGGACAACGACATCTGGCTACGGGGGAGGAAGCTTGAAGATGCCGGCACCTTCTACCTTTCAGGCCTTACGCAGCTCCGGCACCATGCGCATCCGGCGAAGATCGAAGGCAACGTCATCCGCTTCACGGTTGACGTGACCGGGTCGAAGTCCGCCGGATTCACCCATGAGTCCGAATGGAGCTTCGCCGCCGATGGGACGGTTGCCGTAAAGAACACGGTAACGCCGCACGGCACGATGCCGCCCGCGCTTCCGCGCCTCGGCCTGTCGTTGAAGCTCGACAAGGATCTGGAAGGCATGCGCTATTACGGACGCGGACCTCGCGAGAACTACATTGACCGCAAGACGGCTTCTTTCTTCGGCGTGTACGATTCTACGGTGTCCGAGCAGTTCGAGGCGTATGTGAGGCCACAGGACAACGGGTACAAGTGCGACGTCCGCTGGGCCGCATTTGCCGGTGCGGACGGGAAGGGCGTGAAGTTCTCCGCATCGGAGCCGCTTTTCGTGCAGGCCCTCCACTATGGAGCGGAAGACCTTGAGTTTGCCCGCCACCGCAATGGGCAGCAGCGCTTCAGGGCGGATCCGGTCAAGCGGGACGAGGTCTGCCTCAATCTCGACATCCGCCAGCTCGGGCTTGGCGGCGCTTCGTGCGGACCGCAACCGATGGCAAAGTACACCTTCCCGATCAGGAAGGAATCGTGGACTCTCAAGATGGAGCCGTTCGAGAAAAAGTAGGATTGGGCCCTAACCATGGATAACGGCAAGATTGACGTTGGATACGTGGCCGAGTTGGCCAGGCTTGAGCTTTCGGAGGACGAGAAGGCTGTCTTTCAGGGGCAGCTCGAGGGAATCGTCAAGTACGTGGAGAAGATTTCGTCGGTCAACGTTGACGGCGTGCCGCCAACTATGCACGGACGGGAGATCGTGAATGCGTTTCGGGAGGATGAAGTGCGGCCTTCCATGGACAGGGAGCTTGCCCTCGCCAATGCGCCGCGCCGCACCGACGACGAATTCTATCTTCCGAAGATAGTGGAAGGCGCAGAGAGCTGACGCTTGGATCCGCTTTCTGAAATTGCATTTTCCAAATATCACCAGGGGGTGGCAGTGAACGAATTGCACAAGTTGGGCATCAGGGAGGCCGCGAAGGGGTTGGCGGACGGAGAGTTCTCGTCCGCTGAACTTGTCCAGGCCGTCATAGACAGGGTCCATGAGCGTAACGAAGAGATAGGCGCATACCTCACTTTCGATGAAGAAGGCGCGCTAAAGGCCGCGAAGGCTGCGGACGAGTCTCGCGTTGGAGGGGCCAATTCCCCGCTCCTTGGCATCCCGGTGGCGATAAAGGATCTCATCAACGTCAAGGGGCAGCCATGCACATGCGCATCGAAGATGCTTGAGGGCTATGTAAGCCCGTACGACGCGACCGTAGTAAAGAGGCTCAAGGCAGCAGGCGCCGTGTGCGCAGGGCGCGTCAACATGGATGAATTCGCGATGGGGTCTTCGACGGAGAACTCCGGGATGCGCGTCACGCGCAACCCATACGACGTTACGCGCGTTCCGGGCGGAAGCTCCGGCGGAAGCGCAGCCGCAGTCGGCGGAGACATGGCGATCGCCGCGCTTGGCACGGATACGGGCGGCTCCATCCGCCAGCCGGCGAGCTTCTGCAACATCGTCGGACTCAAGCCAAGCTACGGGCGCGTGAGCCGCTACGGAGTCACCGCCTTCGCGAGTTCGCTTGACCAGGTTGGCCCTATGACGAAGTCCGTGGAGGATGCCGCATTGCTTCTCCAGGCGCTCGCCGGACATGACGAGATGGACGGCACGACGCCGAAGGAGCCGGTGCCGGACTATTCCAATGCGGTCGAAGGCGCATCCATGAAGGGGCTCAGGATCGGATTGCCGAAGGAATACTACAATGTCTCTGGAATGGATCCGGAGGTTAAGCGGATCACGGACGAGGCGATAAGGTCATGCGAGGCCGCCGGGGCGGAACTCGTTGAGGTCTCGCTTCCGCACACGGAATATGCGATGGCCGTCTACTACATCATCGCCCCGGCCGAGGCTTCCGCGAACTTGGCCCGTTTTGACGGAGTAAGGTACGGGCATCGCTCTGCGAGGAGCGACGACGTGTTCAATCTCTATGCCCGCAGCCGCGCTGAAGGGTTCGGCCCTGAGGTCAAGCGCCGCATAATCATGGGTACGTATGTGCTCTCCAGCGGATATTACGATGCGTACTACGGGCGGGCGTCGAAGGTGCGTACGCTGATACGCCGCGATTTCGAGGATGCGTTCGGCAAGGTGGATGCGCTCCTGGCGCCGGTTGCGCCGACGCCGGCGTTCAGGATAGGCGAGGTGCAGGATCCCCTCACGATGTATCTCAACGACCTTTTCACGATTCCGGGATCGCTCGCCGGCAACTGCTCGATGAGCGTTCCGGCAGGGTTCGCCAATGTGGATGGCGCAAGGCTTCCGGTTGGCGTGCAGTTCATCTGCGACGCATACCGTGAGGATCGCCTTCTCGGCGTCGCGAAGGCGTTCGAGGATATCCGGAAGGGCTGACCGCAATGAAGAGGGCTATCCTTCCTGTCCTTGCGCTTGCCACCGCTCTGGCGTCGCAATCCCATGGCGGAATCGCCATGGTCGTCACGAACTACGTGACCGCTGTGGATGTGCCGGTGGTAACGAATCTCGTGACCATCACCCACACCAACACCCTGGTGCAGGTGGTGACGAACTCGGTGCCGTCGGCGGAGGCCGTCGCAGCGGAGACCGCGAGGATCGAGGAGGACGAGCGGAAGCGCCGCATCTCGACCAGGACATATTCGCTGGCGCACGCGGATGCGGCAGAGATCGCGGACCGGTTCAATTCCACGTGGGCAGGGGATTTCGGCATCGGCTACAAGATAACGAAGATCGCGCAGGCGTTCCCCGAGGCCAACAAGGTGATGGTCACGGCGCCGGGCATTGTGCTTGACGCGTGCGAGTCGGTGATAAGGGAGGTGGATGTGGAGCCCATGCAGGTGTACATCGAGGCCCGCTTCGTCGAGCTTTCCTCCACGGCCCTGCACAAGCTCGGGATAGACTGGTCGATGCTTGAGGACATGAAGGGATCTGCGACGCTCGGCGCCGGAATCAATGCGTACAATGTTGGAAAGGGCGTGGAGGAGTTCTCCCGTACCGTCACGGACAGTTCCGGCACCACGAGCTACAAGATATCGGGCGGAACCAAGACCGGGTCGAATGCGTTCAAAGGCGACAGCGACGGAAGGATATCGCACTTCAACGGCACGCTCGACTTCTCGCAGATGTACCTCGTGCTTAGTGCGCTTCAGAGAGAGAACGACACGCGCATCTTCTCAAACCCGCGCATCATCGTCGCGAGCGGACGCAAGGCGGTCGTGGACATGACGACCAAATACCCCAACATCACGGTGGCGGCGAAGCGCACGTCGAACAGCAACTCCGACTCAATCGACCTCGACATGAAGATGGCCGCGATTCCGGGCGAGGACAAGTTCATGTTCGCGAAGGAGGCTTTCTTCAGCTGGGGGATCGAGCTGGAGGTCATTCCTCGCGTGAGCACCAACGGACTCATCAACGTGTCGATAGTGCCCACCATCTCCAGCCAGACGGACTGGGTGACGGCCGGCGCGAACGACACGAACAGCAAGTCGTCCGACAGCAACATAGGCTCGTATTCCGCGAAGTACCCGGTGATCAGCGTCCAGCGGCTCGTCACGGACTTTGTGCTGAAGGACGGCACAACCGCCGTGATCGGAGGCCTTTCCAAGACGACAGAGGAGCAGATGGACAGCGGCATCCCTGTCTTGCGAGACATTCCGTGGATCGGCGACAAGCTGTTCGGCGGCAAGTCCCGGCAGAAGATCCAGAAGGAGATCCTCGTTTTCGTGACGGTTGGTTTCGCGACCCCGAGCGCGATCAGGAGGGATGTCGGGCTTCCCAAGAACGCGGTCCTTGGGCGCGAATACACGGAAGGGATACGGAAGGAGCCGGGAGACCGCAGGAGCGGCGTCGCCGGCATCACGTCGCTCGACCTCAGGTCGCTTGAGGAGCAGGCGGCGGACCCTGCGCGGACGAACAGGACCGAGGAGACGGAGTTCCGCTTCCCGCTGCCGTTCACGAAGAAGAAATGAGCTTTCAATCTACGGAAGGCATGACGATGGAATTCGAAAACACAATAGGCCTGGAAACGCACGTTCAGCTGAAGACCCGCACCAAGATGTTCTGCGGGTGCCTTCTCAAGACCGGGTGCGAACCGAACACCAACGTGTGTCCCGTGTGCCTCGGGTATCCGGGCGCATTGCCCGTTATGAACCGCGAGGCCGTGAAGCTTACGGTGATGAGCGGACTCATGCTCGGGTGCGAGATAAACAGGCACGCCACGTTCGACAGGAAGAACTACTTCTATCCGGATATGGCGAAGGATTACCAGATATCCGAGAACGGGAATCCTCTGTGCATCGGCGGTGGCGTGTGGATCGCGCTTGCGGACGGATCGAAGAAGCTGATCAGAATAAACCACATACACCTCGAGGAGGATGCGGCGAAGATCAACCACTATGCCGCCCATTCGGGCGTTGACTTCAACCGCGGCGGGACGCCGCTGATGGAGATAGTGTCGGAGCCGGACATCTCAAGCGCAGACGAGGCCATCGCATATCTTACCGCACTCAAGGAGATGCTCGTCTACGCCGGCGTGTCGGACTGCAACCTCGAAGAGGGGAACATGCGTTCTGACGTGAACATTTCGATACGTCCCGTAGGCGCAGACAGGCTCGGCACAAAGGTGGAGATCAAGAACATGAACACGTTCAAGGGCATACATGCTGCCCTTGAATACGAGGCCCGCCGCCAACGCGATTGCATGGCGCACTCGATCCCGATCATCCAAGAGACGCGCCGCTGGGATGGGGAGGCGTTCGAGACCGCGTCCATGCGCACGAAGGAAAATGCGCATGACTACCGCTACTTTCCCGAACCGGATCTCGTTCCTGTGGCGCTTACCGCCGGGCAGATCGCAGAATGGAAGGCTCTTCTGCCGGAGAAGCCGGAGGAGAGGCGTCTACGCATGGTCGAGCAGTACGGGATCGCGGAATACGATGCCGACGTGCTTTCCCGGCAGAAGGAAAACGCGGACTACTTCGAGAAGGCGGCGGCGGGGCTGGACAAGAAAACCGCGAAGCTCCTCTGCAACCTCTTCATGTCGGACGTGATGGCGCTCCTGAACGCGACGGGGAAGACGATCGGCGAATGCGCCATGACCCCGGTCGCGCTGAATGCCCTCATACGGCTCAGCGCATCCGGGACCATCAATGGCCCGACCATGAAGGAACTTCTGCCGGAGATATTCGAGAAGGGCGGAGACCCCGAGGTCATCGTCAAGGAGCGCGGACTCGGCGCGGTGAACGACACGGGTGCGCTGGAAGCCTTCGTCGATCAGGCGATTGCGGCGAATCCGAACGTGGTTGCGGACTTCAAGGCGGGGAAGAAGGCCGCGGCCGGATTCTTCGTTGGGCAGGTCATGAAGCTCTCGAAGGGCAAGGCCGATCCGAAGATTGTCGGCGGAATGATAGCCAAAAAGCTGGCGGCGCTGTGAGGATTGTCGGCGGCAGATTTCGCGGGCGCACAATGAAAGCGCCGGACGGGCTTGATGTCCGCCCCACGCAGGATCGTGTCCGCGAGGCTTTGTTCAACATCCTCATGCACGACATTGCCGATGCCCGGTTCCTCGACCTGTTCGCAGGTTCCGGCACTGTCGGATTCGAGGCATTGTCCCGTGGGGCCGGATCGGTCACATTCGTTGAACAGAATCCAAGGCACATATCGTACATCGAGGCCAATGCGAAGACGCTCGGCGTTGCGCCGTCAATTGTGCGCGGAGATGCGTTTCGCTACGTGGCGGAGTACTCCGCTGCCCCGTATGACGTCGTTTTTGCCGATCCACCGTATGCGCTTGGCGAGGCGCAGGGGTTCTCGGAGATGCTCGGCCATTCCGCCGCAAGGGACGTGGTTCGGCCGGGCGGGCTTTTCATAGTCGAGACCACGATGCGCTGCAAGTTGCCGGATGCGCAGGAATGGGATCTGTGCCGTGACCGCGAATACGGAAAGTCGCGCCTGATGGTGTGGAGGCGCAAAGCGGGGCTGGCGCCGGAAGAAGGTCGTTGACATGGTTGTGCTCGGGATAGACACATCCCTGAGAAGCACCGGCTATGGGGTGCTGGTCTCGGAGGGCTCGAGTATGCGGGCGGCTTGCATGGGGACGATAAGGAACGCCCCGCAGCTTCCTCTTTCCGCGTGCCTGCGGCACATACATGCGGAGGTCACGAGGCTAATCGGCGAGTATCGACCGGACGTAATGGCGATAGAGTCCGTGATCTACGCGAAGAATGCACGTACGATGCTTGTGCTCGGCGAGGCGCGAGGGGCCGTGATAACGTCCGCCGTGGATGCGGGGGTGCCCATCTACGAGTACGAGCCGAGGCGGATGAAGATGGCGGTCTGCGGGAACGGACTTGCCGACAAGATCCAGATCCAGCGCATGGTAAAGACTCTCCTGTCGCTTCAGGAGCTGCCGCAGAACGATGCCGCAGATGCGCTTGGGCTTGCCATCGCACACGTCCATGGCAACTCGCTCTTGAACACCAAAACCCCCATATGATGCAAGATTCGTTGCGTCCGTGTTTTCGGTCGCGACAAGCGCGACCCTCCCGCGTCGGCCAGCGGTCTCGGCCCTCCCGCGTCGGCCAGCGGTCGCGACAAGCGCGACCCTCCCGCGTCGGCCAGCGGTCGCGACAAGCGCGA
>SAMEA104315424__coassemble_968_pt1 | contig 15305 bp, 12 predicted proteins | sample SAMEA104315424__metabat2_low_PE_034 | metagenome-assembled genome bin SAMEA104315424 (sample SAMEA104315424) | gut metagenome | biome: Monkey gut; feature: monkey-associated habitat; material: faeces | place: China | collected 2013 | reverse complement strand
CCTGAGGCGTTCGTCCATCGTGCCGTCCCGGGGGTTTCAAAGGCTATATGCTCCCACCCCCGCAAAGAGAGTGCCACGACTGTGGCCGCCAGCATGAGAGATATGCGTTTCATTTGTCCTGTTCCTTTCATTGACTCGCTTAAACCATATTCGGCAGATATGCCCCGAATGCGACCAGCTTCCGCTGGAGAAGCGTCACGTCGATGGCATGGACGTCGCCATAACCGTCCGCCGCCATCGCAGCGGCAAAGCCTGCCGCCTGTCCCGTCAGGTAGCACGCCGGCATCACGCGGATCGAAGCCTGCACCTTCTGGTCTGTCGAAACGCACCGACCCGCGACGAGCAGGTTCTTCACGCCCTTCGCGCAGAGGATGCGATACGGTATGCCGTAGCTTTCGCCCTTCCTGTACTTGTAGAGGCGGTCGAACTCCTCACGATGCCGCTCGTACGCCGCCTTGTCCGCACTGGATGGATGAATGTCGATCGGATAGGCGTAGCGACCGATCTCGTCGGGGAATACCGCACGCTTAATGTAGTCTTCGAGCGTCATCACGTAGTCGCCGCAGATGCGCCGCGTTTCACGCACGCCCATCAGCGCGGCCGTTTCGACGAGACGCACGTTCTCAAGGCCGCGCTTCAGGTATTCGCGGAAGTACCGCTGGTACTCCTGCATCGATTCGCGGCCGCGCAGATAGCCCCTCGTGAGCGACCGCTCGTCCGTGCCGTCAAGGCCGAAGACGTGTCCGACGTTCGCAGTCGCGTAGCCGTCAGGGAACGCATAGAGCCCGGTCATGTGCAAGTCCGGCTCCTTGAAGAGCCCGTCCGCCGCCGCACGAGATAGCTCCGCACCGAACGGCTGAGGCCGACGTGGCGCTTCCTTCCTCCACCGCGCCCAGTCGATGCCGTCCCACGCCGAGAGAAGCGATGCCGGCATCATGTGTCCAGCCGTGTCACCCTTCTCGAACGGCACGCCGGCCTGCACGGCGACGTCGCCATTGCCCGTCGCATCGACGAACACCTTGGCCGTGACGGCCCATACCCCGCTCTGTGACGCGCAGATCGCGCCGCGAATCGTGCCATCCTCGACGATCACGTCGATCACCTTTGTGTGGAACAGGAAGTCGGCCCCCGACTCGACCATCACCCGGTCGTACTCGCGCTTGACGACCTCGAAGTCGAAGGCGTGGCCCTGCCCGGGCATGCCGCCAGCCGTGCGCAGACGGTCGCGGAAGCGAGTGCCGAATCCACACGCGAGGTCGCGTACGCCATCACCCCACTGCATGAAGAGCGGCACGCGCGCCGCCGTCCCCATGCCACCGAAGCACGAGAAGCCTTCGCCAAGGAAGACACGCGCCCCTGCCGCGCGCGCAGCCACCGCCGCCGCGACACCGGCCGCCCCTCCGCCGCATACCATGACATCCGTCTCGATCTTGACGGGCAGACGACGCTCATACGCAATTTGCCGCGCGTCCAATTTGGCGGATTCGGCCTTGGCGCCCTGCGGCAACCCCGCGCCCACGGCGGCCACTGCCGCCCCTTTCAGAAAATCACGTCTGTTCATGGCATATCCTTTCTGTTGAATGAATTGCATTCCGTTCATTTGCTGTCCTCATCGCGGACGGCGGCGGCGAACTCTTCCAATTGCGAAAAGCCCTGCCCCCACTGCGTGTACATCATGCCTCGGCAGTCACATCCCGGAATGGACTTCGCCAGACGCACCCACTCCCGATCCGCGTCCATCATCTTCCGTCCGTAATAGCCGGCAATGAATGTCCTTCGTCCACATTCCGTCGCAAAGCGCAGGGCACTTTCGCGGTTTGCGGTCCAGCAGGCAATGCCGAGACCGGGAGGCAACATGTCCCATACGCCGGCAATCGGCGAATAGAGGCCCTGACTCCATCCTCCATCCTTCTGGCATTCTGGATCCACCATGTCGTTCCATACGTAAACTTCCGCATCTGGACGGTGCCGCCGGACAATCGCCAACGCCCGTTCCGCGCACCGTGCGTAGATCTGGGCCATGCCGCCAATCTTCCGGCAGTTCACACACCCGCCGCCAGAACGGACTTCGTCAAAGGACAGTATCCAAAGTTTCGGAGCAAGGTCAGTCGCAATCGCCGCCGCAGAGCGTTCCATGATCTCAAAGACCTCCGGCCCCGCCATGCAGACGCTCGTCCACTTGCCGTGCGTCGGGAAAGAGGCAAAGCAATCGACAGCGACCTCATCCCCTTCGCGAATAGCGCCACCGTAAAGAATCCTGAACGTCAATGGCTTCGTCCACTTCATCGGCCACAGTCCCTCGGCCTTTGGAATGGCGGCAAAATCCACACCTTCTTCATACGTCTTCGTCCCGTCTGCGGAACGCACATGTATTGGTGTTCCGTTTCGGCGAATCACATTGTACGGCGGCGTCTCCTCCAGCGTCAGTGCCGTCACCTTAACGGAACCGGGATACGTACGATTGTAGCCTCTGCATTCGACGATCACCTCATCGGCATCCATCGAGGCGAACTGCATGAAGTCCCCAAACGATTCTCCAGCCTTGAAGCGGAAGATGCGGCTTTCCAAGGCATCCGACTTTACGCCTACACGCCGTACAATGAGAGACACTGGCCAAATCCCGTCCACGCCCTCGGCTTCGCCACGGATGTGAAGGCGATATGAACGATCCCTCTTGAGCCGTACGGTCTGACGTGCGATGTCTCCATCCCGCGCCGGAGAATGGACTACGCCACCGCCAGCCGGCAACAGCTCCCTTCGTTCACCAGACTGCGGCCCGGCCACGCCGTCGGTCACTCGGTAGCGTGTGCCGAATACGGGATTTGCCGCAGCAAGGTTGATGTCGTACGGCAGAAACGACTCCTTGCCGTAGCCGAAGCTCCACACGGCGACGGCAATCTCCAGGCCGAACCGTTCGCATTCACGGCGGAAAGCCCGTACCCGTTCGCGTTGAGCCTCGTCCAAACGCGGCAGCAACGCAATGCGCGAGCCGCTGCCGAGCATGACGCCGCGATAGCCCGCCGCACTGGCTCTCGCAAGCGTCTGCGTCGCCTCCGGCAGATAGTCGGTCTTCTGGTCAAGCCGCAAGTCCCAGTAGAACCAGAGATTGTCGCCGAGGCGCACGGGCGGCGTTGCGGCAGGTGCCGCGCCGAACAGCAGTATCGAAAGGATCAGGAACGTACGCTTCATGGTCACAGTCCGTCGCGACAGACAAGGCGAATGCCCTGTTCAGTGAAATGCTCGGCAGGTGGCTTGTTCGACCGCCGGAAGGAATTGCGGCAGTATTCCGTGCTGGAGAAGTAACAGCCCCCGCGACGGACACGCATGGTAGGCGCCGTACCGGACGCGGCGGCAGGCGAACCATCTGCTGTCGCGACACCGTTCGCGTTGACCTTTCCCGTAGCGTTCCACGCGATGTCCGCCTCATACCAGTCAAGGCACCATTCGAATATGCCGCCGTTCATGTCGTAAAGTCCGTAGTCGTTCGGCCTGTATGATCCGACGATCGGATAGCTGTCGTCCGTACCGTCCGTCACACGCGATGCGCCCTTGTTCTTCACGTTGCGCCCAAGCGCGTTCAGGTTGTCGTCCCAATTGTTGCCGCCGACGGCAGACCCATCACCCCACGTTTCACCGGAGTGACCGCCGCGTGCGGCGAATTCCCATTCCGCCTCGCTCGGCAAGTCCAATGTCGCATCCCCCGCACGTGCGGCGATCTGCCCGATGACTGACGCAGATGATGGCGAAGCCGGATAGAGGTCGTTGCCACGCGCCTGTGCATAGTTGAGGCGCACTACTGGACGCATCGCGCATATTGCCTCTGCCCCGTTGTAGGCGACATCTGGCAGCCAATTGCCGAACACAGTAGCGTATTGCCCACGCGTAAGCGGGAATACGCCGATGTAGTAGTCGTGGTCAAGCGTGACGGCGTGCTCCGTTTCGGCCGAGTCCGCAAACTGAGAATCGGCAGGAGTCCCCATCGTCCATGTGACATCCTTCGCGCGCATGCGACGCATCACGAGGCTCGTCCGACGATACTTTTCGTTTTCGAGAAGTCCGCCGGGGATCTCGTTCGTCGAGGCAAAGTACATCTTGCGGCATGCCGTGTCCGCCGTTAGGTCGAAGACGAGATAGTCGGGCGGGTTGTCAGTCGCCCATGCCGTGAAGGAGAGCGATATCCGCGACGAGACCTTGCCACGCCAGGATACAGCCGGATTCCACGATGCCGTATGCGTACCACTTTCGACGAGGCGGTTCGCCGCACCCGTCACGCCAAGCTTTGCGGTTGCCGGCAGCGAAACGCCGCCATCAAGAATGTCCATCGTAATGATCGCGGGGCCATCCGTCAGCGTGTACGATGCCGTGACGACACCATCCGTGCCCGTCGTGACCGAGTTGACCGTAACCGATGGCACCGCGTACGCGACCGCCGCCGATAGCATGTAAAGGATCGGAAGAATACGCTTCATGATCTTGAACCTCCTCACTTGAATCAGAGTCCGTTGCGGCAGACTATTCGCCAACCCGTATGCGATTGGTAGACATCGGTAGCCTGCGACTCGCGATGCGCGGCACGGCAATCCTTCATGTATGAGGCGTAGCCGCCGCCTCTCACGACGACAGGATCGGATGCAGAGCGCACAGTGCCGTCAAGGCAGACATTGCCCGAAGAGTTCGGTGCGCCAGTCGCATTCCACGTGATGTCGGACTGGAACCAGTCGAGGCACAGCTCGCGCACATTGCCGTACATGTCGTAAAGGCCCCAGTCGTTTGCAGCCTTGCTGCCCGTGTTCGTGACGGCGCCGCTCCATCCGCCCAGACCGTTGTTGCCGCCAAAATGGGCAAGACGGCCAAGGTTCGTGTCGGATCCATTGTCGAGGATGGGCGATCCGTCGCCCCATTCGTCTTCGCCATGTCCTGCGCGACAGGCATACTCCCACTCGGCCTCGCTCGGCAGGTCGAAATCAAGCCCGGTGCGCTCACGGAACGCGCCGAGATCGGTATCGGACGGGATCGCCTCCGGATAATGCGTGCGGCGGATGTCGACGAACCTCGCGTTCGAATGCGGCAGCGAGCCCTTCCACTTGTCTTCAGTGTACCGCCGCACAGTACCGACTTGCCCTTGCGTCATCTCGAATACGCCGATGTAGTAGTCATGGTCGAGCGTGACGAAGTGGGCACGGTCAATCGGCTCGTAGGCCGTATCGTTGCCGTATTCGCCATAACAGCCCATTTGCCACTCTATGCCACGCGCATGGATTCTCCGCAATGCAAGTTTCTTCGTGCGATACGCCTCATCGAGAATGCCGCCCGGCACGAGACCGGCAGACGGATAGTATGTCGTGGCCCCCGTCTCAAGATCCACGATCATGTAGTCCGGCTTGTCGTCGAGCGCCCATGCCTTTACCTGCACCTTGAGCGCCCCAGCCGGAAACGACTGTCCTGGCAGGTCTTCCCTGATGCGCCATACAAAGGAATGCGAACCCGCCGGGACGGTGCGCCAGATATCACCTGATACCGACCAAAACGCCGCACCAACGGAAGCGAATGCCGTGTCGGTGACATTCGTCAGGGCATCAGCCGTGATGACGGCATCGGACGAAAGGTCATACGAGACAACAAGTTGCCGCCCATGCGCCACGATTGAGACGTTGCTCACGGTCGGCGGAGCCGCAATGGCCTCAGCGACAGCAATGGCCAAAACAGAACAAATGAAATGCTTCATGATCGCGCCCATCCTTTCACTCCTTCGATTGAATCGCAAAACACAGACGATAGCCAACCTCGGTCTTGTAGGTCGTTGGATCGTAGTCGTCACGGCTCGCCGGCCGCAGTTTGTCGTACTTCGAGCTGAAGTGCCCACCCTTCGTGACGCGGTTTCCCATCGCCGCCGCGTCGGTTCCCATATAGGCGTCAAGGCACATCTCGGCGACGTTGCCCATCACGTCGTACAGGCCCCAACCATTCGGCGCGAACGACCCGACAGACCGCGTAAGGCCACCGCTCGTCTCGGACATGCACGCCTGGTCTGCCGGGTTCGAGGCACCGAGCGTGACGCTTCCAGACTTCACGACCGCGTTGGTTGCCGCCGGATAGAATGGCGCACCATTCGGCCAATGGCTTTCGTCGTTCCCCGCCCGCGCGGCAAATTCCCATTCCGCCTCGCTCGGCAGATCGATGGATAGTCCGGTACGGGCTCTGAGGTTGCCAATGGCGCCGGAGGGCATTTCGTCCAGTCCGCGCAGGTGTGCGAACGGCGTGCGTTCAAGCGGCTTGAGCTTCCATCCGTCAGCATTGTTCGCGGCGCTGCCGGAATGTCCCTCCTTGCCGAGCAAAGCCGCATACTGCGCTTTCGTCAATTCAAATATACCCATGTAGTAGTCGTGGTCGAGCGTGACGAGATGCGGCGTCTCTCGCCCCACGTTGCGTCCCGACTGGCCTGTCGATCCCATCAGCCACTCCACGCCTTTCGCCTCGATCTTGCGGAATACCATCTTAGTTGTGCGATAGGCATCGTTCGCGAACAGCCCGCCCGGCAAGTGGTTCGTCGAAGCATAGTACACGATGGGATTCGGCGCGTTCGTGAGAAGCGACACTACCGCATAGTCAGGAGGCGCAAACGGCGCAAAAGGCGTGAGCCTGACCTGTAGCCGCGCATCGTCAATCCGCGTGTCCGGCAAGTCGAGCGAGGCGAGCCAGCGAAACGTGTGCATCCCGTCCGGCGCAACCAACACGCCGATGGCACCCGACAGCTTGGCGATGTTCGCAGGATTGATCGGCTCGCCATCCAGGAGGAAATCGGCCGTCACGATGGCCATCGCGTCAACCGTGTAGGAAACCGTCACATCGCCGCGCACATCTGTCGCAAGCGTGATGTCCTTGACGACAGGGAGCGCCGCCGCAAGAGGCAGAAACACACCTACACAGCAAACCGCAAGAAAAGTCTTCATAGGAACTGTCCTTTCCTCATTTGACGATAAGCAGGAATCCGTTCGTCCCCGCAAAACGGGAACCGAGCGAGGCTTCACCCGTAGAGGTTGTGCGCGTGTCGAGCCCGATGCCGGATGATTCCACGGCCACACCAGCCGTAACCGTATCGATCGACGTTTCCCCAGTCGTCACGGCAGCCACGAGTCCGCCGATCAGCGCAAAACCGATGCAGGCGCCTAACAGGAATTTACCGATTGGTATGGATCTCATTGTCTACCGCTTCCTTTCTTGGAGAATGAAAGTGTGGATCGGCGCATGTGCGTCACCCGCGAAGAAATCTACGTACGCCCTCTCGTCCGATACGTGCATGAGGCAATGCCCCGCCGCACGGTACTGCCGGTATTCGGCCAATCCGTCGCGATATTCTTCCATGAGCGACAGTATCTCGGACTGCGTACGCGGCTGATGGCAGCCATCGTGCTCCTCGCCAAGCGGCGTAGGGTTTGCGCGGCACCAGTCGCCATACTGGAATGGCGTATCCGCCACAACCATGGGTTTTTCGGCACCCGGTGTCCAGACGCTGTTCGCGGCGAACTCTACAAGCTCGCCCGCACCACGTCGCCAGCGGCGCAACTGCGTACGGTGGATGTGTCCGCAGAGGACGATCGCACGGCGTTCAAGAAGGCGAGCGAAGAGCGCGCGACGCGCCGCCGTGTCGGCAGGTTTGCCGAACAGGAACCAGTATGGACCCCAGCCATCGTGCGGCGCAATCGTCGAGTGGACGACGAAGAACGTGTAGCGAGACCCTTCCGTCTCATCAAGAAGCGCCGAGATTCGCTCTGCATCCGGACGCATGAAATCAACGAAGACAAAGGCATCCGCCCCATGACGGAACGCGAAATTCGCGGACTCGACGGACATTCCGAGCGACCGCAAGACGAGATCGCGATTGTAGGCGTCAAATGCCTTGGCCCCGCCATTGCGGATATCGTGGTTGCCACAAACGGTGAGAAACGGCAAGTCCCCGAAACCTGTACGGCATGCGGCCTCCGCATCGCGGAACATCCGTCTCTGAACATCCGCCTCCGTGCAGTCGCCCTGTACAAGGTCGCCCATCTGGAAGAGATAGGCTGTATCGGCTCGGCGCACATGTGCGGCGGCGGCGACAAGGCGCGGCAGGCGGTCTGCCCACATGTCGGCATTACGCGCGAACTCGCGTTGACGGTCGCGGAAGTCCTTCGCGTCCCGTGGCACCCAGCGTCCGTGATAGACGTCTGCCGGCGCGGCATCGAAATGCGTGTCACCGAGGATCGAGACCGAATAGGCCGATGATAACAGACGCCCAGAACGGCATGAACCCAGAATCGGCAGCGCGGCAAACGCCACCGACTTCCGGACAAACTCACGACGGGCAATGTGATCCGCTCTCATCATGGCATATGCAACCCATTATCGCTTGACTTCAAAGACGGCCGCCTCGTTGGCGGCGAGCCGGATGCGCCATTTCGTCACGTCGCCGCGCCAGACGGAACCGAGCGCACCGTTGACCTTGATTGGGCACTCGACCGCGCGAGGCTCGAAGTTGATCGCCACCACTACCGTAGAGCCGTCCGCAGACGGATGCTCCGTGAGTCCAACATACGGGCAATCCCCCTTCTCGACGACGTGCTTCACGCCCGCGTATTTCGCCGCCTCGCGGAAGACAAGGTAATAGGGCTGTATCCGCTCGCCCGTGAGCGTGTCCGTGCGCGCGACGGCCTGGCGGTCGAGCGGCGCGTTGCAGACGAGCATCTGGCCCTTGCCGAGACGGAAGCGAGTGAATGCCGGCTCGCCATCCGTCGTCTTGCCCAGGACCTCCGCATCGGCGGGCAGGAGCCGCGCCGTCGTCCTGTCGGCACAGGTCATATGGCGATCCGGATAGGCATCGAGCGTGAACGTGCGCTCGCGCGGCGAGAGCGCACAGTAGTCGACCTTCACGCCGGCGTGTTCGCGCAGGTGCGTTAGGCGCGACTCGCCGCAGTAGAGTACGAGAGATGTCGCACCGGCGGCGACCTTGTCGTAGAGTCGCTTCTGCGCCGGCCAGGAATAGCTCGAATCCGTCTCGCTCGAGCAGAGGATGTAGAAGTCTGATTCGGGGAGGTCATGCTCCGCGCCAGCGAAGGACGGATTGAAGCCCGCCTGACGCGCAAGCATGTAGGCGCCGAAGCCGGGAATCCACCCGGCCGTCTTCTCCGGCACGACGATTACGGCATCGGTCTTCGCCTTCGGCAGTTTCCTGAACGGCAGGGATGCGCGGAACTCCTGGAACGCATGCATCTCCAGCATTACCGGCTTGGGCGAGAGATCCTGCCTGAGCATCCCAAGCTCGCGCTCGCATGGCGTCAGAGTGTATGGCGGGAAGTCCAGTACCTCCTGGTCGGAGTTGCACCACCAGAGGGCACCCTTCAGGTCGTTTGCCCATGCGCTGAACATCGTCGCGCGCATCCCTGCCGCCGTGCGCTCGTCAGAGACGCAGTTGCTGCCGAGGTTGCCGATCTCCTCCACGAAGCACGGCTTGCCGCCGAGATCGCGATAGAGCACGGATTCCGCCGTCGGGTGCAGGATGGTGCGCATCGTATTGAACGCCTCCTTGCCGCAGCCGGATACGTAGAACTGGTACGGATGCGTGCAGAGTATGTCGCTGATCTCCCCGTTCTGGCGCACGTTGACGACGGCATCCTCCCGCGTAGAGAGCCCGTGCATGCCCGATACGATCGGGCGCGTCGGATCGACGGCCCGGATCGCCATCGCGAGGTGATCCATCCAGTTGTAGAACGCGGCCTGGCCGGCGCCGCCCGCGCCCATGCAGTTGCATTCGTTGCCGTAGTCCCACGCGGCGATCGCCGGATGGTCCTTGAGCTCCTGGACGAAATACCGCACGAACTTCGTCTGCCAGCGAACCGCCTCCGGGTCGGTGAGGACGTTCTTCTCCTCGAAGACCGCCGGGACGAACTGCCGCCCGCTCATCCATCCCGTTATGAGCCCGACGATCAGCTTGACGTCATTCTTCTCCGCCACGTCACAGAGGAAACGGAAGCGGGCGATCATCTCGTCGTCCACGCCCGCCGGATTCGGCAGTGGCCGGTTGTCGCGGAAGCGGAACGAACGGTAGCGTCCGCCAGCATGGCAGTCGCCCGTCAACGGCTGGAAGTCGCTCCATAGCGGAAACACGCGCATGACGCGCGTCCCATACTTCGCGAGCGCGGCGACTTCCTTCTCGACCGTCTCCGGCGCCCATTGCGACCACATGTACATTCCGGCGTTTTTCGCCCAATAGTTGCAGCCGACGAAGAACTCGCCGTCCGTGAAGATGTCGCGCGTCGCGTAGTCCGCCGACGGTGCGGCATACATGGCGCTTGAGAGAATGGCGGCGACCATAACCCCAATGATCCTATCCATGTGAAACCCTTTCTGCATTTTCATTTGACCGCATTGTATCAGACATCTCCGACACCCGCAACACCTGCTTAAGCAGGTCTTGCGGGTAATTTGCCTTGCTACGGGAGGGACGGACTTGTTCCGTCCGCAACCGCGAAGGTTCTGCATGTACCTCAGCCGTCATGCGGCAAGCGTTTCGTAGATTCCCGAACGACAAGCGGGGCCGACAGGCATATTTCCTGCGGCTCCGCGTTGGGCTGGGCGATCCGGCGCACAAGCGTCGCAAACGCCCGTGCGCCGATGGCCGCGCAAGGCTGGCGTACCGTAGTCAGAGACGGGGTGAGCAATGCCGCAATCTGCACGTCGTCGAAGCCGGCGAGAAGAACGTCGTCAGGCACACGCAGCCCCGCCTTCGCCAGCGTCCGCATGAACTTCGCGGCAATGGTGTCGTTCCCGCAGACGAATGCGTCCGGACGCCCCTTCCTCAGGTGACGCCTCAACGCCGCGAGATCGTCCGGCTCGGCGACGAGCACACGAGAGTCCGCACGTCCGTCGCGCCAGACCGCCGCCTGGACGCCGTCCCGCCTGGCGTGGACGCTCCACGCACAGTTGGGACGCATCACAAAATCGATCTTCTTGGCCCCGACGGACAGCAGATGTCCCGCAAGGCGAGAACCGGCCTGGAAGTTGTTGATGCCGACGAGGTCGTAGCGGCTGCGCGCCGGCGGCGGCACGATGTCGTAGTCGATCAGCACCACCGGTACTCCCGCCGCGTCGAGGACTGAAAGCACATCGGCGTTCAGCTCCGCCACGTTGTCGATGAACTCCATCGGCTGGCAGATTACGCCGGCCACGCCCTGTTCGACCAGATCCTTCGCGAAGTGCTTTGCCTGGGCCGCACGACGGATCGGATTCTGCGAGGCGATGTTGCCGAAGAGGAGCGTATACCCGTATCTCTGCGCGAGGCGCGAAATCTCGCCAACGATCGGCTGGAAGAACTCTGAATACGAGGCGCCAGGCATGATCAGCCCTACCTTCCGCGACACAACGCGCCTATCGATGCGCGGCGAAGCACCCGGCTCGCCCTCGATTAGCCCCAGCCGGCGCAGCTCGGAGTAGGCGCGGTGCACCGTGTTGCGCGAAATGCCCCTCGTACGCGCCAATGCCGCCTCGCTTGGAAACGGATGCGAGGCATCGAACCGAGACTCAAGTATCTGCCTCTTGAGCTCCGCCAGGATCTGCCTATACTTCGAACACGCCATGCATTCCCTCCAACGATGTCCCCCATTATAGGAAACCGCATCGACAAATGCAAGACCTGCTTAAGCAGGTGTCGGCCTGCCCGGCCCTACGCATCGAAGAACGTGCGGCCCTTTGCCTTGATCCGTTTCGCCGGTGGGTAGTCGAACTTCCACTCCTGCGCGAGGAATGCCTTAGCCTCGTACTTCGCCATCGGAAGGTCGTGCAAGAGGTAGTTCCCGCAGTTTACGGGCGTAGCGCCCGGCACCTTCCCCCGGTAGTTCGCGAGGTGGCGGAACGCCGAGCGCATCAGCTTCTCGATATCCGCCGGCATGATGGCCTGTGCGGTGTTCGTGATGAAATAGAACCCGGTGAGGCATCCCATCGGCCCCCAGTACACGACATGCTCCCTGAACGGCGAGTTCCGCAGATAGGTGGCGACGACATGCTCGATGGTGTGCATGGCGTTCGCATGGATGGCAGGTTCGACGTTCGGACGCTTCATCCGTATGTCGAACGTCGTCACGTATGCCCCGTTCACGATGTCCCGGCGGCTTACGAAGATGCCGTATCCGATACGGGTGTGATCAACCTGAAACGACGCTATCAGCCTATCCATGCCATGTCTCCATTATTGTCCTTTAAACCAATCTGCACTTGAAAGGCGCAAGCGGAACCAGGACGGCCCCTTTTCGCATCCGCACAGGGAGCGCCTGGCGGGTCGGCTCGCCTATCACGTACACCTTCCTGCCGGAAAGCGACCTGGCCCCGTACTGGGAAATGTACGACTCCACGGCGCTTGAACTCGCAAAGAAAACCGCATCGCACGCCGGCTGCGGCATTCCCGGACGAAGCACCGGCACGTTGTCGTACAGCACAACGTCATCCACCGCCACGCCCTGCCGCCGCAGCGCGGACGCCATCGCGCCGCCGGCCTTCCCGCTTCGCAGCCTCAGCACACGCAGGCCCGCCAGTCGCTTTCCCTCTTGCCGCAGACGCGCCACAAGGCCTGCCGCAGAGAAATCCGCCGACGGCATGATGTCGCTTGCGACTCCATGCCGACGCAGTTCCGCGTCAGTGCCGGACCCGCACGTCCACAGCTTCGGCAGGCTGCGGAGGTCGCAAGCGCACTTCTCGAAGAATATCCGCGCCGCGCTCGGGCTCGTGAGCACAATGGCATCGTACCGGTCGCCGACATTCGCAATCCTGTCGCCAATCCCGTCACAGGCCCTAAGCTCTATCATCGGCCACGGGATCGTGCGCCATCCCATATCCTCAAACCTGCAGACCGCATGAGGCATAACGGCATCGGAGCACGTAAGCAGGATCCGCTTCGCGGAGAACGGCGTTCCCGCGTATCCAACGACGAGCAGGCCGGGCTCATCGGAGCAAGATAGCCTTGGGCTTCCGCACAAGCCTGTCTCAACCCGTTCATTCGGTCCGTATGCATCCCACACCATCGCATACCGTTCGTCAGGGGGAAACCGGCTCAGCGTCTCGTGCGCGACGCGCGTAGCCATGAAAAAGACCTGCGGCGTCCTGCTTCCGGAGGAACGCGGGGTGGAGACTGCGAATCCGCGAGCCTCGCCACGCTTCGTAAGGAGAATGCCGTTCGGGGAGGTCGCCGCCGCAAGTGCGCTTACTCCGGGCCGGACTGCATACGGGATTCCAAGGTCATCCAATGCCGCAGTCTCTTCGGCGAGCCTGCCAAACAAGCCGGCATCGCCTCCCTTGAGCCGCACCACGCGCTTGCCCTTGCGAACCTCGTCGCAGATGAGGCGCGTTATGTCCTCCTGCGCCATGGAATGCGAACCGCATCGCTTGCCTACGTTGACCCACTTGGGCGAATCGCCAATGCCGCCAAAACCGGAAAGCGCATCCGACAGCACGATATCCGCCTCTTCGACATCCCGTGCGCCACGCACCGTTATCAGGCCGGCATCGCCCACCCCCGCGCTTGTGAAGCGTACGGCCTTGATGAAATGCAGTCTAAGGGCATTGAGCCTCCGGTCGCCCTTCCTGAACACGATTGCAATGTATCCCTGACCTTCCGGTGGCGGCAACTCGTCAATCCCTATGATGCGCGTCGCCAACTTTACGCCGCCGTCTGCCGGGAGCATGGCGCCTCCATCCCAATCGGGGAAAAGACGCTTGAGACCCGCAACGGCCATCAGAGCCGCATCGAACCTGCCTGACCGCAGTTGAGCCAAGCGCGAATCGACGGCCCCCCTGATAGGCGAACAAACGGCCTTGGGGCAGATCCGCATGGCAAATGCGCGCCGCCTTTCGCTCGACACGCCAATCCTGAGGCCAGCCCCCTTCCAACGGACTGAATGCTTCGCAAGGAGCGCACAATCCGCTCGCGCAACCCAGCAATCCCTCGGGTCTTCCCTGTTGGGAAGCCAAAACCAGTCAAGGCCGTCCGCAATTGGATCAGGCAAATCCTTGGCGGAGTGGATCGCGAAGTCGATTGCTCCGCTCCTCACGGCATCATCGAGATCGCGAGTGAAGAAATCGGGTGCGCTGCGCTCTATAGGTGTGGAAAGATCCCTGTCCCCCGGAGTGTCAAACGTCAGAAGCCGCGCATTGAATCCAGGCACGTTGGCGCCCAGGAACGCAATGCTTCCCATCGCCTGGGCAATGGACAGCCTGCTGCCTCTTGCGCCACACAGGAATTCGAGACTTGAAGCAGACTTCGACACGTCAATCGACCGGCTCTAACACGATGTTGCGATACTCTATGCCGAAGCCCTCGCTCTGGAGTTGGATGCGTCCGGCGGACGGCTTCAGTTCGCGGTATTCGCCGACCTTCTTGCCGTTGAAGAAGAATTCGGCGTTGTCGCCCTTGCATACCACCACGGCCGTATTCCATTCGCCGATCGGGTTCTCGTTCGGAGACAGCGGCTGGGACATGAGGTTCTTCCACTCAAGATCAACATCGCAACGGCGCACCCGGCCGCCATCCTTCAGAGTGATTTCCGGGCCTTTCGGATCCCAGTGCTGGGACGGCTTGCCCATCGTGGCCGGATCGACGTTGCCCTTGCATGAATAGTGCGGCGCGTCCGGACGCTTGGCCTGATTGCCGACGACGATCAGATCCCCTGATGCCCCCTGGATGATGTTGTACTCGAACGAGTACATCCATATGCCCTTCCCATACGCCCCATCCGGCCCGTTGGAGTGGAACAGGATGCCGCCATCGCGAGCGGCCTTCTTGTTGAGCTGCCGATCATTGTCCACATAGCGGAACTCCAAGGTAAGCTTGTAGTCCCTGTATGCATCACGGGTCGTTACGCACCCCATATCGGTGCCGCTCACCTTGAGCGTAGTGCCTTCTGCCGTAAAGACGTTCTGCGGATCCGAGTTGCGCTTGAGCGTGGACTTCAGCCACGTGTACCAGTATTTGCCGATATCCCCGTTCTCAAGCAGGGCAATGCGCTTGGTGACCTTCTTTGGAGCCGGATCGACCGTCTCGACGGCGCATGGAAAATCCAAAGGATCCGATTGGGACGAAGATCTTCCGACACAGCCCTGCATCAACGGCAGGGCAACAGCTGCAAGCAAGGCAGACAGACAAGAATAGGGAAATATGTTTTTCATAATGAATTGGATTATATCATACTTGTCCAAGTAGTTGGTAGTTGGTAGTTGGTAGTTGGTAGTTGGGGTTTCTTGTCAAACTCAATGCGACTGGGGTAGTCGCATCCACTCGTTCCCAA